>Ga0164242_10004627_pt1 | contig 15426 bp, 14 predicted proteins | sample OricomgcompostMG_FD_108783 | JGI IMG/M metagenome (GOLD analysis project Ga0164242, IMG submission 108783) | Miracle-Growth compost microbial communities from Emeryville, California, USA - Original compost - Miracle growth compost (MG) ... | reverse complement strand
CCTCCGGCGTGTACTTGACGGCATTGTCGAACAGGTTGGTGATGACTTCGCGCAGCCGGTCGGGATCGGCGTACACGTAGTACAGCGGCCGGACGGTTCGTTCGCCGCCGGCGGGACCGCTGCCCTGGCTGGCGTCGATCACATTGGACGAACCGACCACGAATTCCATCTCGAGCCCCTTCTTTTCGGCCGAGAAACGGAGGTCGGTGGTTAATTTTTCCAGGAAAGCGCCAAGCTCCACGGCCACCGGATGACTGGTCAGGCGGCCGTCTTCGGCTTTGGCACTGGTCAGCAAGTCTTGAAAGAGCTGGCCGAGGTGCTGGGTCGATTCGTGGGCTTTTTCCAGATAGCCGCGGGCCCGGTTGTCGATGGTCGAGACCTTGTCGTTGAGCGCCAGCGCCAGATAGCCTTCGATGGCGGCCACCGGCGTCCGCATCTCGTGGCTGGCGGTACTGATGAAGTCGGCGCGCTGTTTTTCGGCGGCTCGCTCTTCGCTGACGTCGCGAAAAATGGCCACTGCGGCGGTCACTTCCTGCCCGGCCATCAGCGGCGTCATGGCCAGGCTGATGGTCAGCTGCTTGTTTTCGCGGTTGACGAGATAGGCGTTATTTTCGCGCAGCGTTTCGTGCTGCCGAAAGATTTGGTTAAAGGGGTTATCGCTCTCGCTTAAGGGCTCGCCCTTCTCGCTGACCAGCTTCATGACGTTTTTGATGTTCAGCCCGGTGGCTTCATTGACGTACCAGCCCAGAATGGCCGCCGCCGCCGGATTGATCAGCTGAATGACCTGCTGGCTGTCGATCATCACCATGCCGTCGGCGATGTTGTTGATGATGACTTCGAAGCGCTTGCGCTCGTCGAAAGCCTCGCTGCCGGCATTGGCGTTCGGTGGTTTGGGTACGTGTTTGCCGAAACCTAGCATCACCAAATCCGCCTCGACGAATGCCAGGCCCACCCGTGGTCGCTTTGCAAGGTATCGCGGCGCATAAAACTAATGGTTTTATTATCGGCGCTTAAGAGGTTTTATGCAATCCCCTTACGTTTTTGCTTGGTCTTACCTGTTTTGCTGCTCCTGGACGCTTGCTAACAGATATGATACGATGTGGCGGCTGTAAAAAACCATGGCCCCGTCGTCTAGTGGTCCAGGATATCTGGTTCTCATCCAGAAGATCGCGGGTTCGAATCCCGCCGGGGTCACCAAAAGGGACTTTTCCTTCACGGAGAGGTCCTTTTTGTTTGGAATGTGTCTGTAAAGTGGGCTTATAAGGTCGAGATACTTCAGCATCTGCTCAATAGCTCGGTGACGTATCGTCCAGTCTGGCACTCGTTTTTCTTGAATCGACTGTACTATGGGGCTAGAGGCTGGTGGTTTGTTTTATGGTAGAAGAGGAGTACTATTTAAGCAAAATAGTTATAAAAACAAGGGCACCATATATGAAAAAACTCAACTCGAAAGGTTTCAGCGCAGTAGAAGTCGTACTAGTACTCGTAATTGTAGGTCTACTAGGAGCAGTAGGTTGGTTTGTGTACGATAAAAACCATAATAAAACAACGACCACCCACAGCACTCCAGCGACGACTGCAGGCGCTAACCAAACTTCTGCGAAGCCAGCAGGCCCTTATGATGGATGGAAAACCTATACTTCATCGAATAACTTGGCTCTTAGCTTCAAGTACCCAGCTTCCTGGACAGTTACAGAAAATAATCCCAGTGATATGTGTGCAGGCCAGAGCGCCGTAACCTTTACCCCGCCTGCAAGTGAGGTTGAGAGTGGCTTTAAGGCTATCGGTGCAAGCTACACCCCTCAATCCAAGCAGAATAACGGAGCAACGATTGGAAGCTATTATGAACTGGTCATCACTAAGGCTGGACAGTCGCTACCTAGTAAATGTGGAAGCGATAATGGTTCTACTGGTGTATATAACTGGAATGGTATTAGTGAAAAATACTTAACCTCATCTGATGAAATCCGGCTAGGAGTTCTTAAAGGTAAGTGGCTCACTTTCTATGGGCCGACAGATGGGCACACTAAGAGCAACCCAGACACAATGGTAGTGACAAACAACAATTATGGCAGTTCCTCGCCCAAGTTTACAGATAGTGCGATTCTAAGCCTGAAAGATGGACAGTATCAAGTTGTGCCAGGAATGGGTGAAAAGTTTGGCCAGTACCCAGTCAATACCACGATCAATGTTACTAAGTTCAAGTCAACAGACCTGTACAAGGATACAGTCAAGCTCCTTGGCTCTGCACAATAAATGACCGTTTGGCTAATAAGTTCCAGTAACCGCAGAGGAAGCTAATAGCTGCTGTTGTTTACCGAGTAGTTGCCACCAGCGTATAATCTCCTCGCAGACAAGGCCCCAGTTCGTCCGGACCCGGGCCACCAAAAGCTTTGACATAACTACACATATACAGTATAATATATAACGTTTTGTTGAGATGATCATCTCCAAAGCACCTTGACAGAGCGGCAAATGAGCGAATATTAGGCGTTAAATAGTGCCTTGGCTTCACTACTGATAATGTACCCTATACGAAAGGTGTCTGATGAGCTGCCAAGCTGAAGAGCGCATTACCCTTCATATGACGGCGGTTGACGTAACCGTTGCTTTAAGTGAGAACCATCCTGGAGCCATTGTGGTGGTCGGCAATTGGATCAAATCAAGCCCGAACGGTCTGCTAGAGATATTGACCCTCGACACCAAGCACTTGTACGGGGAGCGCATCTGGGAGCTTTACTGCTTATGCGGCGAAGACCTCGATCGCTTCAAGTATCACGTTGGCGTGGAGTTGCCTGACCAGATTACGGGAGAACTTAGCGCTATGGGGCCTTATAGGCCCGATCGGAACGACACGGAGTTCTGGGAGAAACGACGCTTTGGTAAGCCGGGATCATTCTGGGCGCTGGAGCAGCCTCCGTCCGAAAAAGACTACGAATACCCTATACGGTGACATAAGGCGGGTATCGCTCTCTATACAGTCAAAATCGAGGCGTGCCCGCCCTTTCACTCTAAACCGCTCATATCACCGCTCTGTCTTCTTTATGACTTATCTGACGGTATTCAGGAAATCGACCAGTTCGTGCGGTGTGAATTCGGCCTTCACCAGGTAGCCGTCGGCCTGCTTTTCGATGTCGGCACGGACATCTTCGCGCTGCTCCAGGTTAGTGGTGATAATGATCTTGGCGCGGATCGGCGCGCTGCGATGCGGGTCGCGCAGGCGGCGCAGGATTTCGATGCCGGTCAGGTTGGGCAGCATCAGATCGAGCAGGATGATGTCGTACTGATTGGTTTCGGCGGCCGCCAGGCCCTTCACGCCGTCGGTGATGACGGTGACCTTATAACCGTTTTTAGTGAGCGCGCGGTCGTATAGTTCGCCGATGAAGTGCTCGTCCTCGATGCAGAGGACGCTGCGGCCGGCCGGTGGCGCGAGGGACGGATCGTCTGACATGACTCTACTGTAACAAATTATCGTCGGTATAAGGAGTGGTTCTTGATCCAGCCGTGGGCGGCGCGGGTGATTTCCTGGCTGCCGTTTTGTCGCTTTTCTTCGGCCAGCTGGGCATATGGCACCAGCGTGAAGCCGAAGGTGCTGCCCTGGCCTTCGCGGCTGCGGACCCAGACGTTGCCGCCGTGAGCCGTGACAATGGCTTTGCTGAGGTACAGGCCGAGGCCGGTGCCGCCGACTTGGGCGCGGTTGCGGTGGTCGCGATAAAATTTGCTGAACAGATTGGGCATGATGGCCGTGCCGATACCCAAACCGAAGTCTTGGACGGTGGTCTCGACCAGCCCGTCCTTGGTCAGGTGGGCGTCGATGTTGATGGTTTTGCTGTCGCCGCTGTATTTAATCGCGTTATCGACCAGATTGTTAATGACTTCCTGGATGCTCAGCCGGTCGACGCCGACCGTCGGCAGATCGGTGGCGATGCGGCAGCGCAGCTCGATGCCGCGGACTTTGGCCTGCAAGCTGAGCGATTGGACGGCGGCTTTGAGGATGGTCGGCCAATCGGCTTCCTCGAGCCGTAGCTCCAACTGGTCGTCGTCGACCCGGGCGACGTTCAGTATGTTGTTCACGAAAGCCATCAGCTGCTCCGCCTGGGCGCGCATTTTGAGCATGAAATCTTGCAGCTCGGGGCTGATACTGCCGCCCAGTTCTTCCTCGAAGACCTCGATGTAGCCGCGCAGCAGCGTCAGCGGCGTGCGCAGCTCGTGCACGGTGAGCGCGATGAAGCTGACCGCTTGGTCTTCCTGGCTGTACTGCTTGGTATGGTCGAACAGCGTCAGAATGGTTTCCACTTTGTCGGGGTTGCCGCGGTTGTAATATGCCGCCAGATCGAAGAACCGCGCCGGGTGGTTATCGCGCACGTTGAGGCGCACGCGCTCCCAGCTGCTGACGGCGGTGGCGTTCTTGGCTTTGGCGGTCTTGAGCCAGCCGTCGAAGGTGTCTTCGCTCGGAAAGGACATATCGAGCACCATGTAGACGTTCTTGCCTTTCATTTCTTCGGAGCTCAAGCCGACGTAGCGGGCGGCCGCCGGATTGGCGAAAATAATGGTTTCGGAGGCGTCAAGCAGAATCAAGGGCAACGGCAAATTCTGGGCGATAAAGCTTTGCGCCGGATCGGCCCCTTGGCGTCGCTCTTCGGCCGCTGTACGCGAGGCCACGCCGGCCAGCTGGTATATCTGGGCGGTAAGCGTGACGATTAACTCACGCCCGAGATGCAGGTCTTTGGCTGCCGGCACGGCCGCGTCGCGGCTGCCGTCGCTCAGACGCTGGATAGCGTCCCAAAACACTTTCAGCGGCTGAATCAGCCAGCCGGTGGTCACGTAGGTAATAAATAAAACGCAGACCAGGCTGAGGCCGAGGCTGATCGCCGCGATGTCCGGCAGGCTCAGGTCCGTGAATTCCATCAGGCAGTACCAGGCGGCAATCAGAAGCAGGTTCTCAACTATGAGCGCGGCGAAGACGGAGCTTCTGATTTTGCGGCGCAGCTGCTGCAGGAGATCCATGGTGCTTTACGGGCTGTAACTGATTTTATCGGCCCCGGACACGGCGGTGATCCAGGTTTTTCCGGGGTTAAGTTTGATCGGCTGGCCGTTTGCGTCCGTGAAAGTGATTTGCGAATCACTGCTCTTCTTGGTCCATGTGCCGGCCAGTACGTTGCCGTCCTGGAAGATGTCGACCGGCCCGCTGCCGATCACGCCGTAATTCGAATAGTAAGCGCCGCTGCTGTCGAGCGCGCCCAAGCTATACGGCACGACCATGGCGATCACTACGGTCGGGCTGATCTGTTTGTTGGTATTGGCGTCGACCTGCGGCGCTCCGCCCTCGCTGCGGGCATAGCTGTTAGTGGTGGCATTGTAATCGTAGTGGGCGTTGTAAAGTGGGCCGGATAACGTGAGATTGATGCTTTTGGCGGTCGGCGGCTTGGTCTTGTTAGGTATGGCTTTTTTCTTGCGGACGAAGCCGGTGTAGTGGCTGGTGACGTAGCCTTTGTTGACTTCCAGCTGGTTGAGCGCGGCGATGGAGGTGTAGACGTTGTGCGGCGCGTCGCGGCTGCTGATACGGTGATAGGAGCCGCCGTTAGCGAACTGGTCGAGGTCGCGGACGTGCCAGGCTTTGATATCGTTCAGGCCGTCCGGACTGCCACCGACGTGGGCGTAACCGGCGTCGAAAGCCATGGACCATTGGATATAGTACGGGCGGGCGCTGCGGATCGGCCCGACATTATTCGGCGCGGTGTCCTGATAAAGCGCCATGAAACGAGTGACGCCACCCTCGGCGACGGCCTCGAAGACCACGCCGGCGTCGCCCAGGCCGGACTGCGGCCGCGCGGCCGGACTGTTTTCGACCATCACGGCGGTGACGGTGCGCTGGTTGACGGACGGGTCGACCGGCAGGCCGGTCAGTGTTGAGGGCACGGTCGGATCGCCCGGCTCGACTTTGGGGATGGGCTGGATGGTCGGCGGCTTGCTCTTATGCAACAGCGCGTAGGCCGTGCCGCCGCCGGCCAACAGCAAAAGCAGGATCACGAAGATGATCCACTCTTTTTTGCCGGGCGGCCAGTTCAGCTTGTTGAAGCGGCGCCATTTGGATTGTTTGGACATGCCGTCTTCACTGCCCGATTTCTTCTCGGAGCTGCCTTCGCCGCTTGAATCGGTATCGGCGTCAGAAGTCGCGGAGCGGTCAGCCCGTTCACTTGTCTGCTCGGCCGCCACTTCATCCGGTGTTTTGAAGGTTTCGTTTTTGCCGTCTGTTTCGTTGTTTGCCGACTTGTCCGAGGTCGGCCGGTTTTCGTCCATGCGTCATATTATAACAACGCTTATGGTTTTTCTCTACTCCGCCTTAGAGGGCGGCCAGCTGTTGATCGATGCGCTTCAGGCTGCGGTCTTTGCCGAGGACGGCCAGCGTATCGGCGAGGCCCGGGCTGGCCGGCGCCTGGGTGGTGGCGACGCGGATCAGACTGAATAAGACCGCGGGCTTCTGCTCCGTTTCCGCGAGTAAATTATTCAGCCGTTCGGTTAAATCATTAATTGTGAAATCGCTACTCTCCAGTGATTTTTTACTCCGTTCCAGCAGTCCGCGCAATTCGTCTTTGGAGAGTTTTTTGAGCTGCTTGTGTTGAATAATCAAATTTTCATCAACCGGCAGATCGGCGAAGAAAAATTCAGTCAGCGCCGGCAGTTCGGCGAAATATTTGAGCCGCTCGCGGACGATGGAGAGCACTTGTTTTTTGTAATTATCGTCGGCGTTTTCAGCCGCCTCCGGCCAAAAGCTTCGGCAGCGCTCGTACAGGTCATCAAGCCCGATCTTTTCACGGATCCAATAACCGTTCACCCAATCCAGTCGGCGCTGGTCGAAGACGGCCGGGCTGCTGCCCACGCCGCTCAAGTCGAATTTCTCGATCAGTTCGGACGGTTCGTAGATTTCCTGCTGGCTGCCGTCATTCCAGCCCAGCAGCGCCAAAAAGTTCAGCAAGGCTTCCGGCAGATAGCCTTTGTCACGGTAATCGAGCGTGTTGGTGTCGCCGGTGCGCTTGGAGAGTTTTTTGCCGTCCGCGCCGTTGATGACCGGCAGGTGCACGAATGCCGGCCGCTGCCAGCCGAAAGCGTCGTAGAGCAAAGCGTGCTTGGCGGTGGAGCTGATAAATTCGTCGCCGCGCACCACGTGGCTGATCTTCATGTCGTGATCGTCGATCACGTTGGCGAAATTATAAGTTGGGAAGCCGTCGCTTTTGATAAGGATGAAGTCTTCGATCAAGCCTGTCTCGGCGGCGAATTCGCCGCGCACGGCGTCCTGCCAGGCCACCGAGGCGTGCTGTTCGGCGTAACGGGCGACATCGAGACGGATGACGTGCGGTGCGTCCGTGTCGCCCTCCGGCGCAGCCATGGACCTTCGGAATAAGAACGGCTGCTTGGCGGCGCGGGCCTCTTCGCGGAGCGCGGCCAGTCGTTCCGAAGTCGTCCAGTCGGCGTAGGCCAGCCCCTGCTCAACCAGTTGGTCGGCGAATTGCCTGTAAAAGCCTTGCTTATGGCGCTCGGACTGGATGTATTCGACGTTTTGGTGCCGGCCGTCACTAATCCAGAAGCCTTCATCCGGCTTGAGCCCCAGCCAGCCCAGGCTTGCTACGATCTGTTCGACGCCCTCCGGTATGAAGCGCTCGCGGTCGGTATCTTCGAGGCGCAGAATGAACTGTCCGCCGTTTTTTTTAGCGAGCAAATAATTGAACAGCGCAGTGCGTACGCCGCCGACATGCAAAAAGCCGGTTGGGCTCGGCGCGAAGCGGGTGCGGACGGGTTTCATCCGCTTAATTATAAGAGAAAAGGGCCTCTAGGAGAAACCCCGGAGATTGCAGTTAGTCGCTAAAGCGCCAGAACAGGCGGTGTTTCGGGGCGGCCGGCGCGGGTTCCAGGTGGCTGGCGGCTTGCTGCAGGGCGTGTTCCACCAGGTCGTTGAGCTCGGCGACGGTCTGATGCGCGCGTACCGGGATCGGCGGTGCCGCCGGTGACGGCAAGTGGCTGGCCGGGAATTCGGCGGGCTTGGGCTGACGGGTCGGCAAGTGCACCGGCGGATCCGGTGCCGGTCCGTGCGGCCGACTGAAGCGGCTGACGGCTTGGCTTTTGGCGGTGGCATGCGCCCGCTGCAAACGCTTTTCGTCTATTTGGTGGACCGAAGCTTTGCGCCGCAGATCGGCGGCTGGTCGGGCGGCCAGGATGTCTGCGGGACTTTGGACTTTGGTGCGACGCCTAAGACTCTTGCCGGGCTTGGTGACCGCCGAGCGCATGAGTGTCGTGGAGTGTTGCTGGCGGCGCTTTTGCGGCCGGGCTTTGATGGCGTCATGGACGCGTACTTTCGGAGCTTGCTTGGTGGCTGTCGCGGCTTGGACCGGCGCCGGCCGGGCCGCGCGTACGGCACGAGGCCGGGTCGGCTTGGTGGACAATCGGCTATGGTACGATGTGGCCGGCCGTGTGGCGGCGCCGGCGGATTTTGGATATTTGATAGCAGGTTCTACGTCGGGCCGGACGGTGGCTTCGGTAACAATTTCAGCGACTGCGGGGCTGTCCAACGGCTCGCCCGTCCGCGCGTCATAGCGCCGGCCGTTAATCTTGATAATATTGCTTTTACCCATTTTACTCACGTTTCTGCTTTTGCCGATTGGTACTGCTCTTATTTTACTGCGGGCGGGCGCTAACCGCAAGCGTTATTCGTGAGATTTTACGCTTACTTTCAGGGCCTGATTTTATTATAGTAGGTGCTAGCACATGGATTATCTCGACCCTAAAAAAGAAGCCCGGCACCGCATTCTGTTGTTTGTCGGCTATATTTTGATCGGCGTGGCGATTGTGATCGGCACGTTGGTGCTGCTCTACCAGGCATATGGTTTCGGGATCGGCAAAAACGGCACGGTCATCCAGAACGGCCTGGTGTTTTTCTCCAGCCAGCCTAACCCGGCGAGTATCTATGTTAACAATAAGTTGAATAAGTCGCAGACCAACACGCGACTGACGCTGCCGTCGGGTATTTATAACGTCCGGCTGGCGCGCGACGGTTATCGTGATTGGCAGCGGACCATCGAAGTCGAGGGCGGCGACGTGCAGCACTTCGATTATCCGTTCCTGATTCCGTCCAAACTGACCACCAAAAAGGTCGCTAATTATACGGCCGCGCCCGGGCTGATGACGCAAAGCCCCGATCGCCGCTGGCTGATGGTGCAGGAGCCGGGCTCGATGACGGCTTTCCAGGTGTACGACCTCAAGAATCCCACCAAGGCGCCGCTGGCGCTCAATTTGCCGTCCACTGTATTGACCAAGGCTGTCGGCAGCGAAAATTGGCGGATCGAGGAATGGGCCGACGACAACAAACACGTCGTGCTGCAGCACGATTATGACGGCAAGACGGAATATGTCCTGGTCGATCGGACCGACGCTTCGCAAGCTCTCAACATCGACACCACTTTGTCCATCACTCCTACCAAGCTGACGCTGCTCAATAAGAAATACGATCAGTACTACTGGCTCAACGCCGCCGGCGAGCTGCGTTCGGCCACGCTGTCCGACCATACGCCGAAGACGGTGCTCCAGAACGTACTGGCTTACCAGCCGTACGGGTCGGATACCTTGCTCTATGCCACCAATGCCGGGAGTGCCGCGAACACGACGCCCAAAAATAGTAGTTCCTCCGCCGGCAAGGTGCTGATCCAGCTGAAAACGGGCGATAATACCTATCCGATCCGTAGCTTCGCGGCCGGCGGCTCGTACCTGCTCGATTTGACGAAATACGACGGCACGCTGTATGTGGTGGCCGGCTCCAGCAAAGAGAGCAAGACTTATATCTACAAAGACCCTATCGGGCAGCTGGCCAAGCTGCCGCACCAGGCTGTGTATCCCATCCAGGTGTTGCATGTCGACCAGCCGAATTACCTGAGTTTCTCGGATAATGCACAGTTCATCGTGGTGGAGCGCGGTACGCAGTTCGGTGTATATGACGTCGAGAATACCAAGGGATATAACTTTACGAGCAGGCAGCCGATCGACGCGCCGGCTACGCACGCTACCTGGATGGACGGCGATCGGCTGACCTATGTCAGCGGCGGCAAGCTGACCATTTTTGATTACGACGATACCAACCAGCAAACGCTGGTACCGGCCAGCTCCGCTTATCTGCCCGCGTTTGCACCGGACTTTAAGTTCGTCTATACGCTGGCGCCATCCACCGCGACCGCCGCGGCGCCTGGGCAGGAGGTTCTGAACCAGACCTCGCTATTGACGTCGGCCGATCAGTAGTTACTTGGCCGTTTGGAGGGCGCGCTTCGGCTGGTTGATCCAGCGGAGAGTAATAATCAGGCCGGCGACGATGATGACGATGGCCGCTACTTTGCCGACGAAGGTGCGCAGCACGCGCGTCAGCAGCGTCGGGCCGTTGCCCGGCAGGCTGGCGGCCGAGCCGGTGGCCGTCGTGGCCGTGGCGGCCGTATTGGTAGCGGGATCGGGACTGATTTGCTGGCCGACGACGATCAGGCGATGGATGCTGGTGCCCGGCGGATCACACGTAATGAGCGTGGCGGTAGCGGTCTGTCCCGGCACCGGCCCGAGCACGCCGACGTCACTGGGATCGACAATCGTCTTCGATATCACCTTGTAGGCGTAGACCTTGCCGTTATAGGTCAAATAAAAGGTATCGCCGTTGACCAGTTCGTGCAACAACACGAAAGCGAATTTATATTTGCCTTTGTTGAAGATGTTGTTGCTGCTGTGGCCGAAGAACGCGGCGTTGCCGTTCTGGCCCGGCAAGACGGTGGTCGGATAGTGCACCACGCCGTCCTCCAGGGCGTTCTCGATCTGGCTCTCGTCGGTAGTGGTCTGCGAGTAGTCGACGGGGATTTCAACGTTGATCTTCGGGATGATGACTTCCGGCGTAGCGGTGGCGCTGACGGTGTTGTTGACGATCAGCGGCGTGTCGACGGCATGCCGGCTGGGCTGGATGAACGGCGCGATAATGACTTCGTTGAAGAAGCCGAATAAGAAAATGATCAGCACCAAGGCGCCCATGCCCAGTCCGAACAGTAGAGACTGCAGGTGGTGTTTAGCCTGAAGTTTGCCGCCGGCGCTGACTTTGTCGCGGATGGCGGCTTGTACCTCTTGCTTGCTGCGGGCGTCGCGCAGTTTGGCCCGCTGTTTGGCCGCCGGCCGCTCCGGCTTCGGCTTGCTGGCCTCGTGCTTGTGTTCCGCCAGGGCCTGCGCCGACTTTTGCTTGTCGCTGACTTCGGGCTTGGTCGTGAGCACCGGCTGGCTCTCGTAAAATTCCTGCCACACCTGGTGCTTCTCGTGATCCGGCAGACTTTCGTAATATTTGTGCCATTCGGTCTGAATGGCGGCCATGCTCTTCCCCGAAGTGCTGAGCTGGTGCATAAAGCGCTGATGCTTGCTGCGCGGCTTGCTGGCATCGGCCTCCCGGCGCTCCTGGCCGGCGTCCGGCTCATTCTCATAAATCCGGGCGACTTTTTCGCGGATTAAGTCGGCCGCGTTTTTGGCATCGGGAGCATCGGCCATGTCGGGCATGTCGTCATCGTCGTGACCGGTGCCTGGTGGGGTGTACGAATGTAAAGACATAATCAAACCTGGCAAGCCGCTGGCTTACTACTGATAATTATAGTACAATTACCCCTTGTAACCTACCGTTTCATAAGCGGTTTGCCACGACGGCACGGGCGAGTGGCGGAACTGGTATACGCGCACGACTCAAAATCGTGTTCCTTACGGATTGAGGGTTCGATTCCCTCCTCGCCCACCAAGTTTATGCTGGTTAGGGAGGTATAGCTATGTCCACGGAAAATTATGAAAAACTTGAGCCTTATTACGAGGCCGCGCGTGATGAATATGAGATCCGGCAGGCCGAGAGTCCGTTGGAGAATTTGGAGCTGCCCTTCTCGCCTCTTTCCTTTGTCGGCGCTTTGGCGGCTGAGCCGGATGTGGCCGTTATTGCCGAACATAAACGCCGGTCGCCGAGCGAGGGCACTATCCGGCCCGACGGTACGGTCGAAGACACAGTCACCCAATATGTAAAAGGCGGCGCTAGCGCGGTGTCCATTCTGACACAAGGACGACATTTCGGCGGCCGAATTATTGATATCGCCCGTACCCGCGACGCCGTCGCCGTGCCGATTTTACGCAAAGATTTCATCGATGACGAGTATCAGCTGTACGAAGCAAAATCGTACGATGCCAACGCGGCGCTGCTCATCGTCGGCGGCCTCAGCGACACTCGTTTGCGTCAGTTATATAAGGAGGCTAGCCTGATCGAGCTCGATTGCCTGGTCGAGGTCCACGATGAGACTGAGCTTGAGCGAGCGTTGCGGATAGAGCCGGCCGTCATAGGTGTTAATAACCGGAACCTTCGTACGTTGTCGGTGGATTTGGGAACGGCCGCGGCTTTGATCCCTAAGATTCCCGACGACATTGTCACGGTGGCCGAAAGCGGCTACAGCGTGCATCGGCCTGAGCATATACGTATGTTGCGCGAACTGGGCGCTGACGCCGTACTGATGGGTACGGCCCTGATGCGTGAAGACGACCCGGCTGAAGCGCTTGCCGATTGGCTGGCCATCTAGCGCCGAGGCAGTCGTTCCAGCTGAAGCTTTAGCAAGTTTGAGCTTTTGTGGCTAGGATTTTTCAACCAGCGAAGTCATTAGGGCTTCAAAAGTTTTACCGGGGTTTTGGAGCCACCAGACGGCGGCGTGGGCGGCGGTCTCGACACGCCAGGTGTCGATATCTGTTGTGAGTTTCGTGGTGTTCACTTGCCCGCCGACCGCCACGAAGATATTCTGCAGGTGCTTGGTGATGATGGCTACCGGGTATTTTTCTGTAAATTCGTGCAGGCTTTCGACCAGCCGCAGCAGATCCATGTTAAACGTGAACGGCGACGTGAAACCGGCGCTGGTCGCCAATTGCTGAAGTTGGGAAAAGCTCAGTACGAGCGTTGTTTCCGGCCTTTTAAGGAGGTCATCGGGCGTCTTGGCGAAGTAATCGACGGCGTCATTGGTGAGCGTCAGTTGGTCGCCGTATTTGGTGAGCAGCTGCTCAAGCAAGATAGCGGTTTCGCTGTTGCGCCCGAAGTCGCCGGCCAGCAGCACGCCGTCGGCCCAGCCGGCCATGGCCATGAGCTCGGCCAGGGCGCTGCGCGCAAAACTGCCGCTGGGCGTACTGGGCGCGTATTCGCCGGCTTCCAGCACGCGGCCGACCGTTTTTTGCAGGCTGTCCGGCAGCAGCACGCGCGCCGTGCCGATGCCGGCTTTCAAGGCCTCGCTATAAGCTGTCGCCGGTGCCGCGAAACCGTGCAGATTGCCGCCGACGATCAATAATTTGCCGGCTTGACGTTTATTTTCCGGCCGGCTCCATAGCAGATCCGGAAACAGCGGCTTATCGGGCGTTTGTCTCTGCCAATACGTACGATCCATCTTTCGGCTCCAATTCGTAAACCATATTTTTGCGCTCCAAAACAATTTCCCACTCCTGGTCTTTAGCGTGCTGAAATAATTTTTTAGTCGGGTTGAAGGCGATCGGCCGCTCTACCAGCGACAGCATCGGGATGTCGCTTTCGCTGTCGCCGACGCCCACGCTTCCCTCCCAGGCGGCGTTATGTTTCGTGACGAGTTCTTTCAGGTATTCGGGTTTCCGCTCGGCCCGCAGCGGCGTGTTCCGGCCGGTAAAACGGCCATCTTTTTGCTCGTATATGGTGCCGCCGAAATCATCGAATCGATAGTGTTTGGCCAATAATTTGACGATTTCGGACTGCGAACCGGAAATTACGAATAAAAGATACTTTTTTCGGCGGAGCTTTTCGATCAGATCACGAGTGTAGGTGTAAACTTGATCTTTATACTCGGCGATTACCTCGTCGTAGGCCTGTTCGAGCTCTTCGACACTCAGACCGCTGATGGCGCCGTTAATAAGTGTTACCAGCTGCCGTTCGTAGGCGTCGAACGACTCTTCGCCGGCTCGTTTTTTCCACTCCATGCGAGAAGCCCGCACTACCGCGAAATCGGCCGCGTTGAGAGCGCCTTGCTTGGCCAATTTGTCGGCCACGGCGTGGTACAGCTGCCAGCGGATAAGCGTGCCGTCGATGTCAAAGACCGCGAAGGGACGTGGCATCGCCATTATGCCGCTCCGGTCAGCCGATCGAGCAGTACGCCGTGGAGGTTGCGGGCCTCATGCTGCTTCAGGTGCCCGTTGACGGTCCATATAAGCTTGCCGTCAGGTAGTTTTTTGCCTAGTTCGTAAGCGACTTTCGGACGGCATACCATGTCGTAGCGACCTTGGATAATATAGACGGGCATAGTCAGTCGGTGGGCGTTTTTCTGGATATGGTTTTCCGGCATGAAGCACTTGTTGGCCAGGTAATGCATCTCGATCAGGCCGCTGCCGACCTCGAAGTCATCATACGCCGGCGGCTGGAGCGGTTCATCCAGCTTGAGGATGGCGATTTCCATGCAAACGTAGGCGTATGAGGATTCTTTGGCTGCCTCCGGAGGGCCGTGTAGGGCCCGCTCGTAGTGATAGGCGCTCGGGTTATGGCGATGGCTCTTGGGCACCGTCTGCTGATAACGCTCCCAGGCGTCGGGAAAGAACTCGCTCCAGCCGCCTTGCTCGAACCATGCCGTTTCGTCCGAGGTGGCGGTGTATATGCCGTCGATGACCATGCCGACGACTTTCTCGGGATACGTGATGGCGAACATCAAGGCCAGCGTCGATCCCCATGAGCCGCCGGCGAGGACGAACTTGTCCAGCTCGAGCCGGTCGGCGATTTTTTTGATGTCTTCCACCAAGTGCTGCGTGGTATTGGCTTGCAATTCCCCGGCCGGCAAGCTTTTGCCGGCTCCGCGCTGATCGTGGAAAATTACCCGCTGGGTGTCGGGGTTAAATGTGGTTTTGTCGCGGTCGTAACAGCCGTTGCCTGGACCGCCATGCAGAAAGATGATCGGTGTCTCGGCCCTGGTGTTCCCCCAGTCCTGCACGTAGATCTGGTGGCTGTCACCGACATCCAGGAAAAATTCCTGATTCGTGTGCTTGTCCGGCGTCATCAAAAGTCTCCTCTGTCTCCAGTATAGCGCAACGCTACTCGGCAGGCAGCGCCGCCTCGTGCACCCGGTGCGTCAGCATATTCTCGTCGGCGTCGAAGGCGAAGCGAGTGTGCAATTTGTGGCCGGCCAGGATCTGCGGCAGCCAATACTCATCATCCTGCCACATCTGGTCGTAAGGGATTTTACCGATGTCGAACCAGCGTGGCGCCATTTCTTCGGACTCTGCCGGTTCGCCCCGCCACTTGGTGCAAATAAAGGCGTGAACCTGCATGTCCGGCTGTCCGTCGGGAAAAACGAAATCGTGGATGGCTACTTTTTCGTATCGCACGGGCGTGACGCCGATTTCTTCCTG
>Ga0164242_10004626_pt1 | contig 15426 bp, 17 predicted proteins | sample OricomgcompostMG_FD_108783 | JGI IMG/M metagenome (GOLD analysis project Ga0164242, IMG submission 108783) | Miracle-Growth compost microbial communities from Emeryville, California, USA - Original compost - Miracle growth compost (MG) ... | reverse complement strand
CAACGCCCAGGGCCAGGTGGTGACCCACACGGACCTGAGCGGGGCGGTGTACGACTACGCCTACGACCCGGGCACGGGCCAGTTGACGAGCGAGAGCGACGACTGGTCGCCCACGGCACAGGGCCAGGCGACCCCGGACTACGTCACGGCGCCAATCACCACGGCCAACGGCTACACGGACACCTATGAGGCCGATGGTCAATTGGCGACGCGGACGTACACGGACGGCTCGGTCTACCGCTACCAGTACGACGCCAACGGCAACGTGACCCGCGAGGAGTCGACGACGATCGACGGCGGCAACCAGGCGGTCCACACCGTCACCACCACCACCTACGACAGCCATCACCGCATCAGCCACGTGGTGGAGACCAATGCCCTGACGGGCACGGTGACGCTGGACGAAACCTTCGCCTACGACGCGGCGGGCAACCGTCGCGAGGGGAAGGCGACGTCGAACGGGACGACGCAGGACGCGTGGTACACCTACGACGGCGACGACCGGGTGGTGGTATCGGCCGGCGCGCTGGTGAACGGCCAGATCGTGGTGACGGACCGGGCGTACACCTACGAACTGGGCTACGACGCGGACGGCAACGTGACCAGCCGCCTGACGGTGAACGCGGCCGGCGACACGCTGGTGCAGCGCAGTGTGTACGACGCGCGCGACGAACTGGTGCGCGCGGACTACGCGGTGGACACGAGCACGGGCGGGGCGTCGAACGGGGTGGAGGAGACGCGCACGTACGACGCGGACGGCCATGTGCTGGTGACGAACCAGTACTACGCGCTGGGGACGACGCTGGGCGGGTTGCCGCTGCACAAGGTGAACCCGGACGATCCGTACGGCCCGGACGAGGGCGGCGTGGACGTGGGTGGCGAGCTGTCGTCGGCGACGGTGGACTACTACGACACGGTGGGGCGTCTGGCCGAGGAGCAGAACTTCGGCAACCCGAGCGGCTGGGCGGGTGCGGCCGGTACGGCACCCAGCGCACTCGGACCTGCATAGCGGATGCCACTGCGCGCGGTATCACGCAGGCCGACCTCCCCGACAGCGATGGCAACACGCGGCTGGCCGCACTCGATGCCGAGGCGGCCGAGGAAGCGGGCGGCGAAACCTGATGATGGCGTCTTTGGTTTCTATGGCACTTGGTGATAGACTTTCCCCAACCGTGGCGGCCCCGCGATGCGCATCTACAAGACCCGATCCTTCGACAAGTGGGCCGCCAAGGAAGGTCTGTCCGATGCCGTGCTCGCTGCTGCCGTGGCGGAAATGGAAGCGGGCCTGATCGACGCCGAACTGGGCGGCCAGGTGGTGAAGAAGCGGGTGTCTCTGGCGGGGCGAGGCAAACGCGGCGGCGCACGCACGCTGCTGGCCTATCGGCAGGGTGACCGAGCCTTCTTTGTCTATGGCTTTGCCAAGAACGAGCGCGACAACATCGACGCCAAGGAACTGAAGGCGCTTAAACAACTGGCGGCGATCCAACTGGGATGGAGCGATACCCAGCTGGCGCATGCCCTGCACGAAAGTACCTTGATCGAGGTGGAACATGACGAGCCGACTGCTGAAGACATTGCACGAAACCGTTGAAGACTTTGCCGCCATCGGGCTGGTCGACGCGCGGACGATGCGGGAGTTCGATGCGGCCTGCTTGCCGCCGGTGAAGAGCTACACGGCCCCGCAGATCAAGCGCCTGCGTCTGCGCTGCCGCGCGAGCCAAGCGGTGTTTGCCGCTTATCTGAACACCAGCGCATCCACGGTGCAGAAGTGGGAGCGTGGTGACAAGCATCCCAATGGCTCGTCGCTGAAGCTGCTGAACCTGGTGGAGCGCAAAGGGCTAGAAGCGCTGGCGTAGCAGCGAAAATCTACGTCAGGTGGTCTCGCGGTTGTCATAGGGAACATATCGGAGGGCGCAGGTCGCCGGCGCGGTGCAGATCCTGTGGTACGACGCCAGCGGCAACCTGATCGAAACCTCCACCGGCCACTACGTCACCGAGGGCAGCCACCTGGTCAGCCATACCACCGCCGACGGCGACACCGAGACCTGGACGTATAACACCCAGGGCCAGGTGGTGACCCACACGGACCTGAGCGGCGCGGTGTCCTGCCCAGGACGGGTAGCAGTGCGACGGCAATGCGCGACACTCCGCCTTCGTAGTGCGCCATCGTTTGTTGAGCGATGCCCAAAGTCTTGGCCAGTTCCACCTGTGTGATATCCGCCGCCTTGCGCGACTCGGCAATGCGCCGCCCAAGCTGCACGTGGAAGATTTTTCCCTTGGCTGTCATCGGCATCGTGTGCTTCGCTCAGGCCTCGCTCGGTGGACTGGTCGTTACGTTGCGATGGTGCCGTTCCGTGCGGCCAGGAAAGCGGAGATCCGCACTTTTTTCGGAGTGCGTATGGGGTAAAGCGGTACCTGGGTTCTTGCTGACCGCCGACAGATGAATGATGCCGATGGGCCGTCCAGAAGGCATCGGCTCACAAAGCAACTGACGCCGTGGATCATACGTTGGTCTCGCAAGGTGGCATAACCAGTTGCAGGTGGCCGGCAAGGGGGCGACTGGCAGGCCGTCCGTCCAGATCGCGTAGTTGAGGGCGGTTTGATCACAGCACAGCATGCCCGACATGGCGGTGAGGCCTTCGCGGAAGCGCTGTGCCCACATCTGCCAATGCAGCGCTCTGGCTGGTAGGGCAAATACACCGGCATTGAAGTAGGGTTGCCAAAGTGCTTGTTTGATCCTGGCTTCACCGAAGTAGGCTTGTAGGCGCCCCATGCGCCATTGGAAACCTTCGCGTGTCTGGCGATAGGAAAGATGGATTTCCGGCGCGATGGCCATCGCGCCCCCGCTTGCAGCTGCGACGAGCCGGTTGATCGCATAGCGTTGCTGTACCCATGCGTCCGTATCGATCCACAGGTAGATGTCGTAGCCCGGAAAGTAGCGGGGCAGGAAGGGGCGGGCGGTCAGGGCACGAAGGTGCGGCTTCTGGATCTGCAATGCGGGATCGACCGGAAGATCCCACTCGGGAGGGATCACGTGCCGCGCATGTTTCTTGACCCAGTTGACGCTGTTGTCACTGAGCCCAAGATCGAAGCAGGCGATGTCGGTATAGGGCGGATCAGCCCATTGGTGCAGCGAACCGATCAGTCCACGCAGCAGGGGAGTGAACGATTCCGCGGCCGCGGTGACAACAAGTGTTCTTGGTGGCATGCGTACGTCCTTGTGCGGAATCGGTGTGGAATGAATCTTGTCGGAGCGCTAGATTATGGAATAGACGGAGCCATGGGCCGGTCATCTATATGCCGTGCCTGCTGTCTGTTTCGGGTCGCCAGTTGCCTGCTACCGTGTGTTGGCCTGGTCACCACCGGCATAGTAATCAGCGATTACCGGCGGTAGCGGTCAACCCGGCCGGAGTGCACAGTCTATTGGCTCTGTGCAGGCTCCACGACGTTCCAGTGTCCTGCCTGACAGGTTTTGCATGGTTTCCAGCGGTACCCGAGCTGCCGGTCGATCCTTAAGGAAGCTTGCTTGTACGGTGGGGCATCTCTCGCGGAGTAACGGTGGCCTGACGACGCGCGGGAGAATGTGGCGGACAGCGCGCGGCAAGTGCGATTTCCGCATTTGTACACGTTGGGTACGGACGTGTTGTCGGACAGGGGCCGAACAGGCTACTGGTCAATGCAACGTAAATAATTGCGTTCGCGTAACAGGATGGGTTGTCGCAAGACACAGCGATGGCACGGCGTTGTGGCGCGTTGGGGGAGAGGGATGCCTAGTGCCATCCGGGGTCGAAATGGAGGGGATGGTGCGAAATTCGGGTTGGCAAAGTCTGCATGAGTCGGTGGCGGAGCAGGGGCGCGACTTGCCATCGCTGTGGCCGCACGAGGAGTTCGCCGCACGATTGGAGGCTGTGCTCGCGCGTGCGCGATGGGATATCGAAGCACTCAATGACCTCGGCAATCACTTGTTCCGCGAAGGGGCGATTGAGCACGCGCGTCTCTGTTTCGAGCGGGCCGCGAAGGATGCGCGCGCCATAGGCGCCCAGATGAATGTGGCTCGCTGCGATATTCGCCTTGGGCAACCCGAGGCCGCCGCGACGCGCGCTCGCGCCCTGCTCGCGGCCGAGCCGCAGTTGGCGACGGCCTGGCAATTACTCTGTGAATCGCTGATTGCCCAGCAACAACTGGTGGAGGCCAGGCATGCGGCGCAACAGGCCGCCGAGCTTCAACGCGACAACGCCACCCTGTACAAACGCTGGGCGGCACTGTGCGAATTGACTGGCGATGTCGAAGGCTCCATGCGGGCCTACCAGCAGGCCTGGCGACTGGATGACGCGGATGTTCATAGCCTGCGCATGCTGGTCTTCAACATGCGAACCCTGTGCTCCTGGCGGAACTTGCCGTTGTTTAGCGCGCGTCTCATGCAGGAGCTGGCCAAGGGGAACGAGGCGGTTTCACCTTTTGACCTGCTGGTGGAGCCATCAAGCGCCGCACAGCAACTGGCATGTGCGCGACTGCGGGCCGCACGCATGGCGCGAGGTGTCGAACGGATGCCGGTTCTTGCGCGTGGCGCGGGGAAGGGCCGTCCACGCAAGCTGCGGGCAGGTTTTGTTTCGCACGGATTTGGCCTGCATCCGACGACCATTTTGAGCGTAGCGTTGTTCGAGCGGCTGCGCGCTTTTGGCCTGGAGGTGCATCTGTTCTCGACCAGCGATGACCATGGGCATGCGTTGCGCAATCGCCTGGGTGCAGGCGTGGACACGTTCCACGATGTATCCGGTTGGCCGTCGAGGAATGTTGCCGAGCGTGTAAATGGCTTGGATATCGAGGTCCTTGTGGATATGGACGGCCATGGCCGGATGCACGGCCTGGAGGTCTTTCCGTACCGCCCGTCACCGCTGCAGGTGAGCTGGCTGGCCTATCCGGGGACGAGTGGGGCGAATTTCATCGATTACGTGATCGCGGACCGCTTCGTTTTGCCGGAGTGGCTCCAACCGCATTTCAGCGAGAAAGTGGCCTATCTGCCACGCTGCTATCAGTGCACCGATCCCACTCGTAAGGTCATTCGGCCGCCATCACGCGTAGCGTGCGGACTCCCTGTCGAGGGTGTGGTGTACGCCTGCTTCAACACTAGCTACAAGCTGAACCCGCACGGCATGCGGCGCATGTTTCGCGTGCTTGCCGGCGTTCCCGGAAGCGTGTTGTGGCTGATGAAAGGGCCGGGACGGTCGGTTGAGCGATTGCGCCAGGCGGCAGCGCAGGCAGGCATAGCGCCGTCCAGGTTGGTATTCATGGAGAAGATGCCCCACGAGGCTTACCTTTCGCGATATCGGCATGCGGACCTGTTCCTGGACACGGACGGTTAAAACGCACACACAGTGGCATCGGATGCGTTATGGGCGGGCTGCCCCGTTTTGAGCTGTCCCGGCGATACGTTTGCCGGACGGGTCGCAGGGAGCTTGAACCATCATCTGGGCATGCCGGAGATGAATGCGGCCGATGATGATGCCTTCGTTGCCTTGGCCATGCGCCATGGCCTCGATGCGGACTTTCGTGAAGGTATCCGGACCAAGCTGCAACGGCAGAGGGAGGCGTCAGGCCTGTTCGATATCCAGGGTTATGCGAGGGATTTTGCTGCGTTGCTGAAGCGCATGGTGACACACTATCGAGCCGGTCGAGCACCAGCAACCTTCGATGATGTTTTGCCGGCCGAGGACTGAGGAGGCATCGGGCCTTGAACGGATTTCTGGGGAAGGTCTGATTTTGCTCGTCATTCCTGCGAGGCGCTTTTCAACAGCCGAAGGGCTGGTCAAGCAGGAATCCGGTGCCTTTAGGAAGGTCTGATTTTGCCCGTCATCCCAGCGAAAGCTGGGATCCAGCGCCTTCAGGCCATTGAGCGCAAAGGCCCTGGATTCCTGCTTTCGCAGGAATGACGCGAGAAAAGCGGGTTGTTCAGGCCTTCCTTTACGTTCAATGACTTGAAGGCACTGGATCCAAGATTGACCAGCCCTTCGGCTGTTGAAAAGCGCCTCGCAGGAATGACGAGCAAAATCAGACCTTCCCTAGAGCGCATGGGAGTGGCATCGTCGTGGCCGATATTCATGGAAAATGGCGCAGGCGATACCTCTCGCGATATCGGCATGGGAATTTGTTTCTGGATACCGCTGCAAAATGTGCATACAGCGGTATCGGATGCGCTGTGTGCGGGTTGTTCTGCATTGATCCGCCCGGTGGATACGTTCGCGGCCTGGGGAGGGGCGGGAAGCCTGAATCGCTTCCCGGCATGCCGGAAATGAATGTGGTCGATGGAGCTGTGCCGGTGCTGGCTCAGGCCTTGCGCAGATCTGCAATCCACGCGGTGAATTGTTTTTGAAGTGCAGGATCGGTATCGAATGCCTTGCCGATGGCATCGACCATGGGAAGAAACTGCGAGTCTGTACGAAACTTGCTGCCGAATTCCCACAACAGAATCTCACGTATAGCTGTATTCCTGCTCTCCGCGACGGACGCTGTGTCTTCAGGATCGGCTTTGATAATCAGGTTGTGTAGGCGTTGTCGCAAAGCTTGCAGTTTCTGCTCTGCGGTGATCGGAGCTGTTTGTCCTTTCGTACCCGTGTCGACGCTTGTGGCATTTCGTTGGACGCCGTGTGAACGCTCGTGCGCGATAGCCCGCAAGGCATTGACCACGGTTGACGGGGATGAGATGCGGTCTGCTGGCATGGTCAGATACGGGCGACAGGCGGAGGGGGATGGTTTTGGGGGTGGTGCTGCAGGTTGCCTTGACCCGTAGTCGGTCTTGGCATTGCGTAATGCCTGATGCGATAAAATCGAAAGAAAATACGATTTCCTTCCTGTAGAGCTTATCCTGTGCGGCATTTCTCCGAAAGTCCCCAAAGTTTGTTGACAGGGATTCTGTGCCGGACCTAGCTTGAAGAAGGATATGGTTTGGCTGCGCCAGCGAATGCAGATGGTTGATGGGTGGTCTGCACGCTGTGGTTGTTGGACCTGAAGGGATGAACAGGGGGCGCTCAGGTAACCAGCCTGCGTGCAGGGAGTTCGTAGATGTGGATGCAATCCGTCATTGTTAGCGCAGCCGGCTCGGCTGCCTGTCACCTCCAATTCGCGGGCCTCGGGCAAAAGTTTAGGGGTGAGCTTTGAACCGCGTATCCCATCTGGTGGCTTTGGCCGACCATGACCCGCTGAACCCGGTTCTGCTTTGCGACTTGCTGGATGAGTTGCTGGCTCATGGCCTCGTGGATGAGGCCTCGGCACGCTTGATCGGGATGCCGGTTGCGTTGCGCTACTCGCCAGGAGTGCGCTTCCGCGAGGCGCGTTGTGCAGTGATGCGTGGTGATGCGAGTACGGCTGCCGCGGTGCTTCAACCACTGGTGTCCAGCATGGAGGATGTGCCCGCAGGCGTCATCCATGATTTGGCGTACGCGCAATTTGCGATGGATCAATACGACGAAGCATGGCAAACCTTGGCAACCACACAAGGTCAGGGCGCTGATGCAGTGGCACTGGCCTTGCTGAAGGCGCGGATTCTCCATCGCCAGCGAAAGCTGGAAGCTGCACTGGAGGTGCTTGCATCGGTGGCTGCCGGCCAGCGGAAGGCCGAGGTCCGCGGCCTGCAGGCCCTGTTGTGGCTGGATGCCGGCGACCTGGTTCAGGCAGGGGCTTGTGCTGGTGAGGCGTTGCAGCTCGATCCCGATCAGCATGAAGCAGGCATCGCGGCCGGCACGCTGGCGTTGTGGTCACGAAACCTGGATGAGTCGGCAACGGTGCTAGGACACGTGGTTGCCCTGCATCCCGAGTCGGGTCGGGCGTGGCTCGGCCTTGGTGAGGGGCAGATGCTTCGAGGGGCTGTTCCCGAGGCTCGTGCCATGCTTGAGCGTGCATCAAGCCAGATGCCTGACCACATCGGCACCTGGCATGCCTTGGCATGGTGCCAATTGCTGGAAGGTGATTTGGCGGGAGCCAAGCGCAGCTTCAACAAGGCGTTCGTGCTGGATCGGACTTTTGGCGAAACCCACGGTGGTTTTGCCTTGGTGCACGCCCTGCGTGGTGAGCGCGAGGAGGCCGAGGCATCGATCAAGCGCGCGATGCGACTGGATCCTCAAGGTCGCTCGGCCCGTTATGCGCAAAGTGTATTGATGCTCGATGACGGTCGCCCCGATGAGGCGCGCGCGATCGTGGCGGGAATTCTCGCTCGCACGCCGGGCGTGGAGGGGGCCGTGACAGCGGACTTCATCTTCAAGCTGCGCGACACCGTGCGTCCGCGAGGTTAGGCATGGATAGCGATACGGCCATGCACTTGCTCGCCGAGACCTTGCTGACGGCGGCGAAGGTTTCCGCCCCCATCCTCCTGACGACACTGGTGATCGGGGTGGTGATCTCGGTGCTGCAGGTAGTCACCCAGATCCAGGAAATGACGCTGACTTTCATTCCCAAACTGATCGCCGTGGTGGTCGTATTCCTGATGACCGGTGCCTGGATGATGGCTGTGGTGGTCGAGTTCTCCAAGCATCTTTTCGGATTGATCGGGGGGATGTGACCGAACATGGAGAACATGGACGTTCTGGTAAGCGTTTTCCTTCTCGCCATGGCGCGGTTTGCGCCGTTGCTGATGGTGCCGGCGTTTACGCCGTTCAACTGGGTGCCCGCGTCGATACGCATGTGCGTACTGCTGGCGCTGACCCTGCTTGCCGTGGGGGTGAGCCACAGCCCTGTCGTTCCGTTGGATCCTGCTCGTCCGCTTGCGTTTGTCCTGGCCATGGGGGGCGAGTGCGTCATGGGCTTTTCAATCAGCCTGGCGGTGTTTCTGCCGGCGGCTGCGCTTGGGTTTTCCGCCCGCGTGGTGGACATGCAATCCGGTGTGGCAGCGGCGAGCCTGTTCAATCCTGCAACGCACACGACGGAAGCCCTGGCGGGTACGGTAGTGCAATGGGCGGGCATGCTGGTGTTCTTCGCGCTAGGCATGCACTTGCTGTTGCTGCAAGGCATGGTGGCTTCCATCGACCTTGTTCCGTTGGGAAGTGGTGCCGTATTGGTGTCGCCTGACCTTTTGCTGTCGAAGCTTTCCTCCCAGTTCCTGCTGGGTTTGATGGTGTCGGCGCCGACCATATTGGGCCTGTTCGCGATTGACCTTGCCGTGGCCTACGCAAGCCGATCGATGCCCCAGGCCAATGTCTATTTCGTGGCGTTGCCCATAAAGATGTTGGCGGGTTTCGTGCTGTTGGCCGGGTCCTTGCGTTTTGCACCGCCACTGATCGAGCGGATGTACAGGGATGCCTTCACGGCGCTGCCTTTGTGGGGAGCGCACTGATGGCGGATGACGAGCAGACCAAGACCGAGCAACCTACGCCATTCCACCTGCAGGAGGCACGGGAACGCGGGCAGGTCCCGCGGAGCGCCGACGTGAGCGGCGTGGTGGTGATGATTGTCTTCAGCATTGCATTGATGGCGACATCCTAGAGATTGGTCGCCGCGTTGGCCCGCTCGATCGAACGAACCATCCTGATGGCGGGCAATGCCCCGGCTCCCACGGCGAGCCTGGCAATCTGGTTGCAGAAAACCTTCCAGCCAACCTGGCAGGCGATCTTGCCGATGGTCATGGCGATGTTGATTGCCGCAGTGGCCGGCAACCTCGTACAGACGGGACCCACGTTCAGCACCACACCGGTCAAGCCGGACTTCACACGGCTCAATCCGGTGCAGGGAGCCAAGCGCCTTTTCTCGCTACGCATACTGTGGGAGCTTTTCAAGCTGAGCCTGAAGCTGGCCTTGCTGGGTGCGTTGGGATGGTTTCTGGCAGCAGGAATCAATCGACTGGTTCAGTCGGCCATCTTCATGGCGCCATCGGGCATCGGCCAACTGCTGGAGTCGACGTATGTTCGGGTGACGACTTGGGTGCTGGTCGTACTCGCCTTGATCGCGTTGCTTGACTGGTGGTTCGCACGCCGCGAATACATTCGAAAATTGCGCATGAGCCATCGCGATATCAAGGATGAGGCCAAGCGGCGTGAGGGTGATCCCGATATCCGCCAGAAGCGCAAGCGGCTGATGGCCGAGCTGTTGAAGCACGCGCGCTCGGTAAGGCGCGTGCCCGAGGCGGATATCGTGCTGACCAATCCGACCCATCTGGCGGTCGCGCTGCAGTATCGACCCAAGAGCATGCGTTCGCCCGTCGTTCTGGCCAAGGGGAGCGACAAGGTCGCAGCGCACATGCGAATGATGGCGGCAAGGGCTGGTGTGCCGTGCCTGCGCTCGCCGGAGTTGGCGCGGGCATTGTTCCGCGAATGCAAGGTCGATCGCGCCGTACCGACCCATCTTTTCAAGTCGCTGGCGCCGGTCTACCGCTGGCTGATGAAACGCCCGGGCAACAGGATCTTTTCGTGAATACCATGTTCGGCCAACTGTGGAGCGGCAAGCGCGACGTCATCCTCGTGCTTGGCATGATCGGGATCCTGATCATCCTGTTCACGCCGATTCCGCCTGGCCTGCTCGACTTCCTGCTCGTGCTTAACTTCACTGGTGCCTTGCTTGTGCTGCTGATCACGTTTTTCACGGAGACGCCGCTGAGTTTCTCGACGTTTCCGTCGCTGCTTCTCATCACGACCCTGTTCCGCCTGGCGCTGAATATCTCGGCGACACGCCTGATCCTCGACCACGGCAATGCAGGTCGGGTCATCCATGCCATCGGCGCATACGTGGTAGGCGGTAACTACGTCATTGGCCTGGTGGTATTCCTGATCCTGGTGGTCGTGCAGTACGTCGTGGTGACCAGTGGTGCCCAGCGTGTGGCCGAGGTCGCGGCGAGATTTACCCTGGACAGCATGCCCGGCAAGCAGATGAGCATCGATGCCGACATGAACATGGGGCTGATCGACGAGCATGAGGCCAAGCGACGCCGCGGCATGGTCGAGAAGGAAGCCAATTTTTACGGTGCCATGGATGGTGCTACGAAGTTCGTCAAGGGCGACGTGATCGCGGGCATCCTGATCATCCTGATCGACATCATCGGCGGTTTGACCGTCGGCATGGTTCAGCACGGTTTGTCGTGGGGCGATGCGGCGCATCGCTACACCTTGCTGACCGTGGGTGATGGCATCGTGACGCAGATCCCGTCGTTGGTGATTGCCGTCGCCACCGGCATCATCATCACGCGAGCGGCTTCCGATGATCAGCTTGGTACCGAGATTGCGCGCCAGGTGCTGTCCAATTCGCGTACTTTGCTGATCGTTTCGCTGGCGTTGGCAGGGTTGCTGGCGTTGCCTGGCTTGCCTGCCTGGCCAGTGCTGTTGGTATTGCTTGTCATTGGCGGGTTGACCTTCTTCGCTTCGCGCTTCGACGCTGTGTCTGCGGATACGCCGGATGACTCGAAGGAATCGACGCCCAGGAGCGAGGAGGAAGATCTCTATCGGCTGTTGAGCGTGGAACCGATCGAGGTCCACCTCGGAAGTGGCATTGCGGCAACGTACAAGGCGCGTGGCCTGGATCTGGGAGAGCGCATCAGCACATTCCGCAAGCAATTCGCACTCGAATGCGGCTTCATCTTGCCGAAAGTGAAGTTGGTGCAGGGGACGTCCCAGGCTGAGGATGCCTATGAAATCCAGGTGCAGGGATCGCGGGTCGGACGTGGCGAGCTTCGTTTCGACGCGTTGCTGGCGATCAACCCGGGCGGTAAACGGCCGCGCCTGGAGGGGAAGGAGACGCGCGACCCCGCCTACGGATTGCCAGCACAGTGGATTCGTCCGGAGCAGCGGCAGTATGCGAGAGGGGCCGGCTACACCTTGGTGGACCCCGAGACGGTGCTGATCACGCATCTGGGCGAGATCGTGAAGCGCCATGCCCCTGAACTGCTGACCCGTGCGGAGACCGAGCGCCTTGTGGCACGCGTGCGTGAACAGCAGATATCCCTGGTCGACGAGCTTGTCCCGGGCGTGATGTCCTATACCGATATCCAGAAGGTGTTGCAGCAACTGCTGCGAGAGCAGGTCAGCATCCGTAATGTCGAAACCATTCTGGAAGTGCTGGTGGATGCGGGCAAGACACTCAAGCAGACGGACGAACTGGTCGAGCGCGTGCGTGAGCGACTCGGTCCGGTGATTTGCCAACGGGTCAGCAATGTCCAGGGCGAACTGCATGTCCTGACGCTGGCTCCCGAGCTGGAACGCGCCATGGTTTCAGCCGTGCGGCAGCGTGAGGGGGCTGGCACCTTGATCGCCGACCTGACTCAGCTGGAAGCGTTGCTTGGCGGTTTGGCCAAGCAGTCCGAGGCCATGATGGCGCGCAGCCACCTTCCTGTATTGCTTTGTCCCAGCCTGGTGCGCCGTCATTTGCGATCGCTGATCCAGCGTAGCCTGCCGCACGTCACCGTGCTGGGCATCAATGAAGTGCCTTCGACCGTCATGGTCAAGGCTTTCGGCACCATCACTGCTTCCGCTGCCGCCTGAGGATTCGTATGAGCCATGTCATTCCGGGTATCGCACGCTATCTCAGCAATGACGTCGATGCGCTCGATGTACTGAGCCAGAACGTGGCCAACATGCGCACGGTGGGATATCGCGCCGAACGCCTGAAAGCGGATTTCAGGACCGGCATGGTCGAAAGTGCGCCGGCACTGGATCTTGCCGATGGCAACCTTTCCATGACGGGACACCCTCTGGACCTGGCGATCCGCGGTCACGGATTTTTCGTGGTCGACGTTGGCGGCCAGACGATGCTGACGCGCAATGGCCAGTTCCATGTCGACGCCAACCAGCAGTTGGTGAACGCTGCGGGGGACCCGGTACTTGGGCAGTCCGGTCCGATCACATTGAGTCATCCAGACGTCCATGTCGATGCTGCGGGCAACATCACCGACGGCGACGAGGACGTGGACGCGTTGCGCATCGTCGCAGTCGATGATCCATCGACCCTGCGGGAGATGGGTGGCGGTCTCTACACCTACTCGGGTGCTCAGGATCGCTGGATTGGCCGGATCCAGCAGGGGGCGCTAGAGCAATCCAATGTCGATCCTGGCGAGGAAATCATCCGGCTGATGGCCTTGAACCGCCATGCGCAATCGGTGCAGCGCGCCATCCAGGCCTACGACACCGCCATGCAGGAAGGCATCAACCATCTCGGCGACAACACATGAGGACGCCATCATGATCGACGCACTTTATATCGCTACGTCCGGGGTACAGAGCCAGCAGACCCAGATCGATACGTTGTCGAACAACATCTCCAACATGCAAACGCCCGGTTTCAAGAGCCAGCGCGTGGCTTTTGGCGACGTCGCGGTGATTTCACCTGAGCAGGTGCAGGCAGGCCTCGCGCCCGGGGCGTCCGGTGCAGGTGCCGAGGTGCTTTCCACCAGCTCGGTGTTTTCGCAGGGCCAGATGATGCAGACGGGCAACACCTGGGATATCGGTATCCAGGGGCAGGGCTTCCTTGAGGTGGTCGATGCCGCTGGCAATCATCTGTACACCCGGGATTGCCAACTGCACGTGGATAGCGATGGCTACCTGGCGACGGCTGATGGTAGTCGCCTTGCACAGCAGATCCAGGTTCCTCCGGATGCTACCGCCATCCGCATCGACCAGAACGGCCAGATCTACGCGACCGTAGGCGGTAATAAAAGCGAGACACTGCTTGGTGCGCTTGAATTGAGCACGTTTCCTTCACCGGAGGGGCTGCAGTCGGTCGGCAGCAACAACTACGTGCCGACGCAAGCATCAGGCGATCCCAGCGTCGGCAAACCAAACGAGGACGGCGTAGGCACGATCCTGCAAGGCTCGCTGGAAGGTTCGAATGTGAATATGGTCAGCGAAATGGCGACCCTGGTCATCGCGCAGCGGGCCTATCAGCTCAATGCGCGTGTGCTGCAGGCGTCGGACCAGATTCTCGACACCATCAACAACTTGCGCCAGTAACCATGAGCATGGTTCTCGCCGCCATGTTGCTTACGACTGCCGCAGGACGGAAGCCCGCATCGCCAACGTTTCAGACGGTGATGTCGTCGCGGATCGTTGCCGCTGCGCGCGCACAATTGGGCTCCAGCCTGGGTAGCGATAATGCCGAGGCGCAGGTGTCCGTTGTGGGAAAGCCCGAGGATGTGGTGGTTCTGCCCGGCAAGCTTGCGCTCGATGCACGTCGGCCGATGGGCCGCTTACCCCGTGCTCGCGTGGGCGTTCCAGTGTACATCCGTGTCGATGGCGAAACCGTCAGGAGGGCCACGGTCTGGTTCGCGGTGAGTATTCACCGGGACGTACTTGGCTACTCGACTGATGCGCCCAAAGGCAGCGCATCGGGGACGTTGAAATTCGCGACGGAGAATATCGACATTGCCGCCGTGCAGGGGGATCTGGTCACCGATCCGACGCAGTTGACCGGTATGCGCTTGCGCCATGAGGTCCTGGCTGGAAGTCCGGTATTGCGTGAGGACTTCGAGCGCATTCCTGACGTGGATCGCCAGGAGCGCGTCGACGTACTTGTCTCATTTGGCAGCATTCACATGCGGGCCAAGGGAACGGCCTTGGGTCGAGGCGATACCGGGGACACCGTTTCGGTGCTGGTTGATGGTGCAGAAGCACCCGTGCGTGCGCGGGTCACCGATAAAGGAGTGGTGGAAGTTGACCAGTAAATTTTGCCTGCTCATCATCCTGACCTGCTTGTCCACGGGGTTCGCCGCTCATGGGCAAACCACTTCCGGGTCGATGATCAATCCGAGTACGTACCGTGGCCTGGCGGCGGATCGCCGTGCGCACCAGGTGGGCGACACGCTGACGGTCATTGTGACCGAGACCGCCACCGCTACCGCCAGCGCCAACACCGATGCTGGCAGTGGAATGCAGTTGGGGGCCAGCACGCAAACACGCAATGCCAGCCATCAGTATGGGCTGGGCTTGTCGGGCGAAGACGGTGGGCAAGGCAACACCACTCGTGCCGGCAGTCTTCAGGCGCAAATTGCGGTACGTGTCGTTTCCATCGGTGACGACGGCATGCTTCGTATCCATGGAGAGCAGACCATGGTCATCAATGGCGAGAAACAGCAGTTCGTCCTCACCGGCCTGGTTCGCCCGGAGGACATCTCTTCCGGCAACACCATCCTGTCGAATCGCATCAGCGAGGCGGATATCCAGTTCACGGGCAAGGGCGATATTTCATCGGCCCAACATCACGGCATCCTTTACCGCATTGTTCGCTGGCTGGGGTTGATATGAAACGGATCCTTGCCATTGTTTTTCTTGCAATGTGCGTGAGCCTTCCCGCATTGGGGGGTGTTGGCAGTGTGAGGCTCAAGGAAATTGCACGAATCGAAGGCGTGCGCGACAACGCGTTGGTTGGCTACGGTCTTGTTATCGGCCTGGCTGGTACGGGCGATACCAGCAAGAACAGGCTGACGGTCCAGTCAGTCGCCAACACGCTCAGCCACTTTGGTGT
>Ga0164242_10004625_pt1 | contig 15428 bp, 14 predicted proteins | sample OricomgcompostMG_FD_108783 | JGI IMG/M metagenome (GOLD analysis project Ga0164242, IMG submission 108783) | Miracle-Growth compost microbial communities from Emeryville, California, USA - Original compost - Miracle growth compost (MG) ... | reverse complement strand
GTCTCCGTCTACGTCGACGCCGTTCGGAAGTTGAGGAACGGAGCTCGCGGCGATGCGTGAGGCGAGGAACACCACCACGAGCACGCTACTGAGGCGTGCATACCTCATGTCGTATCTTCGAATTGGGGATTGACTTCAGGGAGTGAGCTGAAAATTCGTTCCTCGCCGGTAGCTTTACTTCCTTTCAAAAGAAAAATAAACTTTGCTGGTTGGGATTGACGATGCTGTGGGTGAGATATCGATTATGTTGGTGGTAGGGAGTTGCGGCGCCAAGCCTACCTTGGTTTCAACGCTGTCTCAACCCCCAAGCTGGCAGGATATTGCAGGCTGCCAAGTCGAAACAGAGCCGCATCAAAGACCAATCTAGATTTATCGAGGCAAGCTGGAAATTACAATTTCTCAGCGCTATTGGGGTTCTCATAAGAAAATCGAAATCGAAATCAAGAAGCGATGGCACGTCCCCTGACTCTCTCGTCAGAACTCTCAACAGCAGCACATATATCAATAGCCCACACCAACCAAGACATTTTCTTAGCAATGGCCCATGGAGAAGTGCGCTACACTAAGAAAACTCCGATGTAGCAGATTGACAAACATGGTCATGCTTGAATATAGCCTGCCGAGTGTAGATATGGAAGAAAATCAAAACCCAATCGTTTCGCCCTGGAGGGACACATGATCACGACTCTTTCTATCCAGACTAGCAGGCAGGCAACAAAGGTCCTTAGCACCCTACATCAGCCAGCATCAACCTTAAAAGACTTACGACGATAGGCAAAAATTGTCCCGTTGGCCAATATTTTGTGTGAAACCACGCTTGCTTCAGCACGTTCTGCGCACTAAGCTGTTCCTCCGGTTGGTATCATAACATTCTCGCCAGCAAATCCGCCAATGCCGCAACTTCAGCTTCGGAAATTAGCTGAAACTGCGGACGAGGGTACCCTTCCCCAGTACACTCGTGGCAACTGATGAGTTTCTCTAGAATGGAACGGGCATGTTCCAGTTACGGTCCGATGCATGTATCTTCGTCACCCCCGGTAGACGCATTGATGGACTCCACTACTGTCTGATTCGCCGTCCGACTCGATATTATACACGGGGAGACGTAAGTGTAGCCTAATCGGGATCTCCTCCATATCTGCTGCGCCGTCTCTTTCTCTCGCTACCTTAACAACCCTCCTCACAGCTGTCTCTCCCCGCCTTCCATGCTAGCAACAAGAATCTTAATGGCGACGTATGACAGGGGTTCGGGGTGCTAGTCCTGGCAGAGGCATATAGCGTACCCACCATAGCCAGGCTTGTGAACGATGCGGCACTAACTGTCAAGGTTTTTGTCATGTAGATTCACCGGACAGTATCCGTCAGGGCGAATACGGTGAAGCTCCTTTAAGTCACCGTCCACACTACAACGATCAGGGGCTAGGCCGAGTCCGGGGCCACCCGCCCTAGGCGTCACCTCGAAGGGCCAGTTCCCCTGATGAACGACCTCCTTGCACCCATATAGTACGGCAAACGTAAAGTGGGCAAGTGAGCGCAACTTATTTTGATGGCGGTTTTGTTTTAAGTGGGTTTTCAGGAGAAGAAAAGTTATATTTGCAGGGGAGGGGCAGATAGGCCTCGGTTTTCAGACAATCCCGTATCGTTAGTAGTTCCCTTCCGACCAGCTACGATTACATGCAGGACTATGATCAAGGTATGCTTTATCTGGTGCGAGGGTGCCCGACCGGCTCGAATAACACTAGTAAATTTAGAAAGGGAGGCCCGCTACTGCTATCCTAGCGACCGCAACCTACACTTGTCCCACCTTTATTGAACACTGTCATGGCCAGTCTGGGAGAGCGGAAGTTTCCGTCTAGTATTGCAGAACTTGACGGTGTATCCAGTTGTCGGCTCTGAAGTAAGTAGTCCTTTGTTGAGCAGCGCTAAACAGTGGGACTTACCTGCTGTTCCCAATAGTCTGAGAATACCTTGCTTAACGCCCCAAGATCCACAACCAGGTGGACGCATGTTTGAACCGGTCTCCTCGGAGACCACTGTGAAGGATTAACAGATTTAGAGACCTCTCCTGATCAGTATCGGAAAGGATACCCACCGAGGAGTCCATGATGCTGGTGCTCCAGCAAAGCCACCATTTCACGACAATCATCGAAGCTCTCCTGCGCGGCGAGACCGCTACATCTGGCAAGGTGAAAGCGCTCCTCGACGGCCATTGTCAGCCCCCTTGGGTTGTCTCTCCGCCCACTCACTAAATGTAACTCTGCTCGTGCGACAATGTACGCTTCCTTCGCGATCAGGAGCCTCTCGCCGGCACGGAACAGGTTCGACCTACCTTTACAAAACAACGTCGACTCGTCAAGGCCGTCGACGGCATCATTGCGTGCTAACTCCGGGTAAGGATAACTCGCGTTTCTCCAGCCCGCCAGTGGCCCGACAGACCTAGCTCCACTCATGACGTAGAGGTGAAACTCGACAAAGTGCACGCAGTCGTTGACGCGTTTCCGGTAGGAGGGGCCACTTATCAATCCTGAGATGCCATCCTCCAGACGACCCTTCTTCTCGCGCTGCTCGGGGCAGCACGTCTCCGAACAACGGAGATCGACGAACGAGACACGACAACAGACGTGGTAGATGCACTCCTCCCTAATCGACAAGGGTGGCGCTTGCGGGTCGGAGGCGCAGACCCCCGGGTCGCACGACCGGGGTTCCCCAAAGGGGTTGACGATAAACTCGGCCTCTTTACCTTCGAAAGTGCTGGTAAACAGCGGGCGGGCGTCGCAGCCAAGGTTGTGGATTAACTTGCGGATGCACATGCTGCCTACCTCTGTCGGGGTCGAATTGGCTTCTAGGAACGGGCATAACCTACAGGCGGGGCTGATCCGATATGAATTCTTGGGGTGAAGCAAGTGCTGGTAATCGCACCCGCCTCTCTGCTCTGCCTCTCTGGTCTGGAACATCCTCTTCACATGGCAGGTCTTGGCTAGTCTTATATTCTCAACGGTCGAAGAAAGAGAGTAGCACACCTTTGTACTAAAACCCAGTAACGATGCAACTGAATGGTGTAATGAGAAGCAAGACAAGGCACCTGTCCTGGGCATAAGCATCTGACAAAGGGAAGCTTTAAGGGTTGGCCCGCCAGCAAATAAAGCCTCCTGCATTCGAGCATTGTAAGGATGAGAAGCGCACTATCGGATCGTAATTACCAATAGCCCAACAAATGTGGTTGAACGTGGTTGAATTGGATAAAGGTCTTGTCAATGTTCGATTTGGTGAGGTGGTTAGAAGGTAGAAGGTGACACGTCCTTGTGGTGGATAGGAGAGACTTGGAATATACCTACTGAAATTTTGCAAGGGTGGAGCCACACGTCTCGATTCTGGTTTATTGAATAGGATTAACCCATGTTTCAATAATGGTCGATTGGCGCAGTTGGTTAGCGCGTGGCACTAATATGTGATTTGGAAACAAACATCGCAATGCCAAGGTCAAGAGTTCAAGCCTCTTATTGACCATCTAATTTTTTTTTTAACTTTTTAATTCAATATCCCCCCTCCCCAAATCACAACATGAAGATGATCCATACAGCCTTTCTTTCTTTCTTTTTTTTAAAAAAAAAGAGATTTGTGTATAACTCCTTATGTGAAACAACTTATCAACCATTTATCTTGATGTTTTACGAAGGCTGCTCTCCCTAATCACATCCGACATCGAAACCACCTCCTCAATCGAGAGGGTGAAGGCCACGCTTAATTAAGGCTTCGTAATTGTCTCACTTGCAAACTACATCGAAAACTACGGACTCATTACCTTGATCTTCTCTACACCCACTCGCTCTGCTTCAGCGTTGAGTGCGCTTATCTCATCTTCAACATACGGTATGCCCTCCCGTAGTCTCTCTTCCTCCCTGAGCTGCTCAATCTCGCCGGGGAAGTAGATCCTTTCGACGCCATGCATTTTGTCCGAGCCTACAACGCGCTGATATAGCGTCTCCATTCTCGATCTGAACTCTTCAAGGTCCATGAAGAGATCAGGCTTGATGGCCACCAGGAAATGCCCAACATCTCCGGGGCCAGACATGTCATATGGCCCCGTCACTCCCCCCGCAAACGCAGATCCGGACAGGACGCCCGAGAAGACATCCATCATGATGGCGAGTGCGGACCCCTTTGGTCCACCCATAGGTAGCATCACGCCCTCGAGCGCCTTCGCCGGGTCATCAGTTGGCTTTCCTTCAGCATCAAGGGCCCAATCGGCAGGGATTGTCTCCCCCCTTCGGAGGGCCTTGTGGATCTTTCCCCGAGCGGCAATGCTGGGTGCCATGTCGAGGATGAAGGGCCGGTCCGGTTGCCCGCCGGGCGCACCGCAGGCAATCGGGGACACGCCCATCAGCCGGGACCGGCCGCCCCAGACCGGTAGCGCGGGTGACGAATTGGTGAAGACGAGGCTCATCATGCCAGCCTCGGCGGCTTGGCGCACTAGCCACGCGGACATGCCGAAGTGGTTGCTATGCTTGACGCTAGTCATCCCAATGCCGAACTCGCGTGCCGCGCAGATGGCTGCGTCCATAGCCACATGTGCGGCTAGGAAGCCGAAGCCGTTGTGGCCATCGACCTGCGGGCGGGTTGGTTAATCACGGGGCGGGTCAGGAATGTATTGCCATCCGCCAAGTCCCGGTACCGGGGCCGGGCATCTATGACGACTCACTTGTGCTACGACGGGGGTCACCCTCATAATGGTCGGAACGGCTCGCGGGTCCAAAACGCCGTTGCGGACGCGAGCCATGTAGGAGGGCATGCGGTTGATGCCGTGACTGTCGACGCCGCGCAGATCGGCCTGCACGAGCGCGCAGGCGATTATGGCGGCATTCGTTTCTGAGACGCCATGGCCCTGCAGGATGGCCTTTACGAATGTTCGCGCATCATCGTGTCTGACGCGGACTGTTGTCGACGGGGCTGCATGTGCGTCCATTATACATTAATTGCTACGAGATCGCAATGCTCCTCGTCTAAACTCTAAAGTACGGATTACAAAAAGGGGGATGTCAAGGTCAGTCGACACGTGGGTGGGGATGAGCCGGTGGCAAACCAATCCCGACCCCCCCTGACTAAAACTATCCGTTAACGGGACAAGCTCAACAACGGCGCGGAAACAAGCGGGCCCCATTCATACGGCCGGGACCCAGTTGTCATTTCGGTAGACATGGCCGGCACTCCAGATGTGCCGCTGACTTCTTCCGACGGCAGCCAAAGCAGATTCTGGCCCCGTCGGAAGTCAGAAGTAACCCTGTTTTCTGACCTTCGGTGTGGAATAAGGGAGGTGGGGGCCACTTGCAGCGGGGAGCCCGAAGCTAAGTTGCTTAGCTGCCTTGCCAAGACGGGACTTGTAGCAAAGTCTCCTGGGGACCGGACATGAAAGACAAAACCCTGCTAACTTAGGTAGAAATCCCCGTCACACTTGGAAAACTCTGTAGAACATTGCAGCCGCGTGCAACCCCATACCCGGGCATGAACGACATCGCGACAAACGCTTCCGATGCACCACCCGGCAAAACCCGAGTGGGACTGTACCCCGATGAGCCAAAGAAGAAATGGCCGGATCAGGGATCAATTGATCGGCCGTTCCCTGGCTTCGATATCGTTTCATTGGCCAGCAGTCAAGAGGGGCAACCAGTGTGACGATCAACATCGTTTCTTGGAGAACGGTGTGGTGAATGGCTAGCTCCGTATTTCCCCGCCTGGGGAACCAGCGACAAGGGGGGTCGTCTCGCCCCCTCCATCGTATATGAAAGGACCTGGATCTCGGTCCCATCACGATCGGCATCAAACACCTCTCCCCTCTTTCCCGTCCTTTTTTGTTCGAAGCCGAAGCCCGTCATGGCCGGAGGAGTCAAGAAACCCGTCAACATCTTCAAGTTGAAGAACTTGGACGAGCCGAAGGAGGTCTTCAACTGGAAGATTTGGTTCGCCGTCATCTCCTTCGGTTTGCTCGGTGCCGCTCGCGGCGTCGACGAAGGTCTCATCTCCGGTGCCTTCAACTCCAAGAACTTCCAGAGCACCATCAACTATGACTCGTATACCAAGGTGGAGCAGGCCGACATCAAGGCCAATGTCTCGGCCATGGTCCAGATCGGCAGTGTTGGGGGAGCTCTCATGTATGTCGCCGCGAGGTCTCCTTCTCTTGCGTATAAGAACGTCTGGTGATCCGTTCGCTAACACGCTCATTCTCCAGCGCTTTCTTGATCTGCGATCGCATTGGCCGTATCTGGGCGACACGGCAACTTTGCGTCATCTGGATTGTCGGCATCGCTATCTTCATGGGTGCCAACGGCAACCTAGGCGCTATCTATGCCGGGCGCTTCATCGCGGGCCTTGGTGTCGGCCAGACTCCCGTGGTTGGCCCTGTCTATATCGCCGAGATCGCCCCGGCCAGTATCCGCGGGCTCTGCACCTGCATTTTTACCGGCTTCGTCTATCTAGGCATTGTGCTCGCCTACTTTACCAACTACGGTTGCCAGATCAACCTCGGCGACACGAGCCACGCCCGTTGGCAGGTGCCGACCTCGTTGCATATCATCTTTGCGGGTCTCATCCTCATCCTGACCCTCTTCCAGTACGAGTCACCACGTTTCCTGATCAAGCAGGGGAAGGGTGACAAAGCTCTACAGGTGATGTCCCGGCTTCGAAACCTGCCAGAGGACCACGACTATGTGGTGCGTGAGATCAATGCTATTACCCTCAGTCACAACGAGGAGATGGAGTCCACGAAAGGTACTGGTTGGCTTGGTGTTGTCAAGGAACTATTCCTCGTCCCCGGGAACGCATATCGCTTATACCTAACCATCGGATCGCAATTCCTCTCGCAATGGTCCGGTGCTGGCTCCATCACTCTTTACGCGCCCGACCTATTCAGCCTTCTGGGCATCACGGGGAGCGATGAGTCCCTACTCGTGACGGCCGTGTTCGGTATCGTTAAACTTCTCGCCGCCGTGTTGTGCGCGCTCTTCCTCGTCGACGTCATCGGCCGCAAGCGCGCCCTCCTTCTTGGAATCACGTTCCAAGCGCTGTCCATGATCTATGTCGCCGGCTTCCTGACCGCCGTGCCCGAGCTCGGCGTCGTGGACGACTACGCTTTGACAAGGGACGAGCTAGGCCCCTCCAAGGGTGCCATTGCCATGATTTACATCTCAGGCTTCGGCTGGGCGCTAGGCTGGAACAGCATGCAGTACCTTCTCACGGCCGAGCTGTTCCCACTGCGAATCCGCGCCCTGAGCACCTCGCTAGCTATGACCCTTCACTTCGCCAACCAGTACGGAAACTCGCGCGCCGTGCCCAATATGTTGCTGCCCACCGCCGACGGTGGTGCCTCGCCCAAGGGAACTTTCTGGTTCTTCGCAGTCGTTACTATTATCGGCGGCGTGTGGGTCTGGTTCTTCATCCCTGAGACCGCCGGTCGCACTCTCGAGAGCATGGACCGCCTCTTCTCCCTGCCGTGGTACAAGATCGGGCGATACGGGAACATGGATGCCGACGCGCAGGATCTAGCGCACGACGAGAAGCAGATGGAGGCTGAGGGTACTACTGGCATTGCATCCCATATGGAGGAGAAAATTATTGGCGATGATAGAAAGGTATAAGAAGTAACGGGATAGGGGAGTTAGTGATTGGACGGTGGGCATGATAAAACTAGGTGATACCACCCCACAAGTAATTAAGTTTCTATGCACTGTAGCCCCTGTCTCAGCACGCAAAAGAAAATGGGAAACGACACGAATACGAAAGTGTTCAAATGATGCATCTAAATTGATGTGCTTCCTGAATCTTGGCATCTTAACCGCCCACCGTCTCCCGCTGCTTTGACAAGCGCTAAGCAGGGAATAAGCAGGGCGAGCACAGGGGAGCAAAGAGTAGCACAAGGTACGGCACAAATACAGGCTGTGTTTGGTATCCGAGAGGATCTAACAAGACATATCAACTATTCACGATGCGCAGGGGATCGTTTTTCGCAACCAGGGGGTTGTTTTCGACTCAACCCTTGGGCAGCATAGCGGTGCTTATTTTGCCACCACAAGTCTGCACTCTGCAATCTTTACTTAAGAGCCAGAAACGGCTCCAATTTGACTTTGTCGGTCTCTCAAAATATATCCCAAATTTAACTGGACCACATCTACTAGCTCACATTCATTATTTTAAGTCCTCCCAATGTCCTTCCTTCTTCACCTAGGATACTTAAGGCAAAATCTATAGCCAAGAAAAGAAAGTTCGCGGAGGAGAATAGCCAGTTACAAGGGCAATATCAATACCGTCGACAACAACACCATATAAGCGGAAACCTCACTCCACGCCAAGGGCCAGTATAACATACAGATAGCCCCGTAGGCTAAGTTACCACCTATTAAGCAAAGTAACCGTAGAAGAGACAAGCTGATCTAAATGGACGTTTAAAGAGGATTTGTTCAGAGAGGACAATCCAGTCGCGAGGCCCTACTACTTATAATTAGATATCTACGGTAATGAAGCAACCCCCCAAGAGTGACACTTCTAGTGACACTACATGTGACACGCCTGGCACAGAATTACACAATAGTCTTAGATGTCATACATCTCAGCCATAGATCCGACCACGTCTGATATAAGAGAACGCGATACTTAACTACAGTAATCCAACCCTGACTGCAACATCGGCAGGACTGACGCAACATCTTCAAAAGAAACTTCAGCTCTTTTGCCTTTTAGCAGATGTCCCTAAGCCTTGTGTGGACAGGCGCCATTGACTTTCTCGCTGGCCCTCAGATCCTTGACTGTCACCGACTGTTTCTTCCATATCCTTTAAGATGTCACCAGCATTACTCTGTGCTGTCTGGTCTGCCACGCAATCTGTTGACTAGTTCTGGAGTTAGCGCCGTTGTGAAGCGTGGTATGGAGTGAAACATAAGTACCTGTGTAGCGAAGATTTGACTTTCAGAAAACGAGTAATGGATGGGGTCTTCGTCTAATGCATCTCTCCCACGCTTTCTAGAGTAAGATTGAAGACTCATTGATAAGAGCTCTTGCTGTGATGGCCTGGAATCCTCCCGCCCCAGAGCATCCTCTGTGGTCGCCGGAGCAGCGATGGGCGTGTGAAGTTCGGGGTTTAGCGTTAGAGACGCCAAGGCATCGTAATCCCACAAAACCTCATGGCCATTCCCCGTGAGAACGTGCACAAACCATAATGCTAGATTCATTGTCCAGCCTGTGTGCTCCCCAGAGCCTCCACATCGGTGGTTGTCCCACGGCACGGATACATATTCCATTACTCCATCCACCATTAACCTGCGTATCAACTCTTTTCTGTCATCAGCAGATGTCACAGTGGCCGAGCCTAAAACCAATTAGTGACTTCCAAAAATATTGACCTTCTCTATTCCAATGGAATACCTCACCTGGTCTTGCTATACGTGGCCTGATCCGAAAGATAAATGCTTCTCCTGTGGTCAGGATACAGCCATACCGGCATGCGTGACGGACGCAATACGAATATATCTGCCTTATAGGCATGAGCTCATTTCTTCGGGCTGATTCCGGCCTCCATTTCCCGGTCTTTTCGATAAGAAACTTCTTCAGAACCACTGAACTGTTCCACTTTGATGCCGTCTTATACTCCTTTGGGAATGACTCAACTCGTTGCGAAGCGTCAGTCATCGCATCTGTAGAAGATGATAGAGAGCCTCCTGCATCAGGCCTCATCCCGAACGAGGTCTTCTTTCTTTTATATCTAGTGCTTTGCCTGCGTGGATGTAACCGTTGCCGCCGTTGTATATCGTTGCCTGTGATACTGATCTCCTGGAGTCGTGTTGTCCTCGCCTTGGGAACCCAATTGCATGGTTGAAACTTCTTGACAGAGTCAAGGCTTGCCGTGACAATGGTGTGGTTCCACTTCGTCAGGAGATGTATCGTTGTAGGCTCATCGTCAACAACACAATCAACATCGTATTTGAGATAGGGATAGGGAGGTAGATTGCTCCTTTTCCGACGAGCTTGATCCATGAGCTCGCCCCGATATATGGCTTCCAGTGTCTGGAACTTGAATTCATCCCAATGTTTGAGTTGCCTTGGTGTGTACCACGCCGGACAAGAGGTATTCGTCTTGCTAGTGGGCTTGGGATAATTGACGACCGGGTTCTTTGCCGTTAGAAATTCGAAAACCGATTCTGCTGTTTGCGACTCCATGATTCTCTAGTCTAAAAGATTTATTGGAACTAGAAATTGTGTAAGCATTCCGCAAAGGATAGTGCCATCTGAGGACTGGGCTAGGCGTTGAACGACGTAAAGTTTCCGACATTCTCAGGACCATCAGCCGATTGAAGCCTGACCACTGCCCATTGGCTCGATATGAACTGTGAGGGGCTTGCGTGGCCTGCAGCTTTGGCGTCATGTTGTGTCGCCATAGCTGCCATCTTATTTGGGCGTCTCGCGCGTCACACGACGTGAGGGTTGCGGGCCGTGGATAAAAAGCAGCACGTTCTCCCACACCATGATATGAATCAGTTCATTTTGAGTCACACACTCTCTTCTATCTCCTCGTTTTCGGAAGCGAAGATGCCTGGAGCTAGGCAACGTTCCGGCCGCCCGATCGCGACCGCTAGAGGGCTACCTCCTTGCACGGGACCGAAGTTGGGTGCCTTCCAGCACCAGAATTCTCCAATAAAATGGCTTGAGAGGCTTGACGAATACCGAAAAGATTATTCAGACGTCCAAGGTTGCGTGTTCAGAGCCACGATCAGGTCCAAGGAGTACGCAATCAAAGTCGTAAGCTACATCCTGAATCAAGTGAAGCAGTTATGGCTTCGTTCATTCTACTAATTCTCTAGTTTCGATCCTTCGACCTTGAATCGACCAGATGGTACTGGGAACCTATTTTAGGGGAGTCATTTCCCGCAGAGACCGTGGCGTTTCATACCGATCCGTTCTATGCTGAGTGTCGTGCATACGGTCGCATTAATGAGATGCAGATCAAGAGGAAGCTGAACCAAGAGATTGTCATCAAATGCCATGGGTTTCTTATCTTAAAGGAGCGGGATAAGAAGTTGCTTCAGGAAAGAGGTGTCGACCTAGGAATCACACGTCTTGATAGGACACTCCCGGGAGAAAGTGGTGAAGTCCGAGCCATTGTCAAGGATCTTGCACCGCCAGATTCAGGAGTCAACCCTAGGAATATGAACCAGATTTTAAGGGATATACGCCGGTTGAAGAAGTGTAGAATCTACAACAGAGATATCCGAGCTGAGAATTTTAAGAGGGGGAAGCTGGTGGATTTTGGCTCGGCCGTAACTGAGCCTCACTGTATTCTGAGTGCGTTTGACAAAATAGCTGAAGAGGAGGCGAAGGATACAAGATCAGAAGACCTGGTAATGTTTGAAGACATGATCGTGGAGGAAGAGATTGAGACGGACGTTAGGGCTCTGCCCAACTTGGAGTATTGTCAAAAGCTGCGATCTTGGGTGGTTTGATGCTGAGAGAGATAGGCTCTAGACGAGCGGGAAGCTGTGCAAAGAAGTGAAATTGTGGTAGAAAGGAAAGTAAATTCAAGTTGGCGGTCACTACTTATATATGGTACCGGCTCCCAGTAGATGATTACGAGACTGAATATGGCTCAAAGTCCTGTGTAGCTGTATGGGGCCTAAAATGAGCTGTATTCAATGGGGACCTGACTTAAGACTCTCCTATCTTCTCTTCCTCTCTGATTCAGTAGGAAGAGGAGGTTCCTGCTAATGTACAAATAGATGAGTACATCAGTGAAACCTGTCAGGCAGCTTAGCTGCAGTTGATGTCACTGGTGATGATTCCATATGAGTGAGGCTGTTGACAGGATATTAGGGGCATATTAAAGAAACTCAAGGATTGTTTAGGATGGAAACTTGATTTTATAAGCAAGTCTTTAAACATGCTATGTATCCTAATTGTAGTGTCCTGCGGTGCAGCAGCAGGTATTTGGTATTTAGAGCCCATATAGTTTAAGAGCCTATAGCGTCGAGAACTACCCAGTACCTATTTAGTACCATAGATCTAACTTGACTATCTATATAAGCCTCAGTTAACTGCTTTCATAGGGTCGAATTGACTGCGCGGGCCTGGATTCGTTAGGTACGCGGGCCCGAATTGACTGTTCGTACACAGGCCCGAACGCGGGCATAGCGGTAATGACCGGGCCGGTGTGGATTTCCGGCCTGTAGGCAGCTGTTTACGACAGAAGAAGGAGTGCCTTTCTTGGCGAAAGGGTCTACAGCTGTCTACTTCAGCGACAAGGACAAACATTTAGCTACGATAGAGCAGCATACGACGCGGGATCCAAGATCGCATTTGGGTGACTCCCGCGGTAATTATATGTGCTCGTCCATTCCAGATGCCTACTGCGAGCAACAGCGACAACAACCAAATCATCCGAAGTTTCAGCATTGGACAGTCTGATTCTGTGAGCCACGAGGATGAGAGGAAAGACTGATATGACCCGAGGTATTGCAGGCACCTATTTCAAATTGGCAGCCTCTCCACATCTTGCTCCAATCAAATCCAGCCAGCCACCTCGCCCATCCGATGCTAGAGACAAGGAGCAGCGGGGAGGGAAGCATACCAGCTGAGGATCTCGACAATTTTTCTTCGTGGATTGTTCGTATTAGTCCCGAACATCGCTAGCATCACCCTCAACATCAAGCCTATCATCGTTTTATAGTGTTGCTTTTACTTATATAGTAGACCACCTCCCTAACCTATCTCAATTAACCTACCTAACACTTAGCTCTCTTCCTTCCTGTCTTTCTAGAGTAGTGTCAGCTACTAACATGCTTGCTCATAGCTCCAAACATCTATTACCTGCAAGATCGTGCATACCATATAACAGGGCCATTCGCCACTGTTGTGCTCTATAGAACCGCAGAGTCGACAAACTAGAGCTGGATACCTCAGTCGCTTTCTTCACTTAGAAGTCGTGTCTCCTCATCGAGTATTCGGTCCCCTTTAACGCTAGCTGGAGCCTTCTTCTGTAGGCCGACCCAGACAGCAGCTCCCGTTATCAACACGCCTCCAACAAAGCTTTCAAGCGGTGGTGTGGTGCCCCAGACGACACGCTCGATGATGAGCGCGCAGACTAGTTGAGTGTACTGTTTTTCGTTTAGTCGTAAGCATGACTCAAGACCAGGCAGGGATACCTACAATCATATTCGTCGCACGGCCGGCCCTCTCCCTCTGTAGTCCCTCTGTCAGCATCACCTGCAGCAGAAATCCCGACACCCCAATCGAGGCGAAAAGTATCCTGTCCGGCATTAGTAGACATGCAGGGGGAGTCCAACAACAGGAGCCAAAGAGACTAACCACTGCAATGTGTTCTGTGGCACCTTAAAACCTAGGTCCGGATGTATCAGGAGGACCAGGAACGATGTAATTGTAGCCAAAACGGCAAAGTAGTTGACGCTGACGAGCGAATGCACTCGCTTTCCGATGACCCTGATGGTAGCGTACGCAGCTGCCGCCGAGAAGGACCCCACGACAGCGCACACGATAGCAATGGACCGTTCCCCTGGCGTAGCGGGCACGGGATCAAATATCCCTCCGGCGATGTGTTCCGTGCCGATCTGGTCGGGAGAGCGGGCGGGAACACCAGGTCTAGACGGTAGATGCGAGACGATGAAGCTCGGCCGAGCCACAAACAAAACGCCGACAAATGAGATCACCCCGGCCAAGGCTTCCCTTACTGTGAACGGCTCCTAAAAATGAGTGATGATGTAATCAGTAAGGAGAAATTCGCATAGTCGCTCGGTTTCGGGGGTCGCCTCTCGAAGTCACCTACCCTCAACGCCACCCAGCAGACAAAGCCAGTCAAGGTCGGCACGAGAAACGTAATAACAGTAGCATCCGAAATGTCCAAGAACGATAGCGAGTCTATGCGGTCCAGGTTAGGAATGCCGGCCGCGTGGGCACCTAGAGACGAATGAATGACCTACAATATAGTCCAAAAAGCCCTATGGTGCCGGCAAGGCCGCGGATGACGAGCAACCATCTGACACCAGGAGGGCCGAGGGGGAAATCAGGCACTTTCTTCCGCCAAAGGTACAAGGACCCAATGGTTGCCGTCACGATCATTCTCACGAAGATGATCTGGAGGGCGTGAAACTTGGTGTCGAAGCCCGTCTCCAGCAAGCGAGTCGACATGGACATCTACAAATGTCAGCAACAACGCCATGCGACCGAGCTTAGGTAGAGCCATATCTGTACAATAGAGGCGAATATCTGGGCGAGGAAGACAAAGAACAACCCAATGTTCTCCCAGTACAGAGCTTTTGTCCGCTGCCAGGCTGAGGCTGTCAATCCGCCGTAGCCTTCCTCGGACTCCGTTGAATTCCCAATACCTGCATCAGTGAGCGCGCGAGCGCTCTCGTCTTCCCCGGACAGTAAGACCGTTGCCTCCCTATCGCGGCTAGAACGGGTATCTTGTGCTGATCCGTTGGCCATAATTGGAGTTCAACGGCAAACTTGGGTGAGTGGCGTCTAGGGATCGACCTCATTTATGTCCCGCTTCACGGAACGAAGCATCTTTAAATTTTATGCCGAGCTAACCGCACTAGGAATACGACCAGCTCCACTAGAACAGACGAGGGATGCGAGCTCCACAGCTCAACCCACCCACCAGACGAAACTAGAAATTCTAGGGGAAATATACTCTCAGCTTACTGTGTTCAACTAGACGCTGGAAGGGGATTTGGCAACGACCCAAAGCTTGCGTGAGAGGTTTGCCGGTGGGAGGTAGAAATGGAAAGATGGGAGGGTGAGTGCAAATAACGCATGGCGGTACTGGTTGAACAATACCTAGAAATTAAATATGATATAACATTTCTAGATATACGGAGAGACTATTACAAGATCAGCTACATTTCTAAAGTATAGAAGTTGCAGAGCCCAACGTACATAAAGCCAAGCTCCTCCCTAAATACATTATCTATATACTTGCAGTGTTTAGAGGAATTTGCGAAACTACTCGTACTTCGCAGCTACAGGGTGTATTAGAAGGAGCTCGGTGAGCATTTTTAACTATGATGCTAGTCAATGTGTTTAAGTGGGTGATTACAATGTGATGCTTATTGCAGCGTTGGAGTACCGTACGTCTAACTAGGTAGGTTTCTACAATAATGTCGCCATAGCTGCCTACATTTTGAGGGGTGCAGGCCAACCCTATGAAGTCTATTATTGTCTTTCAATCTATACTACACGGCAGGCGCTTAAGTCCATACACTCCAATCAGGGTCAAATAGTGGGCGTTGGTCTCCGTTGGTCAATTTCCCTGCCTCATCCTGATAGACCAGGAACTCCTGTGGGCCTTCCGACTCCTTGATATAACCAAGCTCACACCTCGAAAAGCTAACTTTGGTTTGCTTTTCGTAGAAGGTATCGAAACGCTCAGAGAGAGC
>Ga0164242_10004624_pt1 | contig 15429 bp, 13 predicted proteins | sample OricomgcompostMG_FD_108783 | JGI IMG/M metagenome (GOLD analysis project Ga0164242, IMG submission 108783) | Miracle-Growth compost microbial communities from Emeryville, California, USA - Original compost - Miracle growth compost (MG) ... | reverse complement strand
ATGTCGGCGCGATCACGCCCACCGGTCAGCACGCTAGCGCGGGCACCGAACAGGTCGCCGAGCAGGGCGCGGTTCGTCGCGGCGGCGACCCCGTCGCGGAATGCCCGGCCGTCGGCGACGGTGCCGTTCATGAAATCGGCCAGCAGGCTGTGCTTGCCGAGTAACGCGAACAGCTCGCCGGTCATCGTCGTGCGGATCGTTGTGATGGCACCACTGGCCATGCCGGCCCATTTGCAGTGCGTACCGGGCTGGCAGAGCAACGCGTCCGCCGGGGCCATGCCGGCGGCGGTTGCGCCGAGCAATTGTACCTCCTCGCCGCGCATGACGTCGGCGCGGGTTTCGCCTAAATAGCTTACCCCCGGCACGATCGCCGTCCGGGCCGGCTCGACCCAGGTCAGCGCCCGCGCGAGATCGTCGAGGCGGGCAGGGCAGGGGAGGTAGGCTGCCTCCACCCAACCGTTTGTCGAGCCGACCATTCCCGCGCAGAGCATCGGCAGGTCGCCGAAGCGTGCGCGGATCGCAGCCGCCTCGACCGCGAAGCCGGTTCGCCCGACGGCGATGATGCCGCGGTCGTCACGCTCGGTCGCGAGCACCATGCCGTTTGCGTCGACCAGATAAACTCGGCGGTTGGTGGTGCCCCAATCAACTGCCAGGAACTCGGGCGTGCTCATCGGCTTACCACCAGGTCGCGTAGAGCGCGACGAGGACCATGCACACTGCAAGCGCAGCGGCGTTGAACCCGGTCGACGTCTTGTAGCTGACGTTGCTGTTGTCGATGCGGTTGCGCCCAGCAGCATTGGGCCAGATCAGCGACACTATCACCTGCAGCGCCAGCGTGATGAAGAATACCACCAGCATCCGGTTCATGAACGGAAAGTCGGGGGTGGCGAATTTCATTATGAGCGAGAGTACAAACGAGCCGACCGCCGCGGCTATTGCGCCAGCTTCACTCGCCCGCTTCCAGAACAGGCCGAGCATGAAGATCACGGTGATCCCAGGGGTGAAGAAGCCGGTATATTCCTGGATATACTGAAAAGCCTGGTCGGAATGACCAAGCAGCGGCCGCGCCGTCAGCAGCGCCAGCACCAGGGCGACGCAGGCGGTGATGCGGCCGACCAGCACGAGGTGCCGCTCGCTCGGAGTGGTCGCCTCGGCCCCGCCCAGGTCCTCGACGTTGCTCTTCTGCCCCTTGAATTTCGCGTAGAGATCGAGCGTGAAGATCGTCGAGATCGAGTTGATCTTCGATGCAGTGGAAGCAACGATCGCGGCGATCAGGGCGGCGAATACCAGCCCGAGGATGCCGGTCGGGAGCAGCCGCATCATCGTGGGGTAAGCATCGTCGGGCTTGGCGAGATCGGGCGCCAGCAGCACAGCGGCAATGCCGGGGACGACGATCACCAGCGGCGTGATGAGCTTTAAGAAGGCTGCGAACACCACGCCCTTCTGCGCCTCCGGGATGCTCTTTGCCGCGAGCGCGCGCTGGATGATGTACTGGTTGAAGCCCCAATAGGAGAGGTTGGCGATCCACATGCCGCCGACCAGCACCGAGATGCCCGGCAAGTCGTCGAAATGCGGATCGGAGGGAGAGAGGATCATCTTGAAGTGATCGGGCGCCCGCCGCGTCAGCTCGTGAAAGCCGGCGAACACGTCCCCATGACCAATCGACGACAGGGTGATCCAAGAGACCATCAGCCCCCCGAGCACCAGCAGCGTCACCTGGACGATATCGGTCAGCGCCACTGCCTTGAGGCCGCCGCGCAGCTGGTAAAACAAGGCGAAAAGGCCAAGCGCGAGCAGCGCCATGTTCTGGTCGATGCCGGCGACCTGTGTCACCGCGATCGAGCCGAGCCAGATGATCGAGGTGAGGTTCACGAACACGTAGAGCCCCAACCAGAAGATCGCCAGGATCGTCCGCGTTGCCGGACCGTACCGCTGCTCGAGGAACTGCGGCATGGTGTAGATCTTGTTCTCGAGGAAGATCGGCAGGAAGAACTTGCCGACGATCAGGATCGTCAGTGCTGCCATCCATTCGTAGGACGAGATGGCGAGGCCGATCGCGTAGCCCGAACCCGACATGCCGACGATTTGCTCGGCCGAGATGTTGGCAGCGATCAGCGAGGCGCCGATCGCCCACCACGGCAAGTTCTTCGACGCGAGGAAATAGTCGGTCGAGTTCTTCTCGTGCCCCGCCTTCTCGCGCGATACGAACTGCGCCAGCCCGAAGATGACGACGAAATATACCGCCACCACAACAATATCGATCGTCGCCAAGTGCATCGTGCTCCCCCGTGGCTTCAGCTCATCCGAGCGCGATGAATCGGCTCGCGGTTCGATCTCGCACGTTTTGGTGCGGAAGGGAATATATCATATAAGTGTTAATTGTGGTTCGTTGACCGACTGGCCCGGGAATGGGAATTCCATCGGACTCTTCCGGCTGCCTTGGGCTTGGATTGCTCCCGCGGGGCGTGCCGGAAAACCGCGTACGGATGGACTTGAGCGTCGATCTGACGCCTCGACAAGGCCTTTCGAGGCTACTCGGCCGTATTCGGTGAGCCGGCCACGGAAAGTCTCGTCGCGCCTTAGCCCGAAAGACCGGCGTAGCGGCCGACCTCGCGAGTCGCGGTAAACGCGCTGATGGTGCGGTCGATGCTGGCGAGCAAGCGAGGGACGCCGGTGTCGCCGGGGTGAACGGCGATGCGGACGGTCCGCTGCCGCTTGAGGCCACGGCGGGCGAGCGCGGCGACGATCAGCGAACTGGCGATGCGTGGACGGCTGCGGCTCGCCCAGGTGATCACCGGGCCGCGTGCGACGACCCTGCCGTCGGCGGGGCGCCAGACACGCATGTGATCCTCGGCGAGGCGGAAGCCGGCTTCGGCCAAGGCCGCCCGGGCGCCGTCGCCGTAGAGCCAGGCCGGCGCAACGAAGCCAACCACAGGGCGGCCGATGCAATCCTCGATCAGCTGCCTTGCGTCTTGCATCCGCCGTAGCGCCTCGGCGTACGGGAGGCCCAGGAATTCGCCTTCGCCGGCGGTCATGTGGCGGGCTTTTAAGCTTGCCACCCGCCCTGCGTGGCGGCTGTCGTCGCGGTGGTACCAGCCGTGGGCAAACATCTCGACGCCGCCTTCTGCCCAGCGGCGAAGCTTGGCCTGGTAGCTCTTGTTCGCAGCGAGCGGCGCCTCGCCCCAATGATCGGGCACCACCAGCATGGCAAAGCGTTGCGAGCCGACCAGGTGCGCCAAGCGATCGGCGAGCGCGTCGACCTGGCCTTCAAATCGCGGGCCCACGTCGTGGATCGAAACCAGCAGTCGGCGCGCTTCAGGCAACATCGGCCGCCCGCTCCCGAAGTGCGGCGTAGCGCGCGAAGAGATCGGTGAAGTGGCTGTCCATCGTTCGCGTGTCGGCGGCCTCGGCAGCGGCGCGGGCACGATGCGCAGCCGGATCGTCGTCGATGAAATCGGCAATCGCCGTGGCGAGGGCGCGGCCGTCGGTTGCGCGATACAGCGCGCCCTGTCCGGGCGCGAAATGATCTGAAGCGCCGCCGGCATCGGGCACGATCAGCGGCAGCCCGCTCGCCCGGGCCTCGGCGGCAACCATGCAAAAGGTTTCGGCTTCGCAGCCATGGACCAGGGCGTCGGCCGAGGCGAGGATCGCGGCGAGCTGATCCCGGTTGCGTACCGGCCGGACGAGGCGGACGTGGGGATTACCGCCCGCGGCACGAGCGATCCGCTCGCGCTCGCGGCCATCGCCGATCAGCACCAGGCCGACCGGCTGGTGAAACCCGGCGCGAGTGGCGGCCGCGACGATCAGCGGCCAGCGTTTTTCGGGCGCGAAGCGGCCGACGCCGACCAGCAGCAGCGCCGAAGGCGGCAAGTCGCAATGCGCCAGCAGCTCAGCCCGCAGTGCTTCGTCGCGGAGGGTCGGCGAGAAAGTGCCGGGCTCGACCCCCATGGGCTCGGTGACAACGCGGTTGAGGCCGCCATCGCCCAGCCGCCGGGCGAGGTCGCGGCTTGCGCAAACGATCAGGTCGAAGCGCTTGTCGAGCGCGCGCAAGTGGCGCCAATACCAGTCGAAACGGCGGTCGATGGTCTCGCGACGCGCGATCGCGCCGAACCAGCGATAGGCGTAAGCGGCGAGCGGGTCGGAATGCATCACCAGGGCTCGCGGTGCTTGGCCGCGCCAGCGCGCCACCATCGTCGCGCTGGTCCAGGGCGAGGCGGCTTCGACCATGTCGGGATCGAGCCGGTCGAGCGCATCATGGAGCGCCACCTCGTCGTCGAAATAGCGATAGGCGCGGTCAAGCGGGAACGTCGGCGCCGGGATCGTTACGACGCGCGCGCCACGGCCAAAGTGGCGCACCTCATGGTGCTCGCCCGGGGCGAGCACGACGATCTCGTGGCCCGCCGCCGGACCGGCGCGCAGCTTGCGTTCCACATAGGTTTTCACACCCCCGCCGCGTGGCGTGTAGAAGGCGCAGACATCGACGATACGCATCACGTCACCTCGGAACAGGACCCATCGAGAAGAGGCCATGACGGTAATTCATGACAATCCTGATTGGTGTCGGGCGATCGTGCGCGAGCGCGCTCGCTGCGGCAGCATGTGGCTTTGACCAGCCGAGGTGCGGGTTGCCGGCGAAGCCGACGCCGTCGGACGAGAGGCCGAACTTGTGATTGGCGTCGCGATCGTGCAGCACCATCACCGAGTAGCGGCCGGGCGCTGGTACCCGAACGCACAAGGTGACCGGCCCCGATGGCGGGGTTGCGATCTCGACCCGGCGGAAAACCTTGCCCTCCTCGATTAGCTTGTTGTCGTCGGCGAGGAAGTCATTGTCATTGTCTGGGTAAACCTCGATCTTGAGCAGGCCGCGACGATCCTTGAGCCCCTCTATTGAAACGAGGAACGACGGGCCGGACTCGCCCGGGCGGCAGCGGCCTTCCGCTTGGCCGAGATCGGGGGTCGAGCGGATCGCTTGCGCAGGTGGCAGCGGCGCCGGCATCGCAATCATGCTGTACAATCCTCGATCAGCTGGGAGCTAAGTGGCTGACACGATGACCCTCGCATGCCGTGCTCATCGCGCGGCGGTAGTGCTGACATGGCTTTCATGCTGGCTGACCCAAATGGTCGAGGTGCGGATTGGCAGGCACCGCCAGATCAGCGCCGCCTCCGACATTCCCGGATGGCGCACGAGCGCGCTTTGCGCCACGGTTTAGTCCGAAGAGCCGTTCGACATTCGCCCCATGAAGGTCAACCGGAGCGCGCATCAGGCTATCACCTTGTCGCGCTGGAGAAGATCGGTCGCAGCGAGGCTCGCGCCGACCAGCAGGTGAGTCAGCAGGATGAGACTGCCCAGCATGGCGACCATCGCGCCGACATCGCCGTCTCGACCGACGACGAACACGGCAAGCCCGACGAACGCCAAGTCCTTGTTGGGGATCAGCGGCAGACGCGAAAGAAGCTGCCTTAACGTTGCCAGCACCAGCCACCAGACCACCCCGACCCCCGGCAGGATAAGGTGCCACATCAACGCGGTGAGGCCGATCGTCGCCGCGATGCGTGCCAGATGAACGACGGCGATGCGGACCAGCTCCGGACGCGGCAGCGTGAACAGCCGTTGTCTAAGCAGCAGCATGGCGAACGAAGTGACCGCCAGCACGCCGAGTGATCCAATCATTGCCTTGCCGCCCAGGCCGAGCTGCAGCAGCTTGAAAAACGGCACCGCCGCGGCCAGCATCGCCAGCGTCACGACATTGCCGGTCAGCGCCGAGAGGATTGCCGAATCCTTGATCGCGCCAAAGGGGGCTGCTCGGGTGATGAGGCCGGCTCGACGTACCCAGGTGTAGAAATAGATTTCGCCGAGATAGCCGAGCAGGATCTCGTTCGTCACTCGCTTGCGCAACAATGCGGCCATTCCGGAAGCAGGGAGGTTCCACAGCCGGCGGTAAATGATCCATTCCGACAGCGGTGTCGAAAGGTAGGCAAGGCCGAACACCAGCCAGAAGCCGATGCCGCGCGGCACCAGGGACAAGATGTGGCTAACCGGTGTCCCGCGCAACTGGTCGAGCGCCACCGCGAGAATGGCGAGCGAGATCAGACTGCCGAGCCACGCCGTCCAGCGCCGTTCGACGGCAGGCAGCGGGTCGAGCGTCAGCGTGGTCGTCAGTCTCGACGCGGCGAGGGGAGGGGGCGGCGAGAGTGCGGTATCGCCGCCGATCGGTACTGTCATGGTCGATCCGAATAATGACCCTGTGCGCCTGAGACGGCATCGATCCGATCATGCCGCAGTTGCGCTGCCAAAAAATGTCACCATTCCAACCCCACCGAGAGCGTCAGCGTGCGCGGGCGGAGCGGCGTGTATTGGGGGCCGAGCCGGATCGAAAACGGGTTGCCGAAGGCGAAGCTATCGCCGGCAATGTCGAACAAATTGTCTAGCCGCGCCGTCAGGCTGAGCGGCCCGCGCTGCGCGGTCGCGGCGGCCGCGAACAGGGCATATTGGCCCATGTGGCGATCGAGATCAGGGTCGAAGCTCAGCCGCGCGCTGCCGACGTAATTGCCTTCGCCGATGAGGTGCATCGTCCAGGCCCCGCGCGCGAAGCGATAGCCCAGTCGGCCGCGCAGCGTGACGTTGGGCACGACCGGCAGCCTGAGGTCATCGAGATGAACGCCGGCGGGCGAGGAGACCAGCTCGGCCTCCTCCGCGTTGACCCCGGCGCTCAGCGTCCAGCCGCGGTCAAAAGACCAGTCGATGCTGGCATTGCCGCCCACGATCCGCGCGTTACCGGCATTGCGGGTCGAGATCAGGCCGTTGCCGAGGAGATAATCGGACTGCACGTCGCGCCAGGCGGTGTAATAAGCGCCGGCGTCGAGCGCGAGCCTGTCGCCGGCGAGCGCGAGCCGCGAACCTGCCTCGAGGCTCGACAATTCGTCCGAATCGAACCGGCCCTGCACGCGGCCGCTGCCGGCGGCAAGACCGCCGGGACGCAGCGACCTGGCATAACGGAGAAAGAAGTAGCGCCCTTGGGCGGGCTGCCACGACATTGAAAGGCTGGGCGAGAAGCCAACCTTGCGCTGCGCTTTTTCGCGCTGGCTGAGCATTTCAGCGCGCGCGTCGGTCTGGTCGGTGGCGAACAGGCGGGCGCCCGCAGTGAGCAGGAACGGACCGACCGGCAGTGTCGCCTCGCCAAACGCCGCATATTCCGAGATATCGTGATCGATCGCCTCGACCGCTTGGGAGGCGACATCGCGCGCTTCGATCGTGCCGTCGATGCTGCTGGTGGCGTGAAGATAGGAAAGGCCGGCGAGCCAGCTGATGCGGCCGGCGCTCTCCGGCGAGAGGCGGACCTCCTGGTTGAAGATCGTGTAGCGGCGCTTATCGGTGAACACCGCGGGGCCAGTGAGGCTGAAGCTGGGGTCGGCAGCGGTCGCGTCGAGAGTCTCGTCGGTGGCCTGCGCGACATAGCTTGTCGCCGATGTTAGCCTGAGGGCGCCCAGGCGTCCTCGGACGTCGAGATGACCTTGCGCGAAATCGTTGTCGGCCGGTTCAGCGATCGGGTGGACGCGGTCGAGCCGGCCGGCAGACCCGGTGACATATTGGCTGTCGGCCGCATCGAGGGATTGCGCGGTGCCGCCGAGATCGACCTGCCAGTCGTCATTTGGTGCCCAGCGGAGGCTCGCCCGGACGCCCCTGGTGGTGGTGTGGTTGGTATCATTACCGCCGCCGACCGTGTCGAGCCAGCCAGGATCGGCGCGAACATAGCCAACGGCCCGCAGCGCCAGCGTGCCGGTGATGAGCGGCAAGTTGACCGTCGCGTCGGCGCCTCCACCGAGGCCGCCATGTGCCCCGCTCTCGCCGACCAGCGTCGCCGTCGCGGTGGCCTTGGTGAGATCGGGCGCGTTGGTGACGATGTGGAAGATACCGCCGAGCGCGCCCGAGCCGTATAGTGGTCCCTGCGGCCCCTTGAGGACTTCGACCCGGTCGACATCGATCAGCAGCAAGTCGGGATCGGGGGCGTCGTAGGTGATGCGGCTGTTGTCGAGCACCACCGCCACCGTCGACTGGCTGGGGCCGTTGAACGGGCTGTCGGCGACGCCGCGGATGAACGCTCGGTTGCGTCCAGGTCCCAGATTGGTGAAGGCGAGGCCGTCGACCCCGTTCGCCACCGTCTCGCTGTCGGGCGAGGCGATGCCGGTGGCAATCCGGTCGGGCTCGGCGACGGAAAGGGCGATCGGCAGGCTCGCTAGGCTTTCCGGTCGCTTGGTGGCGGTGACAATGATGTCGGCACCCGGCTCCTGTTCGCGCAGCTCGCGGCGAGAGAGGTGGTGGAGGACGCGCTTCGCCAGCCCCGGCCGGTGGCGCGGCGCCGGCTGCAGTCGGAACGTCCGGGCATCGACCGCCACCGCGCGCAACCCTGTTCCTTCCAGCATCCTGTTGAGCGCCTCGGCCGGGCTCATCACCCCGCGGACGGCATGCGTGCGGACTGGTGGCACGGCTCCGGGCATCCCCGCCGACAGCCCGGTCGCCTGTGACCAGGCAGCAAGCCCGGCGGTGAGCGGTCCTGCTGGAATATCGAAACGCGCCCGCGCCTGCGCGGCCGCGAGCCCGGCGCGCGCAGGGTCAGGGCACAGGACCGTCGCGCAGCACAATAGCATCATTGCGGCGCTCCACTCGGAGCCCCGCCACGCCGGCGAGATCGGAAACCAGCGTCGACCCGTCGCCAATGACCAGCACTCCCGAGAACCGCCGCCCCTTCAGTGAAGGGGCGACCACCACAGGAGCGCCCCGATAGCGGCTTATGTCGGCGGCCACCATGCCCAGCGGCGCATCGTTGTAGACCAGTCGGCCCGTCCGCCACGCGCCAACCGACTGGGCGGCGACCGTTGAGACGACCGGCGCGGTATCGACGGCGCCGGCCAGCCGCTGCCCGGCAGCGAGCGTCACCGTGTCGCCGATCGGCGGATCGACGGTAACTCGCCCCTCAGCAACCGCGACGACAACGCGGCCGTCCTCGGCTTCTACCGAAAAGCGCGTACCGATGTCGGTAATGCGATAGCCGGCGGCGGTAACCGTCAGCTGCCGCGCCGGATTGTGCGGCACGTCGAACCACGCTGCACCGCTGTCGAGCACGATGGTGTGCTGACGGTCACCGACGCTTATCCGGCTCGCGGCAGACAAGGTGATATGCGAGCCGTCGGCGAGCGCGACATCGCGCATTTGGCCCGGCTGGCTCGTATAGACGACTGGCGTCGCCTCCGGCGCCTGCTGCAGCATTGGCACCGCGACGACCACTGCCAGCGCCGCGGCGAGACCGCCGCCCGCTGCCCAACGCCAGCCGATGCGGCGACGTGCCGGCGCAGCCTTGGTAGATTCTTCTCGCGGCAGGATCGTGGCGATCGCGACGCGGTGGCGGTCTACCGCTTCGTCGAGCAGCGCAACCTCGTCGAACGCCTTGGCGTGGCGCGGATCGGCCTCCAGCCACTGGGTGAGCGCCTCCCAGTTGGCATCGCCCGCCGTGACCGCCTGCTGCCAGGTGATCGCGCGGTCGATGATCGATCCCTCGATCGAATCTCGCGCTCCGTCGCTCATGCCCAGTTCATCTTCCCCTTTGCGTTCCTATGACGGCGCCGGGCCGACATCCCCTCAGTCCGCCAGCATCCGGCGGAGATGTTTCATCGCCACTGCCATGTGTTTTTCCACGCCGCTCTTGCTAATGCCGAGCTGAGCGGCGACCTCGCCATGGCTGAGCCCCTCAATCTTGTGCAGCACGAAGGCGCGCCGCGCGCCTTCGGGGAGGTTGGCGATCGCCGAGGTGAGCCGTGCCGCCTCCTCGCGTTCCTCGATCGCGTCCTCGGCGCTGCCGTGGGTATCGGCAACTTCTTCGGTGGGCGACAGCGGGCCGTGCTCGCTCTCGGTCCAGCTCCGTTCGCGTGCAGCGCGCCGCCGCCGCGCCCGCGCTCGATCGATTACCAGGTTGTGCGCGGTGCGGAACAGGTAGGCACGCCAGTGCTCGACGCTCGCGGGGGGCTGGGCGGAAGCGCGAATCCACACCTCCTGCAGCACGTCTTCCGCCTCGGCGGCATCGCCGGTCCGCGCGACCAAGAAGCGGTGCAACTCGGCGCGATGGTGCCGGTACAAGTCGGCCAGGGCGGGATCAGCGGACTGGGTCACTGCTTGCCCTCTATCTTTCGCGCGCGCTGCCCGCCAGTGGCGCGACGCCATGAGAGGTCTTGAAGGTCATCCCTTGAAATTAGGGACGATGTCGGCGCCCGGCAGGGAGCGCGCCATCAAGTGCTCCCATTTGGTAAAAAAAAGCCTAAAGGGAAACCGAAATGGTTCGCCACGAAGAACCTGTCTCAGTTGAGAAAATCGAAGCGATCCCGGATATGATCGTGGAAATAGCGCCCGTGCGATGGCGCTGCCAGCATTCCTCGCGCGATGCGCGGCGGCACGTCGAGATAGGTATATCGACCGCCATGCCTGAAACGGATCGTCAGGTGCCGCCGCGCCGGATCATAGGCGACGTCAGTGATTGCACTCGATGAGACGTGGACCATGCGCAAAAAACGCTTTGGGCAGGGCAGGCGATCCCACTTTTCCTGCGTTCAGCGGCGGCGCCTTGTGACAAAATGCGGCTGCCGGACAGCGAAATCCGCCTGGGTGGATGAAGGAGGCCTGGCGTTAAAGCGATGGCCGCCTTGGTCGCTTCGAGGAGGAGGTCTTCATAGGAATTCCGCGCCCCGCGAAGAGGATACCGCGCCGACTGGCTTTCGGCATCCTTCTCCACGTGGCGGGTATTATTCGTTATTCCGCCGCAATCCCCGCCTTGGAGAACATGTCCCCGTCGCCCTCGTCTTCCTCGTTGGCGGCACTGGCCCCGGCCTTCGCCTTCTGTCGCTTGTCGAAGCTCTCCCATACCTCGTTCCAGTTCCCGCGCGTCGCGGCCTTGGAATATTCGGTCGCGCGCTGTTCGAAGAAGTTGGCGTGCTTGACGCCGTTGAGCAGCGGGGCGAGCCAGGGCAGCGGGTGCTCGTCGATCAGGTAGATTGGTTTCAGGCCAAGCTGGCCCAGCCGCCAATCGGCGATGTAGCGGATGTACTTTTTGATTTCCTTGGGCGTCATGCCGTTGACCGGGCCCATCTCGAAGGCGAGATCGATAAAGGCGTCCTCGAGGCGGACCGTCGTCTGGCACTGGTCGATGATGTCATCCTTGACCGACTTGGTCAGGCAGTCGCGTTCCTTGGCGAAAGCATGGAACAGCCGGATGATGCCCTCGCAATGCAGGCTCTCGTCGCGCACGCTCCAACTGATGATTTGACCCATCCCCTTCATCTTGTTGAAGCGCGGGAAATTCATCAGCATCGCGAAGCTGGCGAACAGCTGCAGCCCCTCGGTGAAACCGCCGAACATTGCCAGCGTCTTGGCGATGTCCTCATCGGTGTCGACGCCGAACCGCTGCAGGTAATCGTGCTTGTCCTTCATCTCGGCATATTCGAGGAAGGCGCCGTATTCGCTTTCGGGCATGCCGATGGTGTCGAGCAGGTGCGAATAAGCGGCGATGTGCACCGTCTCCATGTTGGAGAATGCGGCGAGCATCATCTTGATTTCGGTTGGCTTGAACACACGGCCGTATTTGTCGTGGTAGCAGTCCTGCACCTCGATGTCGGCTTGGGTGAAAAAGCGGAAGATCTGGGTGAGAAGGTTGCGCTCGTGCGGCGTGAGCTTTTGCGCCCAGTCGCGGCAGTCCTCGCCCAGCGGCACCTCTTCGGGCATCCAGTGGATCTGCTGCTGGCGCTTCCAGAAGTCATAGGCCCAGGGATATTCGAAGGGCTTGTACTGCTTGCGAGCTTCGGTGAGTGACATGGCGCTACTCCGGGTCTGATGTCGATATAGGAACTGAAAGATCGTTTGCGCGACGTTTGCGCAGCTTGAGCAAAACGATAAGGGCAGCCGGAACGATCACGAAGGACCAAGTGTAACCGAACAGCGCGATCGAATAGCCGCCACCATGAGCGATCGGCGCCGGACTGTGCCAGAGGTCCTCGATCAAGCAGTAGCGGTTGCAGTGAAAACCGTATCCATCGGGCCAGTCTGCCTCGGCTTGAACCCAGGCACCGAGGGCGCACCAAGCAAATATCGCCGCCGTGAGGCCAAAGAGCTTGGTGGGGCCTACTCGCTTGTAGGCCTGCTTCAGTTCAGGAATACCGGTCCAACTTCGCATCACCGCCGCTCCCGATAGATTGTGCGGGTGACGACCTTTGTCCCGCCGCGATGTGCGCCAACGCCGAATACCATGATGCCGAGAAAATAGCCGAAATCGTACCAGCCCCCGTTGTTGGGCACGGCGTAGATCGCGACATCGGGCATGAACAGGCTCAGCACCCAGGCGACCGGGAAAATAAAGCCATGCCACAGGCCGAGGAGGAAGCCGGGCGTCTCCGGCGTGTGCGCGACGGCGCTCGATATCTCGTGTGCGCAGGCGGCGAGCGCCGTGAGCGGGCTCAGCGCAACCAAGCGGCGGGCGGCTCGTTTGATGGACGAACTTTTGCGAGGAGGAACACGATGGCCGACACGAGCGATATCCGCGAACATATGAAGGTGATCGGCGCCGACGGCGTCCATCTCGGCACGGTCGATCATCTCGACGGCGACCGCATCAAGCTGACCAGGGACGACAGCCCGCAAGGCCCCGACGGCGAGGGCGCGCGGCACCACTATATCCCGGTGGGCCTCGTCGCCGAAGTTGAGGGTGATACCGTGCGGCTTTCTGCGACGGCGCAGAACGCGCAGGACATGTTCGAGGAAGCGGAATAGCGTTTCGATCATAACGGTCTCGCTATGGCATTCACCGTTGCGCAAGCGCCGCGGCTACCGGCTGCCGCGTAGAGATGGGACAGCGGCGTACCCATCTCAACGGTGCTTTGCCGCCGCGACGGCGGCTTCGAGGCGATCAGCATAGGCATTAAGGACGGCTGCAGTGTGGCCAACATAGGCCCGCGCGTCCTCGAAGCGGCGCTGCTCGATGCCTTCGCGGATGCCCGGTAGCGTCTTGGCGCCGTAGCCGGTGAGCGTGCCGGGGGCGTAGATCAGGTTTTCGTACCAGGGCCGGCCGGGCAGGCCCTTGGGATCGAGCAACAGTTGGTCAATACGGGCGAGCATCGCGTCAACCCGCTGGCGCGTCGCTTGCGGCAGCTTGTCTTCGCTCCCCAGCATCCGGTCCGCCGCCGCCGCCGACTTGGTGAGGCGATCAGACGCGTCCTCTAGCGCGAGCATATCGATAAGCGGCGTGATGCCCTTGGACTCCGGTGCGGCGGTCGGGTCTTCGGGGTCCGAGGCGAGCCGGAAATCGCGGTCGGTGGTCAGCGTCTTTAGCACGCGATCCTTTGCCCGCTGATCGGCGGCAAGCTTTTTCACTTCGCCGACGTAACGCGCGACCGTCGCGGCAAAATCCGAATAGTGCGCCGGCACCCGCTCGCCGTCTGCCGCGCGCAGTACCAAGCGGCCGACCACCTTCGATAACGCTGCGCCGTAGGCGAGGCCCGGATCGTCGAAGTGGATGACGTGATAGAAAGTGTCGTAGGCCGAATGGTACGAGCCGGCCGCCGCATCCTCGCCGCCGAAACCGAGGTCGATCGAGGCGATGCCGAGGTGTTGGAGAAAGCTCGAATAATCGGATCCCGAACCGAGCGCGGCGGCGGGCAAGTCGCCGTCCTCCTTCGCGGCGGTCAGCGCCTCGGGATTGACGCTGCCCGGATGCTCGTAGTTCTCGACCAGCACATGGGCGCGGGCGCGGTCGGCAACGGATACACCGGTTTGCGGATCGGTTACGTCGCGCGCTGCCTGGTCGATGAAATGCTGAAGGTCGTGGCTGGCGCCGGCGTTGAGATAGCCGCGGCCGTTGTTGTCGGTGTTGATATAGACGACCGCCTTCTGCTTGAGTTCGTCGGCGTGCGTCTCGGCCCATTCGGTCGAGCCGAGCAGGCCCGGTTCCTCGCCGTCCCAGCTCGCGTAGACGATCGTGCGGTCGGGCCGCCAACCTTGCCGCGCCAGCGCGCCCAGCGCCTTGGCCTCATCGAGCATCGCCGTATGGCCGGTCAGCGGATCGGCGGCGCCGAATACCCAGCCGTCGCGGTGGTTGCCGCGGATCACCCATTGATCGGGCTCGGTTGCGCCCTTGATCGTGGCAATAACGTCGTAGAGCGTCTTGAGTGACCAGTCGGACTTGACCGCGAGGTGAACCTTGACTGCGTCCGTCGTGCCCCAGTGATAGGCAAGGCCGAGCGCGCCTCGGTTCGTTCCAGCGACGACGGGCCCCTGCATCGCGGCGAGCAGCTTCGTCGCGTCGGCGTAGGAAATCGGTAGCGCCGGAATCTTGAGGATCGTCACTGCCTCAGCGCGGGTCAGCCGCTTGGCATTATCGGTGGCGCCGATCCCCGGGGTGAGCGGATCGCCCGGGTAGGTGGTCATGTCCTGCACCGAGCCGCGCTGGACGCCGTGCGGCGGCCTGCCGCCGCCTTGCGGGTAGCTGTCCCACCCGGCATAGCCGTCGTTGGCGGGATCAGAATAGATAAGGCAGCCGACCGCACCATGTTCCTGGGCAAGCTTGGGCTTGAGCCCGCGCCAGCCGCCGCCGTAGCGCGCCAGCACGATCTTTCCCTTGATGCTGATCCCGCGGCGCGCGAGCGCGCCGTAATCCTCGGGCATCCCGTAGTTGACATAGACGACCGGCGCGGTGACGTCGCCGTCGCCCTGGTAGGCGACATAGGGCGGCAGCGCGTCCTTCATGGCGTCGGGTTGGGTGCTGGGGTCGCCCGGTACCGGCGGTTCCTGCCCGCCGAGCGTGACATGTCCGGGCGCAATCATTTCGAGGGTCGTCGAGATCGGCGTCGGGTAGAGCACCTTGAACGTCTCGATATGCGCGTCCCAGCCGAACGACTTGAATAGCGCCAGCGTCTTTTCGGCATTCGCCCTGTCGTGCGGCGAGCCGACCTGGTTGGGCTGCGAGGAGAAGTCCTGGAGCCAGGCTAGCTGGTCGGCGCTGCTGATCGACGCGTCAAATGCGGCTTCTCGGGCGTGCTCGTCGAAAGGAATGGCGGAATGGGCCCGCCCCGATTCGTTGATGCTGAGCCGCCGAGGCGCGGCAGTGCTGGGCCCGGGGACAGGCTGTGTCGAAGCATTCGGAGAGAGGCGCCCTTCGACGTCGCTCGAAGTAGACTGAGCAGGTATGACGTCCGATGCGATGGCCGAGGTGGAGCTGGCTAAAACCAGCGACATGGCCGCGACGCCGGCGAGAAGTTGCTTTGCGACCATCATGCCCCCGTTGCCCCTTTTGTATGGCCGCCGCTTTGCCGCGCGGTTTCTCCTTCGATGCGCCACGCCGCCCGACGATGCAGCTTCGCTGGCTCGCCTGGCGGTGGTGGCCAGGCTTCCGGGCGCTT
>Ga0164242_10004623_pt1 | contig 15432 bp, 13 predicted proteins | sample OricomgcompostMG_FD_108783 | JGI IMG/M metagenome (GOLD analysis project Ga0164242, IMG submission 108783) | Miracle-Growth compost microbial communities from Emeryville, California, USA - Original compost - Miracle growth compost (MG) ... | reverse complement strand
CGGGATCGAGCATGCCGGGGTGGTCTCCTACGCCGATGTCCTCTCCGGCCGGGTCGTGCCCGGGCGCCGGGTCGCGGTCATCGGTGCCGGCGGCATCGGCGTCGACGTCTCCACCGCGCTCACCCACGAACCGGAGACGCTCGACGAGTGGATGGCGCACTGGGGTGTCGGCGACCCGGCGTACCACCGCGGCGGGCTGACCGAGCCCGAGCCGCGCACGCCGGAGCGCCAGGTCACGCTGCTGCAGCGCAAGACCACGCCGATCGGCATCGGGCTGGGGAAGACCTCCGGCTGGGCCCACCGCGCGCGCCTCAAGCAGGAGGGCGTGAAGCTGGTGAGCGGTGCGACGTACGACGCGATCGAGACCGGCCCCGACGGGACGCTGGTGTTGCGCTACACCGTCGACGGCGAGCCCGACGCGATCACCGTCGACAACGTCGTCATCTGCGCCGGGCAGGAGTCGGTCCGGGACCTGTGGGTCGAGGGCGCCGGCTGGCACCTCATCGGCGGCGCCGACGTCGCGGCCGAGCTGGACGCGAAGCGGGCCATCGAGCAGGGCACGCGGGTCGCGGCAGCCTTGTGAGCGGATAGTCTCGATCGCGTGGACTGCCTCTTCTGCTCGATCGTGGCCGGTGACATCCCCTCGACGAAGGTCTACGAGGACGACCTCACCTATGCCTTCATGGACATCTCGCCGGCGTCCGAGGGCCACCTCATCGTGGTGCCCAAGCGACACTCGAAGGACATCCTGGAGATTCCGGCCGAGGATCTGCACGCCGTGGTCGACACCGGCCAGAAGATGGCCCAGCGGGTGACCGAGGTCCTCGGCGCCGATGGCGTCAATCTGCTCAACAACCGCGGTGAGCACGCCTGGCAGACGGTGTTCCACTTCCACCTGCACGTGATCCCGCGGTACGTCGACAAGTCCCGCGACCGGATGCAGCTGCCGTGGATCCCAGAGCCCGGCGACCTGGACGCGATCAAGCAGCTCGGCATGAGGCTCGCGCTGTAGGTCACGCCAGCGTGGTCGGCGCCTGCGGCTGCTCCTGCGCGGCGATGACCCCGGCGTACCACTCGAACGACCGCTTCGGGGTGCGCGTTCCGGTCGCACGGTCGACGTGCACCAAGCCGTAGCGCTGGCGGTATCCCTGCTCCCACTCCCAGCCGTCGAGCAGGTGCCCGACGTAGTAGCCGCGGACGTCTACTCCGCGGCGACAGGCGTCGGCGACCGCCTCGAGGTGTCCGGCGAGGTAGTCGATCCGGGCGTGATCGTGGACCACGCCATCGGCACCGGGGGCGACGTCGTAGGAGGCGCCGTTCTCGGTGATCACGAACGGCGGCAGGGCGGCCCGGAACCGGGCGCGCGTCAGGATCAGCCACTCCCGCAGCGACGCCGGCACGACCGGCCACCCCGCGTCGGTGACCGGGTAGCCGAGCAGCGGCGGGAACTCGAACGGCATCTCTGCCTCGCTGTCCTCCGGCGTGGCCGACACCCGTCGGGGATGGGAGAAGTTCACGCCGTAGAAGTCCAGCGGCTGGCGGATGGTGGCCAGGTCGCCGTCAACCATCACCTCCTCGGCCAACGGCTGCAGGTCGACCGGATACCGGCCGAGCAGCATGGTCTCGAGGACGAGCCCGTTCCACAGGGCATCGAAGAGCTTGGTCGCACCCACGTCGGCAGGGTCCTCCGAGCCGGGCCACATCGGCTTGTGGCTGTTCGCGCAGCCGATGACGGTGACGCCGGCGGCGCGCAGCGCGATCGCCGCCCGCCCGTGCGCGACGAGCATGTGGTGCATGGCGGGAACCGCGCCGAAGATCAGCTCGCGCCCCGGGGCCCAGGTGCCGAGGCCGTAGCCGAGGAAGGCGGCCGTGTTCGGCTCCTGGATGGGCACCCACGAGGAGACTCGGTCGGCGAAGCGCTCCCCGACAAGCCCGGCGTACGTCGCGAAGGCATCGATGGTGGCTCGGTTGAACCAGCCACCGTCGTCCTCCAGCGCCTGAGGCAGGTCGTTGTAGTAGAGCGTCGCCATCGGCGAGATCCCCGCCTCGAGCAGTGCGTCGAGGTAGCGGTCGTAGTGGTCCACTGCCTTCGGGTTGAGCGGCCCACGGCCGTCAGGCTGGAAGCGCGGCCAGGCGAACGAGAAGCGATGGCCGGTAACCCCGAGTCGCTGCAGCAGCGCGATGTCCTCGGGGTAGCGGTGGTAGCTGTCGCAGGCGGTCCCCGCGTCGCTGCCGTCCAAGATCGTCCCAGGTCGGCGCGCGAACGTATCCCAGATGCTCGGCCCACGGCCGTCGACAGCCACCGCGCCCTCGACCTGGTAGGCCGACGTCACGGTGCCGAATCGGAAGCCCTCGGGGAGCTGGGGCGCAACATCCACGGCACAATCTTCCCTGTGACTGTCGAGATCCGTCGAGGAACAGCCCGATTCGTAGAGCGTGTCGTCGGGCGGGCCACCTGGCACTCGCTGTCCTTCGGGGATCACTACGACGCCGATCGGCTGCGCCTCGGCCCGATCGTCTGCCACGACGAGCACCTGCTGGCCCACGACCAGGGCTTCGAGACGCACCAGCACGAGGAGCTGGAGATCGTCACCTGGGTGCTCAGCGGCGCCCTCACCCACGAGGACGAGCTCGGCTCCCGTGCGACCCTGACCCCCGGCATGGTCGGTCACCTCACCGCCGGCAGCGGCGTCAGGCACAGTGAGTTCGCCGCAGCACCCCAGACCCGTTTCGTGCAGGTCTGGCTGACGCCGCACGAGCCGGGGCGGGCCCCGGCGTACTCCTCGGGAGAGGTGGTCCTCGAGCAGGGCCGGTTGTGCGAAGTGCTCCGCCCGACGGCGACCGCCACGTTCTCGGTCGCCCGCCTGGAGGCGGGCGAGAGCGTCACCGTCCCTGGCGCCTCCTTGCGGCACGTGTACGTCGCAGCCGGCGCACTGCTGCGTTCCTCGCTCGCCGAGCCGCTCGGGCACGGCGATGCGTTCGTGATCTCCGGCGAGGGGGCCGAGGACCCGATCGAGGTCACCGCCGCCGTGCGCACCGAGTTGTTGGTGTGGCAGTTCGCCTGAGCTGAGCCCGGCACACAGGCCGCGTCGGACGTTTCGGCAAAGCCGCCCGGCCACCCGACCGCACGTGGGAGGGTGGCGCCGTGCCACCGATCGACCCGACGCCACCGGCGGCGCAGCACACGGGAACGCCTTGGTTCGGCGGAGCCGTTGCGCCCGCGTGGGGCTCGGCGCGCGCCGGGCGCATCCGGCAGGCAGGAACCCAGCTCAAGCTGTTGCTGCGCGACGACCATGCGGCCGAGTTGAGCGTGCCGGAGCTCGCGCTGGCACTCCTGCTCCGGGTGGATCTCGATCTCGCCGCCGGCGAGGTGGCCGCCGCGACGGCGCACGTGGGCCGGATCGGCGTGCTGAGCGGACCGTTGGCGGAGACTGCGGCAGCGCTGGCGAGCGGCGAGACCGCTGCCGCGTGCGGCGACCATGCCGTTGCCTGCACCCGCTTCCTCGCCGCCGGTTCGCTCCCCGAAGCGGACGAGGCCGCGGTGCGCCCGTGGTGGGTCGGCGCCGTGCTGTCGCTGGTCCGGACCGGGCGCCGGCGCGAGGGCGCCGACCTGGCTCGCGAGCAGGTCGCGCGAGCCGAGACCACCCGTGATCCCTACGTGCTCGCGCATGGGCTGCGCGCGTTGGCCACCGCGGACACCGGCCACGATCCGATCGGAACGCTCCAGCGCGCGCGGCGGCTGGCCACCCTGTCCGGCAGTCAGCGGCTCGCGGTGCAGCTCGACACCGACATCGCGGCCATGACCATCCTCTCCCCTGGCACACCGGACCCGGCGATCCTGCCGCTGCTCCGCAACGCGGAGACCTACGCCGGCAGGGAGGGCCTCTGGCCGCTGCACACCCGGGTGGTGAGCCTGCTCGGCCGCCTGGGCGAGCAAGCCCGCCCGCTCGCCGGACGGACGCTCGACGTCCTCACACCGGCCGAGGCCCGGGTCGCCGGTCGGGCCGCGCGCGGGCTCACCAACCGGCAGATCGCTGCCGACCTCGAGGTCAGCGTCAAGGGCATCGAATGGCACCTCTCGCGGATCTATCGCAAGCTCGGCATCGCGAACCGGGAGGCGCTGGTCGAGCTGCTCGACGAGGACTCCCTCCGCGGCTGAGCTGGTTCAGCCGAACCAGCGCATCGACCGTCCGTGGCCGTGCGTGTGCGCCACCGCGCGGCCGTCGATGCCGAGCACGAACGACGGCTTCTCCGGCGCTATCGCGGGCCCGGTCGCGGTGACGGAAGGCAGCACTCCCTTGCCCTCGTTACTGACCCAGTGGCATGCCCCGGTCGATACCAGGCCGTCCATCAGCTCGAGGAACCGCGGACGCAGCGCCGGGTCGAGGTAGGCGATCACCGCGCTGTGGAAGACCACCACCGTGCCGTACGCCGAGGCCTCCTCGACCCGGGACGGCAGCGCGGTGAGCAGGTCGCCCTTCACCAGCTGCGGCGGATCGCTGCGCGCGATGTCGATCGCCTGCCGTAGTCGCACCCGCCGGTCCTCGTGCTCGGGCCAGACCAGTTGCTCGAGCCAGTCCATCTGGTCGTCGTCGGTCACGTCGAGCGGGTTGAGGTCGAGTCCACCCCGCCAGCCGATCGTCGGTACGGCGTCGGGCAGCGGAGCCGCGCCCTTGACCCGGCACGCCAGCCGTGGCTCATCGCCGAGGAGGCGGTGTCCGTCCTCGGTCAGCCAGTCGTATCCCCACCGCTCGGGGTAGAGGCACAGGCCGGCGGATGCGCCGATCTCGAGCAGCGCCAGCGGCCGGCTGGGATCCGCTCGCTCGGCGGCGATGCGTGCGAACGCGGGCAACAGCGTCGCCAGCCGGCCGACCTCGTTGGTCTGGGTGGCGTGGCTGAGGATGGTCGCCCGGATCGGACCGTCGGAACCATCGGCGAGCAGCGCTTCCCTCAGGCCGTCGTACGGCCCGGGCGCTGGCACGCCGTGCCAGCGGGCGGCTGCGAAGACCAGGTTGGGCTGCTGCTTGATGCCGGGGAGGGTGGAGATCCAGGCCGCCACCTCGGGGTCCTCCGCAACCGCGGCCGCCCAGGCGGCGAAGGTCGGCGAGTCGGCCGCGGCGTACCCGGCGAAGTCCCGATAGGTGGCGACGACGTCGGCATAGAGCTCCATGCCGGGACGCTACCGCCGGCCCGTCAGTGGTCGGCCGGCAGGGCGACGTAGGTGGTCTCGAGATACTCCTCGATGCCCTCGAAGCCGCCCTCGCGGCCGAAGCCGGAGTGCTTCACCCCGCCGAACGGCGCCGCCGGGTTGGAGAGCAGCCCGGTGTTGATCCCGACCATGCCGTAGTCGAGCGTCTCCGACAGTCGGATCGTGCGAGCCAGATCGCGGGTGTAGGCGTAGGACGCGAGGCCGTACTCCGTCGCGTTGGCACGCTCCACCGCCTCCTCCTCGGTGGTGAAGGTGGTGATCGGAGCGACCGGCCCGAAGATCTCCTGGGTGTTGATCTCGGACTCCGGGTGTACGCCGACCAGCACGGTCGGGTTGTAGAAGAAGCCAGGACCGTCCGGCGCCGTACCGCCTGTGACGACCGTGGCGCCGTCGTGCACCGCGTCGGTGACGAGCTGGTGCACCGACTCGACCGCCTTCTCCTCGATGAGCGGGCCGACCTCGACGCCGTCGTCCTGGCCGCGGCCCACCTTGAGAGCACCCATCCGCTCGCCGAGCTTCTGCGCGAACTCCTGAGCCACGTCGGCGTGCACCAGGAACCGGTTCGCGGACGTGCATGCCTCACCCATGTTCCGCATCTTGGCGACCATCGCGCCGTCGACCGCGGCATCGAGGTCGGCGTCCTCGAAGACCAGGAACGGCGCATTGCCACCCAGCTCCATCGAGACCCGCAACAGCTGGTCGGCGGACTGGCGCACCAGCGTCTGGCCGACGGCGGTCGATCCGGTGAACGAGACCTTCCGCAGCCGGTCGTCCGCCATCAGCGCCTTGCTGAGCTCGCCCGAGCGGCTGGAGGTGACGACGTTGAGCACACCGCCCGGCAGGCCCGCCTCGGCGAGGACCTGGGCGAGGGCGAGCATCGTCAGGGGCGTCATGCCGGCCGGCTTGATCACCATCGTGCAGCCGGCCGCGATCGCCGGGCCGATCTTGCGGGTACCCATCGCAAGCGGGAAGTTCCACGGAGTGACGAAGAAGCACGGGCCGACGGGCTTCTTCACCGTCAGCAACCGGCTGCCACCGGCAGGGGCGTTCATCCAGCGGCCGTGGATACGGACCGCCTCCTCGGAGAACCAGCGGAAGAACTCGTTGCCGTAGGACACCTCGCCCTTCGCCTCGGCGATCGGCTTGCCCATCTCGAGGCTCATCAGCTCCGCGAAGTCGTCGGCCCGCTCGTTGATCAGCTCGAACGCGCGCCGCAGGATCTCACCCCTGTCCCGTGGCGCCGAGCGCGCCCAGTCGTGCTGGGCGGCGACCGCTGCGTCGAGTGCCTCGATCCCGTCGTTCACCGAGCCGTCGGCGACCCGGGCCAGCACGGACCCGTCCGCCGGATCGAGTACGGCGAAGTCCTCGCCGCCTTCGGCATCCCTCCAGCTGCCACCGATGAAGAGCTTGCGCTGGCCCGGTCCGACGAGATCCATTGCACTCATGTCCCCAAGAGTGGCACCCGCACCCAATCGTTCGACACGGAGGCACACCGAGAGGCATCATGTATTCATCGACCTGTGGAGGGAGCACTCCGAAGATCGATAGGGCCCCTCTCTGACCCCATGCAGCGAGGGGCCTGCTCCTCTTTCGGAGAAGTCTCAGTGCTGGGCGCCGCGCAGGAACCCTTCAACGATCGGACCGGCCGTCCCGGCGCCGGTGGTGCCCTCGTCGACGTAGACGGCGACCGCCAGGTCGCCCTGAGCGGCGATCATCCAGGCGTGGGTGAGCCGCTTGCCGTCGCGGTCGAACTCGGCCGTGCCGGTCTTGGCGATCACCGGCTTGCCCGGGATGTCGGCGAGCCCGGCCCCGGTGCCGCGGGTGACGACCGCACGGAAGATCTCCTTGAGCTGGGCGTCCTCTTTCGCGGTGATCGGTGTGCCGGCCGGCTTCACCGACGTGCCGGTGATCAGCCGCGGCACCGTGGAGGCTCCGGTCTGGATGGCACCGATCACGCTCGCCATCACCATCGGAGAGGCGAGCACCTTGCCCTGGCCGATCATGTCCGCCGCCTTCTCGGGGTCGCTCGCCGGCGCGGGCAGCTGGCCGAAGTAGGCAGGGAAGCCGGTGTCATGGTCCACACCGAAGCCGAGCGATGCGGCAGCCTTGGTGAGGTCGTCGTGCGTGACCTTGTCGCGCTGGCTGATCACCGCGGTGTTGCAGGAGTTGGCGATCGCCGTGGACAGCGGGACGTTGCCGGTGGCACCCGGCGGGTAGTCGGAGTCGTTGGTGAACCTCTTGCCGTCGACGGTGATCGAGGTGGTACACGGCACCGTGGAGTCCGGCGTCATTCCCGCGCGCATGAAGGCGAGTGAGTCGACCGTCTTGAACGTCGAGCCCGGCGGCATCTGGCCGTAGGTGGCGAGGTTGAGGCCGTTGTTGCCCGGCCCGTTGGCGGCAGCGAGGATGTTGCCGGTGCTCGGCTGGAGTGCGACCAGCGCACTCGCCGGCTTCACGCCCGCGAGCAGCTTCTCGGCGAGGGTCTGGAGTCGCAGGTCGAGCGTCGTGGTGAGCGGCTTGCCGTTCACCGGCTGGGCACGGAAGACCACGGCGCTGGTGCCGTCACCGGCCACGCGGTAGACGACAGTGCCGGGCGTGCCCCGGAGCTGATCGTCGTACCGCGCCTCGAGTCCGGTCAGGCCGGCGACGTCGCCGGCCTGGTAGCGGGACGGATCCTTCTTCACCATCTCCGCGGTCACCGGGCCGACAGTGCCGAGGATCGGTGCGGCGAACCCGTGGCTCGGGGTCAGCGGGGCCTTGGTGTCCATGGCACGGGCACCCGGGATCTCGGTCAGGTCGCTCTGATCGAACGGTGCCTCGGTGGCGCGATAGACGATCGCCTGAACGAACTGCTTCGTGCCAGCAGCCTTGACGAGCTTGACGTAGTTGTCCACGTCGATGCCGAGTCGCTGGGCCAGCCGCCGTGCGGAGCGGACCGCTTGGGCGGGCTTGTCGAGCGCCGCCTTGTCGATGCCGTAGACGACCACCGGCCGCTCGGTGACGAGGGCCTTGCCACCGGCGCCCAGGATGTCGGCCCGGGTCGGCTCGAGGGTGGCGGACTTGAGCACCGCCTTCGCGTCCGTCAGCCCGCTGTTGACCACCGTCGGACTCCACGTGATCGGGCCGTCGTCGCCCTTCGCAGCGACCGTGGTGGTGTAGGTCCAGGTGCGGCCACGGGTGGGCCAGCTCCAGGAGAGCTTGTCGCCGTCCTCGAGCGTGACCTTGGGTTTGAGCCCGATCATGCCGGCCACGATCCGCTCGTAGTCGGCCTTGACGCGAGCGGGTGTCGTGCCACCGGCGAACCGCACCTTGGCGAAGTCGCCGCCGTGGTTGAGCCCGTCGACGAACAGCGCCACGTTGCTCGGCTTGTCGGGCGCGCCTCCTCCGCCGCACCCGGTGAGGGCGAGGGCGAGGACGACTCCGAGCAGCGCACGCTTCATGTGAAGGTTCCTACCAGGAGGCACCGACAACGCGCGAGGAGGCTCGGTGCTTGGCCTCGCTCCTCAGCCCGGCCGCCTGCGGCGGCGGGTACTCCTCGCTCGCCACGCGACACCGAGCAAGCTCGGGTCGCGGGCTCACTCGTCAGCCCTTGTGGCGCGGCTTCTTGCGGGGCGCGTCGCCGTCACCGTCGCGGTCGAAGGAACGGCCGCCGCGCGGACGGTCGCCGTACTCGCGGCGCGGGCCCCGCCCGCCACCGAAGCCCCGGCCCGAGCCGCCCTCGTCGAGGCGCAGTTCGATCAGCTTGCCGCTGATCCGCGTGCTCTCCAGCGCGGCGACCGTCTCCGGCGCCAGGTCGGCCGGCAGTTCCACGAGCGAGAAGTCCGGGCGGATGCTGATATTGCCGAAGTCGCCGCGGCGCAGTCCGCCCTCGTTGGCGATCGCACCGACGATCTGGCGCGGCTCGACCCGGTGGCGCTTGCCCACGTTGATCCGGTACGTCGCCAGCGGCTGGCCGGTCTGGCGGGACCGCGAGCTCTCCCGTGGGCCACGGTCACCCCGACCACCACGGTCGCCACGCTCACCACGGTCGCGGTCGTCGCGCTGGCGGCGCGGAGGCTCGGGGACGTCCTCGAGCAGCAGCGGCTCGTCGCCCTGCAGCACCACCGCGAGCGCGGCGGCGACGTCGAGCTCGGGCACGTTGAACTCGTCGACGTAGTGCTTGACCACGTCGCGGAAGAAGTCGACCTTCGGCTGCTCCTGCAGAGCGGCGGTGATCTGGTCGTCGAAGCGCGACAGGCGCGTCGCATTGACCTCGTCGACGCTCGGGAGGCGCATCTCGGTCGGCGTGGCCTTGGTGTGCTTCTCGATCGCCTTGAGCAGGTAGCGCTCGCGCGGGGTGACGAACGAGATCGCGTCACCCGAGCGGCCCGCGCGGCCGGTGCGGCCGATCCGGTGGACGTAGGCCTCGACATCGGTGGGCAGGTCGTAGTTGACCACGTGGGAGATGCGCTCGACGTCGAGGCCGCGGGCCGCGACATCGGTAGCGACCAGGATGTCGAGCGAGCCGTCCTTGAGCTGGTTGACGGTCTTCTCACGGACGTTCTGGGCGATGTCACCGTTGATCGCGGCCGCGGTGAAGCCACGGGCACGCAGCTTCTCGGCCAGCGACTCGGTCTCGGACTTGGTGCGGGTGAAGACGATCATGCCCTCGAAGTTCTCCACCTCGAGGATGCGCGTCAGCGCGTCCACCTTCTGCGGGTAGGACACCATCAGGTAGCGCTGAGCGATGTTGGCGTTCGTCTTGGTCGCCGACTTGACCTGGATCTCCTCCGGGTCGTTGAGGTAGCGCTTGGAGAGCCGACGGATCTGCAAGGGCATGGTCGCGGAGAAGAGCGCGACCTGCTTGGTCTCCGGGGTGTCGGCCAGGATCGTCTCGACGTCCTCGGCGAAGCCCATGTTGAGCATCTCGTCGGCCTCGTCGAGCACCAGGAAGCGCAGCTTCGAGAGGTCGAGCGTTCCCTTGTCGAGGTGGTCCATGATCCGGCCGGGCGTGCCGACGACGATGTGGACGCCGCGGCGCAGCGCGGTCAGCTGCGGGCCATAGCCCTGGCCGCCGTACACCGGAAGGACGCGGACGCCGGGCATCTTGGAGGCGTAGCGCTCGAAGGCCTCACACACCTGGAGCGCGAGCTCACGGGTCGGCGCGAGCACCAGCGCCTGCGGGGCGCTGACGTCGGAGAGGTCGAGGTTGGACAGGATCGGCAACGCGAAGGCCGCCGTCTTGCCGGTGCCGGTCTGGGCCAGGCCGACGACGTCGCGGCCGGCCAGCAGGAGGGGAATCGTGGCAGCCTGGATGGCCGAAGGGGTCTCGTACCCGGCGGAGGTGACCGCATCGAGTACGGCGTCGGCGAGGCCGAGCTCAGCAAAGGTCGGCGCGGGCGCAGTGGTCTCGTCGGTGTTGCTCACCCCACAAAGATAGAACGTCGCGCGAGGGTTCGGTCATTCGTCGGCGCGGTGGGTCCGATCACAACTGCTTCACCGTCCGACCGCTCATCTGTTAAAAGCGCCTCTTCGGAGGAAGCGTCTCGCGCGCCTCGATCTCACCCCGAAGGGCGTGTCGCGCCGTCGCCGTGCGTCGGGTGGTGAGGCACCACGCCGATCGACCCGGTTTCCGCCCGCCACGTGGAGTGACGACCCCACATTGGCCCGGCTAGTTGCCTCCTGAGTGGAGGAGCGCTATGTTTGGTGAACAGATGGTGAACAGGAGGTGTCTCATGAAGGAATCCAAGGTGTCGAAGCAGCTCACGCTTCACTGGGTGCCGGTCATGGACGCGAACGGCCGCACGCGGCTGGAGGCGGTCTGGACGGCCGACGCTCCGGCGCACGTGAGCGCCCCGCACGCTGCCTGACCCTGCATCGATCGGTTTCCAGGGCCGCGACCCGAGAGGGTCGCGGCCCTGTTCTCATTTCCGGCTCCGGCCTAGGTTTTACCTGGGTCCGGGAATGGAACCGGACGCCCGATTGCTCGGATGATCAAGTCTTCAACTACTCCCCAGGAGAGCACCATGGGCATCTTCAGCAAGAAGGCCGAGACGGCCGAGGTCTTCGACGCACCGACCACTGTCATCGACGACCTCACCGGTGACTACACCATCGACGCGAGCCACAGCTACATCGGCTTCAGCGCCCGCCACGCGATGGTGACCACCGTCCGCGGCAAGTTCTCCGACTTCAGCGGCACGGCCCACGTCGACACGGCCAACCCCGCGAACTCGACCGTCTCGTTGACCATCAAGGGCGAGAGCATCGACACCGGCAGTGCGGATCGCGACGCCCACCTGCGCTCGGGCGACTTCTTCGAGAACGAGGCGTACCCCAACATCACCTTCGTCTCCACCAACGTGGAGCGCGACGGCGACGAGTGGCAGGTCACCGGCGACCTGACGATCAAGGACGTCACCAAGCCGGTCACCATCGTCTTCGAGCAGACCGGTTCGGCCAAGGACCCGTTCGGCAACACCCGGGTCGGCTTCGAGGGCACCGCGTCGGTGAACCGCAAGGACTGGGGCATCACCTGGAACGCGGCGCTCGAGAGCGGCGGCGTCCTGGTCTCCGACAAGGTGAAGCTCGAGTTCGACATCTCCGCTATCAAGACCGCCTGACCCCCCGCTCCGCCTTCGCGCACAGGCGCAGATTCCGTCCTCACCGAGGATGAAATCTGCGCCTGCTCGCGTCATGGCCCGCTTCCTGCCCCGTTTCGCAGATGTGGCCGTTGTCTGGATCACATCCGGTCCAGGCCGATCCGGTCCGCATCTCCGCTCGGGAGGAGAAGCACATGTCCATCACTGCTGCATCCACCACTCCCCTGACCATCGACTGGTCATCCGGGGTCACCAACGCGTGGAGCTCGGTCGCCTCGTTCATACCGAAGCTCCTCGTCTTCGCGGTGGTCCTCATCGTCGGGGTCATCATCGCCAAGGCGATCGCGAAGTTCGTCGGGCTGCTGCTTGGCAGACTCGGGGTAGAACGCATCCTCAGCACCGGTGAGGTCGGCTCGATGATCCGGTCCACCGGCATCCAGCCGGTCTCCTTGATCACCAAGCTCATCTACTACTTCGTGCTGTTGATCGCGCTGCAGCTGGCGCTGTCCGCGTTCGGGCCGACCAACCCGGTCAGCCAGATCGTGAACAACATCGTCGGCTGGTTGCCCAAGGCGGTCGTCGCGATCGTCATCGTGGTGGTAGCGGTCGCTGTCGCCGGCGCCGTCAAGGACATCCTCCGCGACGCGCTGCGCTCGGTCTCGTACGGCGAGCTGCTGACCAAGATCGTCGGCGCCGTCATCGTCGCGCTCGGTGTCATCGCCGCCCTCAATCAGGTCGGTATCGGCACCACTGTCACCATGCCGGTGCTGATCGCCGTGCTCGCGACCGTGGGCGGCATCCTCGTCGTCGGCGTCGGCGGTGGCCTGATCGGACCGATGCGCTCGCGTTGGGAGTCCTGGCTGGATGCCTTCGCCACCAGCACCAACGGCGGTACGTCGACCGCCGGCGGACCGGCCTCGACGAACGCCCCTGGCACCCAGGCGCCTCAGTCGCCGCTCGGCGACTGACCGACCAGCCCCCGCCATCGCGTCGACCCGGCCGGTGCTCCGGCCGGGTCGACGTGTGTCTGCGGGCGCAGAGGACCGTTCGCCGCATCACCGCGGCCGTCGGACGGTTACGTGCGTGACAGGACGTGCTGGTGTGACTACGGTCACCGTGAATCGTCTAACTCGGAGGTGGGCATGTCGTCTCGAAGTACCGCCCTGTGGGTGGTGGTGGGTGTGCTGCTCGTGCTGGCAGCCGTCCCGCCGCTGTTGGTCCCGGTCTATGCCCGGTTGACCCCGTCGTTGTGGGGCTTCCCCTTCTACTTCTGGTTCCAGTTCCTCCTCGTGATCTGGGCCGCGCTGCTGACCAGCGGCGCCTACGTGTTGGCCAAGGCGGCGTTCCGGCGTGACCGGGCCGCCCGCGCGGCTGCGAAGGGAGACGTCAAGTGAGCGGCGTCGCCTTCGGTGTCTTCCTCTTCCTGTTCCTCGTCGTGACCGTGATGGGCTTCGCCGCGGCCCGTTGGCGCCGCGCGAAGTCCATGGCGAACCTCGACGAGTGGGGCCTCGGCGGACGCGGCTTCGGCACCTTCATCTCGTGGTTCCTGATCGGCGGTGACATCTACACCGCCTACACGTTCATCGCGGTGCCGGCGACCCTGTTCGCGGGCTCGGTGACCGGCTTCTTCGCGGTGCCGTACACGATCATCATCTATCCGCTGATCTTCGTCTTCCTGCCGCGGCTCTGGTCGGTCTCGCACCGGCACGGCTACGTGACCCCGGCCGACTTCGTCGAGGGCCGGTACGGCTCCAAGGGCCTGGGCCTCGCGATCGCCCTGACCGGCATCGTCGCCACCATGCCGTACATCGCGTTGCAGCTGGTCGGCATGCAGGTGGTCCTCGACGTGATGGGGCTCAAGCCACACAGCGACAACTGGTTCATGAAGGACCTGCCGCTGTTCATCGCGTTCGTCATCCTGGCCGCCTACACCTACTCCTCGGGTCTGCGGGCGCCGGCGCTGATCGCGTTCGTCAAGGACACGCTGATCTACCTCGTCATCATCGTCGCGGTCATCTACATCCCCCACCACCTCGGCGGCTGGGGTCACGTTTTCGACGTGACCAAGCAGAGCTTCGACGCGGCCAACCAGAAGGCGGTCGCGGCCGGCGGCAAGCCGACCTCGGGCATCTATCCATCCACGGGTGTCAGTCAGTGGGCCTACGCCTCGCTCGCCCTGGGCTCGGCGCTGGCGCTGTTCATGTACCCGCACTCGATCACCGGCGTCCTCGCCGCTAAGGACCGGTCGGTCATCAGGCGCAACGCCGCGCTGCTTCCGGCGTACTCCTTCCTCCTCGGTCTGCTCGCGCTGCTCGGCTTCGTCGCGGTGGCGGCCGGCATCAAGATCGACCAGCTCGGTGGCAACGCGCAGCTGTCGATCCCGCAGCTGATGGAGAACGAGTTCCCGTCGTGGTTCGCCGGCGTCGCGTACGCCGCGATCGTGATCGGCGCCCTGGTGCCGGCAGCGATCATGTCGATCGCCGCGGCGAACCTGTTCACCCGCAACATCTACAAGGCCTACCTGCGGACGAGCGCAACGCCGGAGGAGGAGGCCAAGGTCGCCAAGCTCGTCTCCCTGGTGGTGAAGATCGGCGCGCTGGTCTTCGTGCTCGCCATGAACAAGACCTTCGCGATCAACCTGCAGCTGCTCGGCGGGGTCTGGATCCTGCAGACGTTCCCGGCGATCGTGGCCGGTCTCTACACACGCTGGTTCCACCGATGGGCGCTGCTCCTCGGCTGGGCGGCGGCGATGGTCTACGGCACCGTCGTGGCCTATCAGACGCCGGGCACCACGCAGAAGCACTTCGGCGGCTCGGTGCACAACTTCCCCGGCACCCAGACCGGCATCTACATCGCGGTGACCGCCTTCATCCTCAACGTGCTGGTCGCCGTGATCCTCACGGCGGTGTTCCGTGCGCTGAAGGTGCCGGACGGTCAGGACCGGACGGTCGCAGACGACTATGTGGCCGACCTGGGTGACGTCGGCGTGGAGGCGGAGCTCAACCCGCTGACGTGAGGCGGGAGTTGTGAGTGTCAGCGTGGTCTATAGGTCACGCTGACACTCACAACTCAGCTCGCTAACCAAGCCGCGTAGGCGTCGAACGTGAACGGCCGCCCCAGGAAGTCCTCGACCAGGTCCGCGGCGTCCTTGGAGCCACCCGGCGCGAGGATGCGGTCGCGGTAGCGGCCTGCGACGTCGGTGTCGAAGAGGTTCCCTGGGTCGAAGGCGCTGAAGAGATCCTTCGCGATGACCAACGACCACTGGTAGGTGTAGTAGCCAGACGAGTAGCCGCCCAGATGGCCGAAGGATGCCCAGAAGTGGGTGTCCTCGAGGTAGGGGAACGGCCCGTAGCGCTCCATCAGCTCGACCATCCGCGCCGTCAGGTCGGCCGGGCGCTCGTGGTGGAAGTAGTAGGAGACAGCGGCGTACATCGTCTGGGTCTGGGTGAGGTAGCCCTTGCCGAACTCCTCGGCCTCGCGCATCTTCGCGACCAGCTCGGCCGGGATCGGCTCGCCCGCCTCGTTGGTCGCGAAGCTGGCCAGCACGGCCGGGTCCCAGGCCCACTCCTCGAGCATCTGCGAGGGCGCCTCGACGAAGTCCCACTCGGTGGCGACGCCCGCGAAGCGGGTCCACTCACCCTG
>Ga0164242_10004622_pt1 | contig 15434 bp, 12 predicted proteins | sample OricomgcompostMG_FD_108783 | JGI IMG/M metagenome (GOLD analysis project Ga0164242, IMG submission 108783) | Miracle-Growth compost microbial communities from Emeryville, California, USA - Original compost - Miracle growth compost (MG) ... | reverse complement strand
GCGCCGTCGAGGTCGTCGAGTGGCCCCTCCCCCATACCCAGTTCTTCGCACAGCACGTGTTCGTGGGGCATGGTCCGCCCGAGGTCCGAGACCTTCATCGGCCCGGTCACCGTCATCACCGTCGATTCCGTCATGGCGGCATCGTAGCGGATTTTCTCCCACTGGAGACAAACGTGATCTCGTGGGTCATAGTTGCAGTCGCCTGAAACAATCACATATGATGTCGCGCACGATCGGGGGACGATTCCGCAACGATGCGGACCGGCACGGCTCGGACGCGCGTGCGCTACTCCCCCACTCTCGCGAAGGAGCGAACCAGTGAACACAGCATCTGCTCGCCGCACCCGACGGCGGCTCTGGGCGACTGCGGGTGTCGCCACGATATCCACCCTGATCCTTGTCGGGTGTTCGGCAGGAGATACGGCATCACCCCCGACCAATAGTGCCGCGCACCCTTCCTCCGACGCTTCCAGCCTTGAGCAGCAGGTCGCCGACTTCATGAAGAAGGGAGATTCATACCCCGTGCCGACCGATCCGGTCTCGGACCCGACGGCGCTGCAGGGCAAGACGGTCTATTACATCCCGATCACCGCACAGGCCCCCAAGTTCGCGATCGTTCAAGCTGGACTGAAAGACGCTCTGACGACGCTCGGCGCAAAGCTGCAGGCCTGCGACGGCGGTGGTACGCCGACGACCATCAGCGCGTGCATCGACCAAGCGGTCGCCGCTCACGCCGCGGCAATCATCTCGGACGCCATCTATTACGACCTGGCGGCCAACTCCTTCGACAAGGCGCAGGCCGCCGGCATCCCGGTGCTCAACACCAACCAGGGCCCCGCCGACGGTCATCCCGAGTCGAAGACCCTGAGTTACGCGATCGAAGCAGGCGACGGAGGGGCGACCGCTCTCGCCGCCTGGATCGCGCTCGACTCCGGCGGGAAGGGCACTGTGCTCGCGAACGTGAGCGTCGACGGCCCGGCGCCACAGCGGTACTTCGACGGCGGCCAGAAGCTCCTCGATGAGAAGTGCCCCGACTGCACCGTGATCATCAACAAGATCACGGCGTCGAACTTCGCGCAGATCCCCGCATCGACGAGTTCGGCACTTCTGAAGAACCCCGACACTGGATACGTCTGGTCGCAGTTCGAGCAGTATCTGCAGGTGACGCAGGCCGGCGTGCAGCAGGCCGGCGGTGCGTCCGATGTGAAGGGTCTCACGGGGGCGACGACGCTGGGCGGGTTGAAGCAGCTCGCCGCGAAGAACTTCCTCTACGCGGTGGTTGCCGACGCCTCTACGTTCAACGGATGGCTGGACGCCGACGCGGCGCTGCGCATGGTCGCAGGCGATGAGCTTCCCGACTACACGATCCCGGAACGGCTCTTCACCCGCAACAACATCGATGACATCGCGCTGACCGACGCCGCCCAGACGTCGGGCGAATGGTTCGGCCCGACCGACTTCCCCGACCAGTTCGAAAAACTCTGGCAAGTCAACTGAGCAGTCCTTCAGCGGGGTCGCAGGTCGCCAGGGCCTGCGACCCCGCTTTCGCTGTTCAGTCCGCCGTCGGCACCGGCAACACCCTGTCGCGACGTGACGCGATGATGCGTGGGGTGACACGATGTAAGCCATCTGCTATTCTTTCAGATGACTTAAACTCATCGATGAGAATGGGAGACGACGATGTCGACAGTGATGACGGCGCCCGTGCAAACCGACATCCACTCGATACCGCGGCGCGACGAGGCTGTGCTGTTGATTGAGGGCGCCGACCGCCCCGGGCTCGTGCACGCAGTCTCGGGCGCCCTGGCCGCGAGCGGCGCGAACATCATCTCGCTGGATCAGTACACCGATCACACGACGGACCGCTTCTTCCAGCGCGCCGTCTTCCGCCTCGACGAGCTGGCCGCCGAGCGCCCGGCGCTGGAGAGCACGATTCACCTCGCCCTCGACGGGCTCGATCTCACCTGGCGGCTCAACGAGCGCGCAGCGCTCAAGCGCGTCGCCATCCTCGCCTCCATGAGCGACCATTGCCTGCTCGATCTTCTCTGGCGGCAGCGGCGCGAAGAGATTCCGATGACCGTCCCCATGGTCATCTCCAACCATTCGACGATGGCCGAGGATGTGCGGTTCTTCGGCATCCCCTTCTTCCACGTCCCCTCGTCCGGCCCCGACAAGTCGGCCGCCGAGGACCGCATCGTCGAACTGCTCGCCGGGAACGTCGATCTCATCGTGCTCGCGCGCTACATGCAGATCCTCTCGGCGGACTTCCTCGAACGCGTCGGCGTACCGGTGATCAACATCCACCATTCCTTCCTCCCCGCCTTCATCGGCGCCGGACCCTATCGCAAGGCGAAGGAACGCGGCGTCAAACTCATCGGCGCCACCGCCCACTACGTGACAAGCGACTTGGATGAAGGCCCGATCATCGAGCAGGACGTCGTCCGCGTCACGCACGCAGACACCGCCGCCGACCTGCAACGCCGCGGCGCCGACGTCGAGCGCGCGGTGCTCGCCCGAGCCGTCACCTGGCACTGCGAAGACCGCATCATGCGCCACGGGCGCGAAACCGTGATCCTCTGATTCTCCCGAAAGGCACCTGATGAGCACTCCCACCCGGACCGATCTGCTCGCCGACTTCTCCCTCGAGATGACCGGAAAAGACGTCGACGCTCTGGAGCGCGCCGTTCCGCTGCTGCCCCCGGGAACGCGTGTGAACGTCACCTTCCTCGGCAACGAAGACCTCGCCATGCGCACCACCGCCGCTCAAGCCGTGCGCGCGGGCGGGCTCTCCCCTGTCCCGCACATCTCCGCCCGCCGTCTGCACGACCGCGGCGAGCTCGAGACCTATCTGGCGGCGTTGCGGAACGTGGATGCCACCTCCGCCGTCTTCTGCGTGGGGGGCGACCCCGCCACCCCCGAGGGTCCGTACTCCGACTCCGAGTCCATCATCCGCACGGGCGTGCTGGCCGAGTACGGCGTGCGACACGTGAGCATCGCGGGATATCCGGAAGGGCACCCTGACATCTCCGGCGACGTGCTCTGGGGTGCGCTGCGCGGCAAGGTCCGGGCCCTGGCCGAGCAGGGTCTGGAGGGATCGATCATCACCCAGTTCGCTTTCGACGAAAAGCCGGTTCTGGGTTGGATCGAGCAGCTCCGGGATGCCGGCATCCACCTCCCCGTCCGCATCGGCGTTCCCGGCCCGGCAGGCGTCAAACGTCTGCTCGGCTTTGCACGACGCTTCGGGATCGGTGCGAACGCGATGATCGTGAAGAAGTACGGCTTCTCCTTGACCAATCTCATCGGCACAGCCGGACCCGACCGCCTGATCGGCTCATTGGCCGGCGGCTACGACCCCGCTCGCCATGGCGAGGTGCGCCTGCACTTCTACACGTTCGGCGGCATCGAGGCCACAGCGCAGTGGATCGACGACTTCCGAAGCCACTGACCGCAGCATCCCATCCCTCACGAAGGAGCACTCTCATGTCCGCACCCTCCCTCCAGGACGCCATCGACCGCGCCGGCTCGCCCATGCAGCTGCTATGGCAGCCCGATGCCTCTCCCTGGGACGTCCCCGTCGTCGCGCCCGAGTACACCACGTGGCAGCACGAGCAGGAGTCCTGGCGTTCGACCGCCGCGCTCTCCGACCTGTCGTTCCACATGTTCGACACGGTCTTCGAGGGCAAGGACGCGACGCAGCTGCTGCGCGATGTCAGCGCCAACAACTTCGACCGGTTCGCGATCGGTCAGGCGAAGCAGTTCGTACCCGTCGCATACGACGGCAACATCATCACAGACGGCATCCTGCTGCGCGAGGCGGAGAACCGCTACACACTGACGGGCGTGCCTGCGGCGCAGAACTGGGTGAAGTTCCATGCCGAGACCGGTGGATATGACGTGAGGTTCTCGACGGACCCCGATTCGTCGGTGCGCACCGAAGGCGACCCGAAGCTCTTCCGCTTCCAGCTGCAGGGACCACGGGCGTTGGAGATCGTCGCGCGGGCGTTCGGTGGCCCGCTCCCCGAGACGAAGTTCTTCCATTCCCTGCTCGTCGAGCTCGAGGGACGTCCGATTCGCGCATTGCGCCATGGCATGGCTGGGCAGGCCGGATACGAGTTCATCGGCGATTTCTCCGACTACGACGCAGTGAAGGACGCGCTGCTGCGCGCCGGAGCGTCGTCGGGCCTGGCGCAAGTGGGTGGCATGGCGTACTTCACGAACGGCGTCGAGAGCGGATGGATCCCCACGCCCACGCCCGCGATCTACACTGATCCGCGGCTGGCCGATTACCGGCAATGGCTCAGCGCCTTCTCCTTCGAAGGCAAAAAGCCGTTGGGCGGCAGCTTCTACTCGGACGACATCACCGACTACTACCTGTCACCCTGGGAACTGGGATACGGCAGATCCATCTCACTCGGACACGACTTCATCGGACGAGAAGCGCTCGCCGGCGCGCGCGATCTCGTCCAGCGAAGGAAGGTGACACTCGAGTTCGACGCCGCCGACGTCGCCGCCGTGTTCGGAGACGAGCCGGGTTATGTGCGCACGTACGATCGGCACCGAATCCAGACGCGCGACGAGGCGCTCGTCGGCATGACATTCTGGACCGCGACGATCGCACCCGTCGACCGCGTCCTCGCGCTCGCACTCGTGGACGAGGACACCGCCGTTCCCGGCACCGAACTCGAGGTCGTGTGGGGAGAGCACCCCGGGCACGGTACCGCACCCGACGCCGACCTCGGGCTGCCGCGCATCCGCGCCACCGTTCAGGTCTCCCCCTACAACGAGTACGCGCGCACCGCGTATCGCGCGAACGTCGCGGTCTGACCCGGCGATGCGGCGTGCACACGCCGTGCACGCCGCATCGTGCCGGCAGACTCCGGGCGCGGTCGTACTCGACGTGGGCGCGATCGACGCCCGTCGCTAGTTCCTCGCCGCACCCACCGCCGGCCACATCGTGCCGACGGGCACCTCGACGCCGTCGAACGTCGTTGTGAGAATCGTGAGCGCCTCGCGCAAGGCCGTCTGCTGCGGCTTGTCGAGCACGGCATCGATCTCGCCGTTGACCTCTGCGACGCGAGAACGCCCCTCGTCGGCACCCGCCTTTCCCGCATCGGTCAGCTCGTACCAGATGACGCGCTTGTGGACCGGATGCGGGACTCTGACGACCCATTCCTTCTTCTCAAGATGATTGAGTGCGGTCGTCACACTCTGCGGTGTGAGGCGGAACAGCCGTGCGAGATCGGATGCAGACATGTGCCCCAATTCGTCGAGGTGCACGCAGATGCCGAGTTGTGTGACCGTCAGTCCGAGATCCTGGATCCCGTTGACTATCCGCTGGTGCAGTGCCTGGTTCGCCCGCCAGATGCGATATGGCACCCCGCCCAACCACGCCGATGGCTCTTCCTGTGGCATCCCTCACCCCTGTCAGGTCGTCTGTCTTCTGAGAACATCATCCACTATAGCGATTGTGTAAGGAGTCTGGCATAGTTACAGATAACTGATATCTCGTCTCGTCCGCACCGTTGCGGACCTGACTCGAAAGGACGACATGCCCACTCTCAATGACGTGATCGAGGCCGCCGGCGGCCCTCTGGCGCTGTTGCGCAGCGGCCGGAGCGGATCGTTCATCTTCCCCGTGACCAGCGAGTTCAGCAACTGGCGCGACGAGCAGGAGTCGTGGCGCTCGAGCGCAGCGCTCATGGACCTGTCGCAGCACATGCCCGACCTCGTCGTCCACGGCCCGGACGTGTTCCGCCTGCTCGAGCATCTGGGCGCGAACAGCTTCCGCGGCTTCGGGCCGATGAAGGCCAAGCAGCTGATCGCGGTGGGGCCCGACGGCAACATGATCGGCGACGCCATCCTCTTCTGCCTCGGCGAAGACCTCGTGCGCATCGTGGGCCGACCGCCGGCACTTAACTGGGTGCAGTTCCACGCCGAGACCGGCGACTGGAAGGTCGACATCCGTCGCGACGAACGCGCTGTCATCGTGCCGCGCAAGCGCGAGTTCTATCGCCTGCAGCTGCAGGGGCCCACCGCAGGAGAGATCTTCGAGAAGGTCAACGGCGGCCCGATGCCCGAGATCAGGTTCTTCCACATGGGACGGTTCCGCGTCGGGAAGTACGAGACGACGGCGCTCAACCATCGCATGTCTGGGTTCCCGGGACTCGAATTCTTCGGGCCGTACGAAGACTTCGAAGGGGTCCGCGACACACTGCTGGAGGCCGGCGCCGAGTTCGGCATCACCCAGATCGGCGGACGCGCCTACGCCTCCGTCGCCACGGAATCCGGATGGATAGCGAACACCCTCCCCGCCGTCTACTCGCAACACGAGCTCGCGGCGTTCCGCGACTGGCACAGCGGCAACTCCTTCGAGGGACGCCTCGCCCTCGGCGGCAGCTTCGTCTCGGACCGCATCGAGGACTACTACGTCACTCCCTGGGACCTGGGGTATACGCATATCGCGAAGTTCGACCATGACTTCGTCGGGCGTGACGCACTCGAGGCGCGCATCGACGAGCCGCACCGGCACAAGGCATGGATCGAGTGGGACCGGGATGAGGTGGCCAAGATCTACGCGAGCATGTACAACGACGGCGACCAGCGGTTCAAGTACCTCGACACCCCCATGGCGACATATACCGCCTGTCAGTTCGACCGGGTCGAGAGGGATGGTCGACACATCGGCAGCATGAATCTGTCGATCTACTCGTCGAACACCCGATCGTTCATCTCCCTCGGATCGCTCGACGCCGACGCGCATCCCGGCGACGCCGTCGTGCTCACGTGGGGTGAGCCCAACGGCGGATCGAACAACCGTGCGATCGAACGGCATGCACAGACCACGGTGCGTGCAAAGGTCATCGATCGACCCTTCAGCGAGACCACGCAGGGGTCAGGGCATCACTGACCGTGTCACAGCGGACGATGGAGCGGCCGGCGGCACACTGTGTGTCGTCGGCCGCCCCCGGCGGGGAGCATGTCGAGAGGCCGCCCTCAGTCCCGCCGATATGCCGTGCGCGCGTACTCGTTGTATGGCGCAGGCCGCACCGTTGCACGCAGCCGCGGGAAGCCGAGATCCGCATCAGGAGCAGTGCCGCGGCCGGGATGGCGACCCCAGACGATCTCGACCGTGCTTCCCTGCTCCGCGGCCGAATCATCGACCAGCGCAAGACCGAGCACTTTGTGTTCCGGGTCGCTGTTGATCGTCTGGAACGTCAGCCCCGCCAGTGCGCCGTCACTCTCGACGCGGTGGCGGCCGTAGTCATTGAGGTACCCGGGGTCGTCACCGAACACCCGCGCGACGTCGGCCGCATCGAACTCGAGCGTGACCTTCGTGCGGTGCGGGGCATCCTTCGCTGCAAGCAGTGCGTCGCGCCCGATGAAGTCGTGGTTGAACGAGATCGAACGGCCGTAGCCGAGTTCCCACGGCGACGTGTAGAAATCGGTCACGTCGTCAGAGTAATAGCTGCCGTAGAGCGGGTTCTGTCCCTCGTACGAATAGAGATTGATGCTCGCCCGAAGACCAGCGAGCTCGGGGGCCGTGTAGATGGCGGGCGTCGGGGTGGGGATCCATCCACTCTCGACCCCGTTCGTCGCATACGCGAGCGCGCCGACATGGACGATTCCGGATGTTGCACCCGCCGTGAGCAGTGCTTCCTTGACACGATCGTGGTCCGTGTAGTCCCCGATGAACTCATAGCCGGGCTGCCCCGCCATCCCGTGCCGCAATGCCCGGAACGACGCACCGCCGAGCTCGACCGGCGTCGAGTGGAAGAACTTCGTCTCAGGCAACGGCCCACCGAACGCGCGATGGACAACGTCAAGCGCCAGAGGCCCCTGTACCTGCAACCGGAACAGCCGCGGCGCGTCGGAGGTGAAGGAGCAGTCGGGATCGGTGGCGAACTCCACGTCGTACCCATTGCGCTCGGCATGAAAAGTCACCCAGTGCTGAGCGGCCTCGACACCGCTGAGCACGTATGACTCCTCGCCTTCGCGAAGGAGAATCCCGTCGGTGATGATGTTGCCGTCTGCCGCCACCGGCACGAACTGCTTGGCCTGGCCGATGGCGAAGTTCGCGATGTTGTTCGCGCTGACATCGCTGAGCAGCTGAGCCGCTCCCGGTCCCCGCAGGAACGTGTCGGACATGTGGTACGACAGGTCCGAGATCGCGACACCACCGCGCCACGCCGCTTGCTCCTGCCTCCAGCCTGCATACTCGTCATCGACGACGGGCGGAGTCCATGGTCCCGCCTCAGGCTTCCAGAGCAGCTGGATCGGAGATCCCGCCTGATCGATCCCCTGCTGCAGGCTGACGAATTCCCAAGACATGCCGAGCTCCTTCGCGCGTCATCAGTGAGTTGAAACATTCTAAGACGTCTGTAACACCGCGGTCCAGGTGCACCCCGCTTCACCCGCACGAGAGAACGAGAAAGCCCCGCTCGGAACCTCCTGAGAGGCCTCTGCGGGGCTGTCTGCCGCGTATTTCAGGCTGGTGGCGAGTGAGGGATTCGAACCCCCGAAGTCGAAGACGGCTGATTTACAGTCAGATCCCTTTGGCCGCTTGGGTAACTCGCCAAGTGCGCACCCGCCCGGCTTTTCCAGTCGACCAGAGGCGCGAGAAACAATGTTACCCGGTCCGGAGGGATGCTGCGAACCGGCCGGATCGTCACGTGCCGAGGCGGTCCAGATCCATGGCGACGGCATCGGGATGCCGCAGCAGCGCACCCTGGAATCGCACCGTCGCCGCGGCCACATGCATCGCCTGCACGAGCGCCTCTTCCCACGCGACGGCGTCGGCCGGGGCATCCCGAATCATCGATGCGACGAGCGAAGCGAGCACGGCATCACCCGCGCCCATCGTGTCGACGACCGGGCCAGACAGCGACGCCACCGGCGCCGTCACCTCCACGCCCGCCGCCTCGAGCGACGCGCCCTCGGCACCGGCCGTGGCCACGACCGCATCAGCTCCGGCCTCGAGCAGCTGACGCCGCACGACGTCGAGATCACTCGCGTACAGCAGCCGCGCGTCGTCGTCGCCGACCTTCACGAGCGCGCATCGGGCCACGAGCGACGAGAAGCCGCGCACGAACTCCGCGCGGTCGTGCAGCATGCCGGCCCGCGGATTCGGGTCGATGGCCAGCGGGCATTCCCCCACCGCCTCGGCGAGCGCCGCGGCCTGCTCGGCATCGTCGAAGGGGAAGCAACTGACCACGGTCAGGGGCGCGGCGGCGATCGCCGCGCGCTCGGCATCGCCGAAGGCGATCCGCCGGTTCCACGCGGCGTCGTTAAACTCGTACACGGGTTCGCCGGCGGTGCGCGTCGACACGGCACGCGACGATCCGCGCGGGCCGGGCGTGGCCAGCAGCCCTACGCCGTAGTCGTGCAGATACGCGCGGATGTGATCGCCCGCCTCGTCGTCGCCGACCATCGCGATCAGCGTCGCGGGAACACCCAGGCGCACAAGCCCGACTGCCACGTTCAGCGCGGCGCCGCCGACGAGCTCGGTGACCGAGCGTCCGTCGCGCAGCTCATCGATGAGGGCGTCACCGATCACGACGACGGGTGCGGAATCCTGATCCATCCCGTCAGTCTAGAAAGGCCTACGCCGTCGCCGGGGGCGCGACCACGCCGGGTAGCAGCCAGGCAGCGAACACCGGCCCCTCGGCCGTCAGCACGGCCGAGCCGTCTTCGGCCACGCCCAGCGTCGCCTCACCGAACACCCTCTCGGCGCCGATACCGCCGATCACGAGCGGTGCCGGGAGCGCGACATCCACTCTTCCGGTCGAGGCGAGAACGAGCACGGCGTCGTCGGCGCTCTCACGCACGAACACGATCGTCTCATCGTCGACGTACAGCCAGCGCAGCCCGCCGGTCTGCAGCGCGGTGTACCGACGACGCAGACCGATGAGATCCCGGTACAGCCCGATGCGCTCTGCGATCTCGGGCTCGTCCACGCGATCCCACGGGATCGGCGTGCGGCTCTGCTCCCCATCGGCGCCGACCAGTCCGAACTCGTCGCCCGCGAACACGACCGGCAGCCCGGGCAGCGTCATCGACAGCCCGACGGCCAGCGGCACCATGCCCTCGACGGCATACGTCGCGAACCGCGCCGTATCGTGCGTGTCGAGCGGCTGCATGCAGCCCAGCCGCACCCGCCACGGAATCTGCGACGTGAAGCGCTGCAGCTGGTCGACGAACTGACGCGCCGTGTATCCCGGCAGTCCGGTCGGGATGCCGAAGAACCACGCATCCGCATGCGGTCCCACCAGCCACGACCACACGCCGCGCGTGAACGCCGGGTAAGTCATGGCCCCGTGCCAGGCATCGCCCTGCAGGTCGCCGGCGGCGTCGTTCGTCGACTCGCCGAGCAGCAGCGTGTCGGGGTTCACCCCGACCATGGTGCGGCGCAGGATGCCACGCACCTCGCTGTTGAGATCTTCAGCCCCCAGCCGCCCGGTCATGTTGGCGACGTCGATGCGCCAGCCGTCGGTGCGATACGGGGCATCCAGCCACTTCGCCACGATCGAGTCGCCGCCCTCGATGAAGCGGCGGCGCAGCTCAGGCGAGTTCCAGTTGAACTTCGGCAGGCTCGGCACGCCCAACCAGGATTCGTATTCGGTCTGCTCGGCATTGCGGAAGTAGTAAAAGGCGCTCTCGGGGGCACCGGGGTGCCCGAGAGCTGCGACGAACCACTCGTGCGCATCGCCGGAGTGATTGCTCGTGAGGTCGCCCATGATGCGCATGCCGCGCTCGTGCACAGCCTCGATCAAACGCAGATACGCCTCGTCGCCGCCCAGCAGCGGGTCGACCGCGTCGAACCGCGACGCGTCGTAGCGGTGGTTCGACCGACCCGGGAAGATCGGCGTGTGATAGACGAGCGTCGCACCGAGGCCCTCGATGTGGTCGAGGTGCTCGACGATGCCGTCGAGATCTCCTCCGTACACCTGGTGGCCACGGCCGGGCTGCTCGGGGTCGACCGGGTCGTCCCACTTCGCTGGGATCGCCCAGTCGGGCAGCGCGCGATCGTCGGCCGCCGCCGAGCGCGCGAACCGGTCGGGGAACACCTGGTACAGCACGGTGTCGGCCAGCCACTCCGGCGGCGGGTTGCCGGCGACGAGCGCGAAGTCCACCGCGTCGAGCGCCTCGAGCTCGGTGTGCCCGCCCTGGCTGAGCGTCGATGTCGTGCCGTCGTCGTGCACGAGCGCCCAGCGATAGCCGTGACGCGGGTTGGCCACCGCCACGCGGGCGGACCACCATTCCCAGCCGCAGGCGGAGCCGTCGCGGGATGCCGCGGCCCACACGGGTTCGTGGTCAGGGTTCGATCGCACGAACGCGCGGACGATCGGCGTCGCCCCCTTCGGCACGCGCAGACGCACGATCACCTCGTCGCCGAGCGCGGCATCCTGCGTCGAGACGTGCAGGGGCGAACCGTCGTGGTGCGGCGCGAGCATGGGACTCCTCTTCCTTGTCGCTGACGTGACGCTTACTTGACGCTGCCGGCGGTGAGCCCGCCGACGATGTACTTCTGCAGCGAAAGGAACAGCGCCATCGGCAGAATGGCCGCCAGCACCGCGCCCGCCGCGAACACGCTCCAGTTTCGCGCGGTCTCCTGCGAGACGAACTGGTACAGGCCCACCGCCAGCGTCTGCTTCTCGGGGTCGACGAGGATGACCGAGGCGATGACGAAGTCGCTGGTGGTGCCGATGAAGCTCAGCAGGCCGATGACCGCGAGGATCGGCGCCACCAGACGCAGGATGATCGTGAAGAAGATGCGCGCGTGGCCGGCGCCGTCGATCTTCGCCGCCTCGTCGATGGAGGCCGGCACGGTGTTGAAGAACCCGTACATGAGGAAGGTGTTCACGCCCAGCGCGCCGCCGAGGTACACCATGATCAGGCCGATCTGGGAGTTCAGGCCGAGCACCGGGAAGATGTCGCCGATCGCCGACATCAGCAGGAAGATCGCGACGAACGCCAGCAGCTGCGGGAACATCTGCACCAGCAGCAGGGTCAGCAGGCCGAAGCGACGCCCCGTGAACCGCATGCGCGAGAAGGCATAGGCCGCGAGCGCGCAGAGGATCACCGTGCCGATCGCCGTGCACAGGCCGATGACGATCGTGTTCAGGAACCAGGCGCCGTAGGGCCGGGTCGGGTCCTGGAACAGGGCGATGTAGCTGCCGATGTCGATCGTCTTGAACAGGCCGTTGGCCGTCAGCAGCGTGCCGCCGGGGTTCAGCGACGCAGAGAGCACGTAGACGAGCGGGAACGCCGCGAACACGAGCATGACGATGCCGATGATGTGGCGCCAGCCGGTCTCGCGGAACCAGCGCGGGAAGGGGCGGCGGGGCTGCGGGGCGGGCTTGCCGGAGCGGGATGCCGCGGCTGCGGGCGCGGTCAGCGTCGAGGTTTCGGTGGCCATGTCAGTTCAGCTCCTCGAGCGTCTTGGTCTGGCGGAAGCTCAGGTACGAGATGAGCGCGACGAGCACGAAGATGATGATCGAGAACGCGCTCGCCAGGCCGTAGTCTCGATCGGCGCCGACGAAGGCGACCTTGTAGACCATCGAGATCAAGATGTCGGTCTGCCCGACGTTGATGCTCGCATCGGCCATGCGCGGGCCGCCACCGGTGAGCATGTAGATCAGGTTGAAGTTGTTGAAGTTGAACGCGAACGACGAGATCAGCAGCGGCGCGACCGACACCAGCAGCAGCGGGAACTTGATGTGGCGGAAGATCTGCCACACGCTCGCGCCGTCGACACGACCCGCCTCTTGGATGTCTTCGGGGATGGACTGGATGGCGCCCGTGCACACCAGGAACATGTACGGATAGCCGAGCCACAGATTTGTCAGCAGGATCGCGAACTTGGCCAGCAAGGGATCTTGCAGCCACGGTATGGACGCCCCGCCGAAGAGCACCTGGTTGATGAAGCCGAAGTCCTGGTTGTACATGCCGGCCCACACCAGCGCCGACAGGAAGCCGGGGAACGCGTAGGGCAGGATCATGATCACCCGGTAGAACTTCTTGCTCTTCATGCGGGGGTCGTTGAACACGATGGCCAGGAACAACCCGAGCACGAAGGTGGTCGCCACAGACAGGATGGCGAACACGAACGTCCAGATGAGCACCGAGAAGAACGGGCCGCGGATCGACGAGTCGGTGAAGGCCCGCACGAAGTTGTCGAAGCCGACCCACACCTGCCACCCGGGCAGCAGCTGCGTACCGTCGTCGGCGGTGAAGGCGCCGCGCCCGTCATCGTGATAGACGACGCCGGTCTTGGTGTCGGTCATCGTGTCGGCGTCCGGGTCCCAGTGCAGGGTCGACGTGAACAGGTACGCGTTCGAGCCGTCTGTGGTCTTCAGGAATCCGTCGTTCGGATCATCGGTCAGCGGCACGGACAGTGCCCCGATCGCGTCCTGGTTCTGCACGATCGCGCCGAAGTCGAGCGTCGTGAAGCCGGGCGCGCCGTCGGCGGTGGCGCCGTCGACGGCCTCGAGCGGCTTGTCGTCGCCACCCACCTCGAACGCCCCGGTGTCGGGGTCGGTGGTCAGCAGGTAGAAGGATCCGTCGCGCTCGAGCACGCGGATCGGGTAGGTCGGTGAGTCGTCGACCCGGGTCTGCGACTGCAGCAGGAGCGCGGAGACCGCGTCGTCCTTGGTGGAGTTGTGACCGGACCCATAGTTGGTGAAGGCGATGTAGCCGGAGTAGACGACCACGAAGATCTGGAAGACGACCAGGAAGATGAGGCCCGGCGTGAGGTACTTGGCCGGCAGCAGGCCGGGCTTGAGGTAGATGACGTTGACCAGCAGCGTGACTGCACCGATGACCACCGGCACCAGCCAGTTGCCCTGCGCGATCAGCGCCAGCATCGCGTAGATCACGAGAGCGTCGATCACGCCGAGCAGCACGATCTTGACGAGCCAGACCTTCCACCCGGCGGATGCGGCCTCGGCGATCGCGGCCGCACGCTTGCGGCGGCGGCGGGTCGCGGCATCCACCTCCACCTTCTCGGGCTCGTGCTCGAGCAACGGAGCTGTCATCGTCGACTCCTGTCTGCAGGCTCCCGCCTGCGCGGTACGAGGTGGGGCGGCGCCTCTCGCGGCACCGCCCCACCCAGGGGTACTACTTGAGCTTGGCCTCGATGTTGGAGGTCATCTTCTGCCAGCTCGACACGGGGTCGGAGCCCTTGATGATGGCGGCCTCGGTCTTGCCCCAGTCGTCCCACACCGAACCCATCTGCGGGATCGACGGCATCGGCACGGCGTTCTCGCCGACCTTGCCGAAGCCGGCGATGATCGGGTCGGACTGCGCGGCCTGGTAGGCGGTGGTCAGTGCCGGCGGGCGGCCGCCGGCCTTGTACAGCGCGGTCTGCACGTCTTCGGTCGCGATGTAGTTCACGAGGAAGTCGGTGGCGGCCAGCGCATTCTTCGACTTGGCGCTCAGGAAGAACGTCTGCACACCGGCGAACGGAGCGGCCGTCTCACCGCCGGCCGACGGGATCGGGTCGACGGCCACGTCGATGCCCTTGGCCTGGGCATCGGCGACGTTCCACGGGCCCGACAGGAAGTAGGGCGCCTCACCGGCGAGGAAGGCCTCCTTGGCGAGGTCCTGCGACAGGTTCAGGTTGATCACCTTGGTGCCCTTGTCGCCCTGCGAGCCGAGCCAGGTCGCGAACTTCTCACCCGCGGCGTCGCCGATCGTGAGCTTGCTGGCGTCGTACGAGCCGTCGGCGTTCTGCGCGAAGACCGAGTTGCCGAACGAGGTCTGGAACGGGTACAGGTGGTACGGGTCGGAGCCCTGGGGGTCCTGACCGACCAGGAACGGGTACTTGGTGCCGGCCTTCTCACCGGCGGCGATCATCTCGTCGAAGGTCGCGGGAGTCGAATCGGCGAGCTTGGTGTTGCGCAGGATCGCGATGTTCTCGATCGCGTACGGCAGGCCGTAGGTCTTGCCGTCGTAGGTGACCGCCTGGAGGGCGACCTTCTCGAACTGCGATGCCTTGTCGCCCAGCTCGACGGGGGCGATCACGCCGTCCTGCACGAAGCCGCCGGTCCAGTCGTGACCGCCGATCGTCAGGTCGGGACCCTTGCCGGTCGGGACCTGTGCGGTGAAGTCCTGCTGGATCTTGCCGTAGTCCTTGACGACGAGGTCGACCTTGATGCCCTTGTCCTTCTGGAACTCGGCCGCGACGTCCTTGAGCGCGCGCGCCCGGTCGGCGTCGACCCAGACGGTCAGCGTTCCGGACGTGGTCTTCTTCGGCTCGCTGGCCGCCTGGCCGGAGCAGCCGGCAAGACCCAGCATGCTTCCGGCGATCAGCGCCGCGATGGCGACGGCGCCCTTCTTGTTCACCCTCATCGGTGTGTGCCTCTCTGGAATCTGTGCGCGCGGCTCTGCGTGAGACCTCGCGCTCGGAACGCCTGCGATGCAAGCGCTTACATTGT
>Ga0164242_10004621_pt1 | contig 15436 bp, 33 predicted proteins | sample OricomgcompostMG_FD_108783 | JGI IMG/M metagenome (GOLD analysis project Ga0164242, IMG submission 108783) | Miracle-Growth compost microbial communities from Emeryville, California, USA - Original compost - Miracle growth compost (MG) ... | reverse complement strand
GTGCTGTCGTAGTCGGCTTCCTTGTTGAAGCCCTTGGCGCCGACGGCGAACTGGATACCGAAATCGGGGTAGAGGATCGCGGCATGCTTGCCGGCATGGTCGATGGGCATGTGGTCGCCGGCACCGCTGATGCGGATGATGTTGGGCTTGGCAAAGTCCATGAGGTTCGCTCCATGGAAAGGGTGGGATGGCAAAGGGCCGATCACTGACCGGCGCGCGCGACGAACCGACACGGCCGCGCGAAGGCCCCGTAGTAGCGGCGGTCGCCGTTCAGGTCGCCGTCGTTGCCGTAGACCTGCCAAAAGGCAGCGGGCACACCCGCGGCGGTCTTGCCGGCAGGCAGATAGGGTGTGCTTGTCCACTCCCAGCTATTGCTGCGAGATTTGAGCGGGCCGGCAAACGCCGGGGCGTAGCGTGTGCGGTCGATGATGCTGCAGTGCTGTTCGTCGCTGGGGACGAACCAATCGTCGAAGCCACCCAGGCGGAAAGCTGCGACGTACTTCTGCAGGTCGTCGAAGTCCATCGACGACTCGCTTTCGTAGACAGGCCACATGAGGCCTGTCTGATGGTCGGTCGCCAGGACGCCGTCATGCGACAGCGTGAAGCGTTCAGTAAAGCCGGGCGCCGAACAGATCTGGGCAGCCGTGGACAACAACTCGGTGGACAGTTCGCTGCGGGGTGCCAAATGCAAATGCAGCGTCTTGGTGCGGATGTTCAAGGTGGGTTGCATGATCATTCCTCGTTGGGAAGACGGAGAGAGGCGCGCGCGGCTTTGCGTGCCATGCGTCGCTGGAAGCGGCGGGATTGCTGAATGGCGCGGCAGGTGGCCTGCATGGCGCGGTTGAGGGAATCGATGGTGCCGATGTCGTGCCGGCTGGCCACGGCGTCGGCCAAGGTCTTTTCGAGAAAGGCGTTGGCTTCGGCGGCGTGCGCCTGCACGGCCTTGGCCAGTTCGATGCGGCGCTGCGTGGTGGCGACGATGCTCATGCGTGCATTCGCACCGCGGCCGGGAGGTCGGCATAGGCCACTGCGCGGCGCAGCATGTCGTAGGGATCGATTTCCGCGCGCGTCAGGTTAGTGAGGTAGAGCGTACCGGTGGCGCGGACGCGCCCACCGGTGTAGTCGTCCTCGATGCGGGCCAGCCCGAAGTGCTTGGCGATGCGCCTGGCGTTGAGTGTTTTTCCACACCCTTGCGGGCCGTAGACGATGACGCTTTTGTTCATGGATGGCTCCGATGGCCGGCGAGGCCGCGGGAAAGGTGGTGAGGGGACTGATCAGCGCCCTGCGCGGGCCGCGTCACGCGGAGCCTTGCGCCCGGGGGAAAGGCTGCGCATGCAAGGCGCTGATCAGTGCCGCATGCGCGGATGCGGCGGCCGGTAGGGTCATGGGGTTTCGTCCTGTTCGGGCGAGCACGGGCTGGCGTTGCGATAGGCGGCGCGGACCAGGTCGCGGTGGCGTTCCAGCAGGCGTGGCGGCGGCACATCCGGCTCGGAATAGCGCGGATCGCCACGCAGTTCGGCCAGCAGGGCGGCACTGCCGTCCAGGGGGGGGGCATAAGGTAGTCATGGGCGCGGCCCTCGGCGCAGCTGTTGAAGGGCGATGCGGCGCTGCAGGCGTGCATCGGCCTGGGCGGTAGCTGTGGCGGCTTCGTGTTCGGCTTCCAGCGCGGTGATCAGGTTGCGGGTGGCGCGGTGGGCGAAAGCGACGTCCGAGGCCAGCTCGGCATAGCCTTCGGCGGCCAGATGCAGGCGCGCTTTGGCTGCCACGCGGTCGGCGAAGGGCAGATGCAGGGCGGTCATGGTTGCCACCCGGCGAGCACGGCGATTACCGCGCCGGTGAAGGCGGCGGACATGGTGATCAGGAAGCCGAGCAGCACGGACCAGGCGAATGGCATGCCGTCGTGCAGGCGCCAGGAAGCGTCGGCAATGCGGTCGGCCAGGGTGGGCGGCACCTCGGTGATCTGGACCAGGCTCAGGTGCGCCGGCGGGCGTTGCCAGCGGATGTTGGCGCGCTGCTCTGCGGTGAGCTTGCGGGCGGCGGTCATGAGCGCACCTCGTGGGCAACCGTCAAGTAATGCTTGGCGGTTCGATCCATGTCTCGCAGGAACAGGATGGCGAGCATCGACGCACCCATCACGCCACCGATGAACAGGCCGAACAGGAAGGCGAGGGCGCTCATGACTCACCGCCGATGCGGGCCAGGGCGACGCGTAACCGAGCGCCACCGGTGGTGTTGTCGCCGTACTTGCGCCGTGACTCATCCTCAAAGAAGCGTGCCGCCTCGATCAGCTCGGCGACGGCGGCGCGGGCGGCACGGAGTTCCCGCATTGCCTCATTGATCAGGGCGGAATCCTTGGCGGAACGATTCATGCTCAAGGCGACTTCGCAGCCTTGGATGTGATCGTCCATGATCTGCAGCACAGGGCGGTCCAGCGCCAACAGCACATCCACCTTCGGCGAGCTCACGGCTGCACCTGTTGCGGCTGTCCAAGGCGACGTGCCGCGGCGAAGGCGTTTTCGCTGTGATAGGCGGCGAACTTGCGCAGGCTATTGGCCATGCCAGCGCTGAGCGTGGGTTCGCGCTCGGCGAAGTCGGCGAGGCGCATGCATTCCTCGCATTCCTTGGCGGCGTATTGAATGGCGCGCTTGAGGCTGGTGGCGTTCATGCCGGCACCTCATTCATCAGCGCCAGCACTTCGCGCACGGTCAGGTCGCGCACGTCACGCGGGGCGATGCGCTCGGCCAGTGCCATCTGGCTGGGGCCGTTCCAGTTCTCGATGGCGGCCAGGTAGAAAAGCGGCCCGAGGACGTTGCAGGCTTCGAGGGACGTCATGCGGCCGCCCTCGGTGTGGCCGTGCGCGTGCGGCGCGACTGCAGGGCGTCCCACTCAGCCTCGGCCGCCATCAAAAGCGGATGAAGGTCGGTGCGCTGGCAGCGGCATTCCAGGCTGTGGCGCGGCGCGATGGGCGCGAACTGCACCGGCTGGTTGGCATGGCTGCCACGGGTGATGACGTGGGTAGGTTCCTGACCGCACGCGCGGCAGCGGCGGAAGCGGCCTGGCAGGTGCTTGGTGGTGGTCTGGAGCATGGTGATCTCCCTCGCCGATGGGTGGCGTGGGGATCAGTATTTAGCCAACAGCTAAACATGTCAATAGCCAACAGCTAAATTTTTGGGTGGGGCTGTGGTTTAAGATTTTTCGGCGGCACGCGTTGCTCATGGAGCGATATAGGGGGATGGAATGAACAACAGGTTTGTCTTAGTGGCTGCTGTGATTGCGCTCGCAGGTTGCGGCGCGATCAAACCAACGACTTCAGGGGCGGTCGTCGAGTTGAGTAATGCTCGACCCGATACAGCCTGTCGTTACCTTGGTGAGGCCGTGGGTTCTCAGGGCAACTGGTTCACCGGCGACTACACGGCGAACAGTCATCTGATGGAAGGGGCGCGGAACGATCTGCGAAACAAGGCCGCCGCTCTCGGCGGCAACTTCGTATGGGTTCAGAATGTTTCAAATGCACAGGCGCATGGCGCCCTGGGCACGTCCAACACCACGGCGGTTGGTAACGTGTATGCGTGCCCGGGTAGCTCGGAGACGGCGGCGCCGAGATCAGTGGTGACCTCTACGACACCCACCGAAGCGGGTAGGCAGCCCATCACAACGCCGGAGAGTGGTGTGATCGCCTCGCAGCCGCGTGAAGCATCGGATGGTCTAGATGTTCAGGAAGTGCTGGCTGCGCAAAATGTCGCTTCGGGCCAGGGGTGCGATGGACTTAAAGCGATCGGCGGCGGAAGGTTTGTCGCGCAGTGCGGGACGTTTCGGCTTCTGATTGAGTGTCAAGATGATTCGTGCCGACCGATTCGTGCTCTGAAGGAATAGTGGCTTGCCGGCATGATTATGCCGGCTTCTTCAAGCCCTTCTTGCTCATCGGTTTCGCAGCCGCAGCAGCTGCTGCCTCAACCACCGCCCTACCTGCGTCGCCGGCGGCACGATAATTCTCCAGGAGCGCCTGTTCGTCAGGAGGCAACAGTTTCATTAGCCTCCCAATCGGATCTTCCAGATCGTCATCCGTGCTGTCGGCAACGCCCCCTGTAGCGCTGTCCCACTGCGGTCGGTCCATCCAGCCCGGTGGCTTGTAGTTTGCCCTTTCAATTTTTCGGGCCGTGTCTTCCCCGAGCTTTTTGCCGCCTTTGAGCTGGCTCAGATAAGAAGCCCCCAAGCCGCCCAGCGCTTGAGCGGCATCAATATTCCTGATGACGCCGCGCGCGCGCAGCTTCTCTACCAAGTAGAGCAGGTTGCGATGCCGTATCTCGTTCACGTCCATGGGGCGCACATTAGCGGGCAGCTAACACTGTTTGTTTAGCTGCAGGTTGACAATGATATTTAGCTGTGGGCTAAATATGTCCCCATGAGCATCCAAGCCCTCGATCTGGCGATTCAAAAATTCGCCACACAGTCCGCATTTGCCGAGCGCATCGGCGTTCGCTGTGCTTCCGTCAGCGGCTGGCGCAAGCGGCGCAAGGTGCCAAGTAGCCGTTGTCTTCAGATCGAAGAGGCGACAGGCGGACAAGTGACGCGTTACCAATTGCGTCCTGACGTCTTCGGCCCTGGGCCGCTGGCGGATTTGCAGGAGGCCGGCTGATATGCGCGTCCCATACGTCGAGCCCAATTTGATCGCCGTCGCCAGCCATGCCGGCGATGTGGGCATGCGCTTCGTGCGGCCTCCGTACGCCAGGCACTTCATCCCATGCACCTGCGATGCCGTGCACAAGGATGATTGCCGGTGCATCAGGGCGTGCTTGGATCTGCAGGAGGCGAGCTGACATGGATATCGAGGATTTCGAGGCAGACGAACTCGTGCATGGTGCTAATGCGCGCATGCACGCATCGGCCACCGCCATTTTCGGCATGGCGGCGACCTTGGTGTCGTGTCGCGCCATGACGGTATCGGATGCCGTCCGACTGGCAAAGGCTGAGTGGCTCAGCCTGGTGGCTGATCCTGAGATCGCCGACGCCGCAGCGCTTCCTCCACATGAGCAAGCAGCTGGACGGCGCGCTCTGCGTCGGCTTGAGGATCGCCCGTAATGTGCTCGCCCGACGAAAGCAGGGCGGCTGTCAGTTCCATCGCGATGTATTTGCGCGATGGCGACAGGGTTCGGTTGGTGTTCTCGCTCATGCGGCTCTCCGGTGTGTTGGCGGGTTGGCGCTTGCCAGCTTACCGGCCGGGCTGCGCTTTTGCTTTCCCGGCCTTCGCGCTGAAGGAGGCTGGCTAACATGGCGGCCAAGCTTCCAGCGCCGGTGACATATGCCGAGGCGTGTGCGGCGCGCGATGCTGCCGAAAGTCGCCTGCTGGCCTTCCGCGCTATGCAGGCGACGGATCCGATAGTCAGCGAGCTTCTGCGGGCAAAGTCCAGCCTGCTAGCTCTTCGATCAGCGCGAAACGCAGATCCGCGTAGCTCATCGAATTCACCTCGCGTGGGAGCCAATGATGCTTCTGCATGAGGTAGTAGCGCACGGCGTCCAGGCCGTCCAGGTCGCTTTTGTAGGCCTGCTGCTTGGCCAGCGTGTCGCCGAATACTTCCAGCACGTAGGCGAGATTGCCTTCGGCTTGGCGCAGTTGCTGGCGTGTGCTGTTCCGTTCGTTCATGCGGCTCTCCGGTGTGTTGGTGGGTTGGCGCTTGCCAGCTTACCGGCAGGGCCGCGCTTTTGCTTTTCCCCATGTTTCCTCCCCGAGGTAGGTGTCATGTACGACGATCCCGCGCATATCCGCGACCGTGAAATCAAGGTGCGGCTGAACGATGACGAGCTGGCCGTGGTGGATGCCCTGGCCCGATACAACCGTCGCCAGCGCGCGGCGTTTGTGCGCGACCTGGTGATGGCCAGCGTGGCGCGATTCGAGCAGCAGGGTAACGAACAGTCGCAAGCCGCCTGAAGGCCCATACCAGGGCCTCAAGGGGGGCTTGTGCCGGATATCGAAATTCACCTGACGGCGCGGGAGCTGGAGCGGCTGCAACGTGTGGCCGCCGCGCGTGGCCTGACGGTTGAGCAACTGGCGACTGACGAAATTCGCAAGCGCTATGCCTTGCGCAACCGGGTAGCTCAGGTGCGCCCGCTGCGTGGGCGTGCAAAGCAAGGGGTAGGCCATGACTGATCTGATTGACGTGGCGCAGCGACGCCAGCTGGAGACCATCGAGCAATCGTTGGCCAACCGTCCCACGATGGGCAAGGGTCTATCGCATTGCGAAGTACCAGCGTGCGGCGAGCCGATTTCGCCGATGCGCCAGGCGATGGGCGCCACGCGATGCGTGGAATGCCAGACGGCTTATGAGCGGGAGGCGCAGCGGTGGGCACCGCGCGCGTACGGCTGAGGCAATGGCCACTGAACGCACGCGAGCGCGCCCTGCTGAGGGCTGCGCAGGAACAGGTGTCACGCATGCTGGCGGAGGGCGTGACGGAGCAGCAGCAAGCCGAGGCGCGGGCCGCACTGGAGGCGATGAATGCGCCCAGGCAGGGCGCGCTGGTCTTTCCGTCAGTGCAGCGGGGCCGACAATGAGGTCGGACGCCAAGGCGGTACTGCCCTTGGGGGCGCGCACCGCGCGAGTCTACGCGGCGGAAGCGGATCCTCGGCGCGTGGCATCGGATATTGCTGAGCGTGCGTGGGCCGTGAAGGGTGTACGCGTCTATCGCTGGCCCAATGGCATGCTGGCACTGGTGACGCCGGGTAGTGGTGCCGATCAGGCGTTGCTGCGGTTTTGCGGTCGCTATCTATTGGCGACGTGGGGCCGCGGCATTACCAGCCGCGATGTGCTCGACGAATTGAGATCCGCAGCAACACGACGGCGGCCGCTGTCATGGGTGTGACGCATTGCCTCGGCATGGCTGCGATGGCCTTGCGTGGGGTGCCGCGCGGCCAATGGAAGGCTTATATCGACGCTTTGCCGGTGTCGTGTCCGCATGACGATTGCACCGGTGCCATAGGGTGCCGGGCACAGGTGGGCGCCTATTTCCGCATGCAGTGGTATATCGCGATGCATGCGGAGAAAAAGCGGCGTCAGGCGACCGGGGCATCGTCATGATGGCGCAGATCATCACGGGCGACTGCCGGCGGGTGCTGCGAAGCCGGCTGGCCGAGCAACGCATTGCGTATGCGCAGAGGCAGGCCGCATGACGCGCGTGGATACCGCGGCGTTGCTGGATCGCATCGATCTGGTGGATGTGGTCGGCCGATATGTGCCACTGCGAAAACAGGGCCGGGAATACGGCGGCCTGTGCCCCTTCCACGACGAGTCCACGCCCTCATTCACCGTGAATCCAGTCAAGGGATTCGTGCATTGCTTTGGTTGCGGTGCGCATCATGATGCCATTGGCTTCGTGATGCGCATGCTGGGCGTGGATTTCCGCGAGGCTGTGCGCCAGCTTGATGGCGGCGATCTGGCACGTGTGGAAGCCGCGGAACGCCGCGAGCGGCCGACCTACGTGCCCGATGTGCGCTGGGTACCGTTGATGCCGGTGCCGCCCGATGCGCCGGAATTGATGGCGGATGCGCAGTGGACGGTGCCGGTGTGGAATCCGAAGCGTGGCGTGGCGCGGCGCATGAAGCTACAGCGCCTGGATGCGTACCGCGATGCGCAGGGCCGATTGCTGGGCTATGTGGCGCGCGCGGAGATTATGGACCGGGATACCGGCCGGGCGCGCAAATGGACGCCCCAGATTACCTGGTGCGTAAGTCCTTCGGGCGCGCGGCAGTGGTGTCTGCAGCCCTTCGCCGAGCCGCGGCCCCTGCTTGGGCTGGATGATCTGGCGGCCAAACCGGAAGCGCCGGTACTGGTCGTGGAGGGCGAAAAATGCCGCGCCGCTGGCGCTGGCGCGTGGCCCGCTTACGCGGTGGTGTCTTGGCCGGGTGGCAGCCATGGCGTGGGCCGGGTGAACTGGACGCCGCTGGCCGGCCGCGATGTGGTGCTGTGGCCGGATGCGGATGAGGCGGGCGCGAAGGCGATGCTGGGCTGGCGCAATGATGCCGGCGATTTCCGGGCGGGCGTAGCGCATTACCTGGCGCGCGTGGGCGCGCGCGTGATCCGCATGGTGGATACCGAGGGCCGCCCGAAGGGCTGGGATGTGGCCGATGCGCTGGACGAGGATGGTTGGTCGCCGCGCCAGGCGGCCGCCTGGGTGGCCTCGCGGCTGGTCGACGTGAACGTGGTGCGGGGATGAGTGCAGTGGGCAAACGCGTGGTGACGCTATTCGACGGTGGTGGCAAAGGACGCGGCCCCGGTGGTGGCGATGGCGGCACGCCGAAAGGCGACGACTGGCGCGACAAGCTGACGCGCAATCGCGAGCTGAAAATCGAGGGCACGCTGCACAACCTGGTGACGATCATTGAGCACGATGAGCGGTTGGCTGGCTTGTTCTGGCTGAACGAGTCGAGCAACCAAGTCGTGATGTCGCGCCCCGCGCCTTGGCCGGGCAGCAATCGGACGGAGTTCGTGGATACGGACAGTTGCGAGCTGGCTGCGTGGTTGCAGCACCCGGACAGGTATGCGATGCGCTGCGGTGACGACCTGGTGCTGAAGGCGGTGATCGCCGTGGCGCGAAGATACCGCCGGCATCCGATCCGCGAATACCTGTCGGCGCTGCAATGGGATGGGCAGCCGCGCATCGAGTCGATGCTGATCGACATGTTCGGTGCCGGCGACAGCAAGTATTCGCGGCAGGCGGCGCGGTGCTTCATGGTGGGTGCGGTGGCGCGCGTGCTATGGATGGATCCGAAGAACCCGGCGCTGGGCGCGAAGGTCGATTTCATGCTGGTGCTGGAGGGGCCGCAGGGCAAGCGGAAATCCACTTCGCTGAGCGAGCTGTTCGGATCGTATTGGTTCGTGGAGACGGCGGAATCGCCGACCGGCAAGGATTTCTACCAGGTCATCCAAGGGTGCTGGGGGGTCGAGATCGGCGAGATGGACAGCTTCGGCAAGGCTGACGTCACGGCAGTCAAGGTGGCCATTACCCGGCGAACGGATAAGTTTCGCGCGCCCTACGAGCGCATGCCGAACAGCTATCGGCGTGAGTGCGTGTTCGTCGGCACGACGAACGATCGTGAATATCTGAAGGATGCGACCGGCGGCCGGCGTTTTCTTCCTGTGCGGGCCGACGGCGATGTGGATGTCGCACGCATTATCGCGGAGCGCGATCAGCTGTGGGCTGAGGCCGTACATATGTTCGAGCAGGGTTTCACGTATTGGGTGCTCCCGGATGATGCGCCCGCGGAGCAGGCGGCGCGCTACATCGCGGACAGCTGGGAGGCGCGCGTCGAGCGATGGCTGGAGGGCTATTTCCGCACGACGAAGGATGGCGATGAGATCGTTCCGCTGAGGCTCAAGTTCCGCAACGAGAAGATCCTATGGACGACGACCGATGAGTTGCTGGAATACGCCATCGGAATGGACCCGGCCAAGCACACCAAGGGCGATCAGATGCGCATCGGCGCAATCATGAAGCGCATCGGCTCCGATCCGATCCGCGGCGACACCATCGTAGACGACACGTGGGAGCACCGACGACAACGCTGGCCTGACGGCGGCCGGGAATGGCGCTGGGTGCGCGTCAGCGCTGGGGATGGTGAGGAAAGCCCGGACCAAGCCAGCAAGCGGAGTGATGATGCGCCCGATTTCTGACGATTGTCCCGACCTGTCCCAACCTGTCCCGACCTCTGTCCCAACCTCGGGACAGCAGTGGTGCGCCTGTCCCAACCGTCCCGACCTTTTCTCCTCGCGCACGTATGGTGGATTGCTGCGGCCCATCGTTCCCGCACCCCATATATACCGCATGAGGTGTGGACGGTTGGGACGGTTGGGACGATCCAATGGTGGCGCGGGTTCGGATGTCCAGACCTATGCGGATCGGTCGGGACGGTTGGGACGGATCAGGGTCGTATGCGCCCAAGCCGGGGCTGGCCGATGCGGTGTCGTGCACCTGAACCGTGGCGGGTCCTCCTGGGTCTGGATGCGTGCGGGCAGCACGGCCGCAATCCATCGCAAGTTTCAGGCTGTGAACTTTGGTTTAGCTGGGTGGCTTGGGGTTCAGTTGAGCGGTTTAGTCGGGGGCTCGGCATGTCGGAACTGAGCCAGACCGAATACGCCCAGGCACGCGGATGCTCGGCCGCCTATGTGAGCAAGCTGAAGCGCCAGGGCCGGCTGGTGCTGACGCCCAATGGCAAGGTCAACGTGGAGGCCACCGACCGGCTGATCGAGAACACGAGGGATCCGGCGCGCGGCGGCGACCGGCGACCGGGTGCGGACGGGCAGGGCGAAGCGGCGCATGCCCCTGCTGACGCTGGGCCGGCCGCTGTGCGGCCCGTGGGCGGTCACGAAACGTACAAAGAGGCCGCACGCCGCGAGCGCATCGCCAAGGCGCGCCTGGCCGAGCTGGAGCTGGCTGAGGCAGCCGGGCAGCTGGTGCGCCGTGACCAGGTGGAGCAGATGGTATTCGGCCTTGCCCGGCAGGCCATGGACGCGCTGATGTCGCTGGACGAACGCCTGGCCGGCCGGCTGGCCGCCGAGACTGACGAATTCCGCGTCGCCGAGCTGATCCGCACCGAGGCGCGCAAGATCGCCGATCAGCTGGCGCAGGCCGGCAAGCTCGACGATGTCGCGCCTGCACCCACCGAGGCCGCAGCATGACGCTGGACGCCATCATCGACGTCCCGCTGGCCGACGGCGGCCAACTTGCCGCCGCGGCCTGGCAGCGCGGCTGGACGCCACCGGAGCGCCTCAGCGTCAGCGGCTGGGCCGACAAATACCGCAAGCTGCCGCGCGAAGGCTCGCCGGAACCTGGCGACTGGCACACCAGCCGCACGCCCTACCTGCGGGCGATCATGGATGCACTGTCGATCCATTCGCCGGTCACCCAGGTCACCATCAAGAAATCCACCCAGGTGGGCGGCACCGAGGTCGGCATCAACTTCCTCGGCTACGTCATGGACCACGCACCGGGCCCGATGATGTACGTGCTGCCCACGCTCGACATCGCGCGCAAGTTCAGCGAGCAGCGCCTGCAGCCCATGATCGACATCATGCCCACGCTGTCGCGCAAGGTCGGCAAGCGGCGCAGCCGCGACAGCGGAAATACCACGCTCACGAAAAAGGTGCCCGCCGGCTTCGTGATTCTGTCTGGCGCCAACAGCGCCAATTCGCTCGCCACCATGCCCATCCGCTACCTGGTGCTGGACGAGCGCAGCAAATACCCGCGCGACCTCGACGAGCAGGGCCGCGCGGACGCCCAGGCCATCCGCCGCACCTCGGCGTTCACCCGGCGCAAGAAAATCCTCAGCATCAGCTCGCCCACCATCGTCGACGACTGCGCCATCACCGAGGACTACGAGGCCGGCAGCCAGGGCCAATACCACGTCCCATGCCCGCATTGCCGCGGGTTGCAGGCGCTCGACATCGACCAGCTCACCGACGATGGCCAGTTCGTCTGCATCCACTGCGGCAAGCTCATCGAGGAAAAGCACAAAGGCTGGATGCTGCAGGAGCGGGGCTACAGTGCCGACGGCCTGGCCGAATGGGTGCATGCCCACCCCGAGCGCATCGACTCGCACCTCAGCGTGGAACTGTGGGCCGCCTACGCCGCCCCAGGCCTCGGCTACACCTGGCGGGAAATCGCCGACATGCGCCGCGAGGCGGCGGCCGATCCCGCCAAGGAAGTCACCTTCCACAACACCATCCTCGGACGTGCCTACGCCGGCGCCGCCCAGCGAGTCGAAAAAGAGGACGTGCTGCAGCGGGCCGAGAAATGGCTTCGCCGCACCATCCCGCGCGGCTGCCTCATCCTCACCGCCGCCGTCGACGTGCAGGCCAACCGCTTCTCCATCTCCCTCTGGGGCTGGGGTCGCGGCGAAACCGCCTATGCCATCGACTGGGTGGAGCTGCCCGGCGACCCCACGCGCCGGGACGACTGGTCCGTCGTCGACGACTACCTGGCCCAGCCCATCCTCAACAGCTGCGGCGTGCCCATGCGCCCCATGCTCGCCGCCGTGGACAGCGGCAACTGGACAAAGGAGGTCTACGACTACGTGCGTCCGCGCCAGCAGCAGGGCGTCATCGCCATCAAGGGCATGCGCATGCAGGATCATCCCCTCATCGCCCGCCCGCGCAAGGACGACAGCAACAGCAAGGGCAAGACCGACAAGCGCGGCATCCGCCGCTGGAACGTCGGCGTCACCACCGCCAAGAACACCCTCATGCAGCGGCTGATGAAGGACGGCGAACTGCAGGACACCGACCGCCGTCGCTTCCGCTTCCCCGCCGACCACCCGCCCGAGTTCTACGCCCAGCTCACCGCCGAACGCTTCGACCTCATCGCGCGCCGCTGGCTCAAGCCGGCCGGCGCGCGCAACGAAGTGCTGGACGAACTCGTCTACGCCTACGCCGCCGCCTGCTCGCCCATGGTGCGCCTCAACGTGCTTCGCGAAGCCGACTGGGCCGCGCTCGAGGCCAAGCTGGAGCCGGCCAGCGGTGACCTGTTCGGCGCCGGCGTGGCGGCCGTCGCCGCGCCGCCGGCCGCCGAAAAAACAGGCCCTGAAAAATCACCACCGATCGCCGCGCCCGCCGCTGCCCTGGCTCCACGTGGAACGCCGCCGCCGGTCGCCGCCAACCCGTTCGCATCCTCCGACTGGCTCACCCGGGGATAATGCCATGGCCTACCTCGACCTTGTTGCCGACCTGCTGGAGCGCGTGAGCCGCCGCGCCAGCGTGCCCGCCGGCGTGCTGCGCGACATCGAGCGCGAGGCGCGGGCCGAGTGGGGTGGGACGCGACACTACATCGCCAAGGGGGGCGAGAGCGGGGCGCAACAGCTCATGGAGCGCGATGCCCGCATTCGTGCCGATCATTGCCGCCTGGTTGCGGGCGGCATGCGCGCACGGGAGGCGGACGATTACCTCGCACGCCGGCATGGACTCCATGCGCGGCGCATTCGGCAAATCCTTCAGGCCATGGCGTCATGAGGCGGCTCGGTCAAAGCATCCTGAAATGCTGCAAACGCCCGTGCCTTGTGTGCGAATACGCAGCCGTTCACATGCCACGGACGTTCCGAAAGCACCTCCGACCGATTCCCATCCGCATCGAAGTAGATGCCGGAAACCTCGGACATGTAAGCGATATAGACTTGCTCTCGGCCACGAATTCCCCGCAACGTATCGTTCGCCAGAGTCAGATGCCAGCCATGGCACTCGGCCATGGCCCGGGTCTCGGCCAGCAGGTCGGAAAGGCTCATCGCTCCCAGAACGGTCAGCCTTGCCATGTCCTCTCGCGCGGGCATGGGGCGCGGCGTGATGAGTTCAGCCCCCGCCATGCGCACTTTGGACAGCACGAACGTCTTCCGCTTATTCGATTCCAGGCATCGCGCAATCAGTTTGTCCTGGGTCAGCGAAATGGGGGCAATGGCCCGCGCAGTGCCAGGCGCGCTGCCCCCGTCGTAAATGATGATCGTCGTGCTGTGGGCGTCGATCACCGCCTGCAACGCATCCCTCACATCGTCCACGGTCATCCCCTGGTATGGCCTTGGCGTCATCTTGACTCATTTGCGAGCCGGGAGCATCCTGCCGCCACGGGGCGTAGAAACCCCACCTCAAGCGGCGCCCGCACCCGACAGCGCGGTTTTTTTGCATCCGACGTTTACGTCGGGAGGGCGGCAGCCATACAAGACCCCGCAAGGGGGAAAGCTGCCCGCCGTCTTGAGGCGGTTTCTACCCTCCCGACACCCACGGGCTTGGCGCGTAGAAACGTCTCCCCGTGGTCATCTCGACCTCAAGGAGACGTCACTATGCCAAGAGCATTCCGCGCCACCAGCGCGCCAGCGCCCGAAGCGCATCGCCCGCTGTACATCGAGCTGGAAAACACCCCGCTGGAATTCACGGGCACCTCGCCGCAACCATTGCTGGCGGATGCCTATTTCTGGCGTAGTCACAGCCGCGATCTGCTGGGTCTGGCGCGCCATGTCGCTGAAGAGTCCCTCACGCCTGCGCCGCAAACGATGCAATGGATTGTCGGTGCCATCAATGCGGCGTTGCTGCTCGACCATCTGGTCGAAGCCAACCTGCAGCGGGCCTGCGACTTGATGGGCATCGACTACACCGGGGCCATGCCATGAACGCGCTCATCATCGCCAACACGCAGATTCGCCGCGATCCAGTAGGCCGTTACTGCCTCAATGATCTGCATCAGGCCAGTGGGTCTGAGTCACGCCACAAGCCGGGCAATTGGCTGCTGCTCGCCAAAACGCGCGAGCTAATCGCGGAAGTTGAGTCGAAATCCACGTCCGTAATGCCGGATTCCAGTGCTGGAAATCCAGCACTGGAAGTAGAGAATCAGGCGCTGGCTACCGTCAATGGTGGCCCGGCTCGTGGCACCTATGCCATCAAGGAACTCGTCTACGCCTATGCCATGTGGATCAGCCCACGCTTCCACCTGCACGTCATTCGCGCCTACGACGCCATGGTGACGGCGGAGCCCCAGCCACCGGCCGTGCCGGAAGCGCCCATGCATCGGTCCGACGTGCTGGTCAGTGCCGCACGTGGTTTCGGGGCGCTGGTGCGTGCGGCGCGCACCATGGGACTGGCCACGCCCCGCGCCGTCGCGGCAGCCAATGCCGCCACCTACCGCGCCACCGGCATCGACCTGGTGAATGAATTGGACGCCGGCGACGTTCTGGCCGGCAATCCCCTCACGCTCGTCTCGCCGGCCGATACGCTGCAAGCCCAAGTGGCCGAATGGCTCGACGGCCGCGAACAGGTCAGCATGGCCGACGTCATTGCCGGCGCACTGGGGCAGGACCCGAGCCGTCGGGATCTGCAAACCCGCCTTGGTTTCATCCTGCGGCGCCTCGGCTGGTCGTCGCGTCGGCAGCGTGTCGGCACCGACCGGGAACGCCTCTGGTATCCACCCGGCGCAGTCATCTGATCGAACCGGAAAGGCCCTGCCATCGCAGGGCCTTTTCGTTTTCAGCGCGGGAAACGCTTTGCCTTATTGATTTCCCGCGCAGTTGTGATCCTACGCGCATGTCCACCGCCACCGACATGCGCGACAAGTACATCGCCGCCGAGGCCAGCATCCTCGCGGGGCAGCTCGTCACGTGGGGCGACCGCACGCTCAGCAGGGCCAACCTGGCCGAAGTGCGCGCGGGCCGGGCGGAGTGGGAAGCCAAGGCCACCGCCGAAGCGCGCGCCGCGGCCGGTGGCGGCCGCTTCCGCTACGCGGATTTCACCGGGTGCGGTCGATGAGCGCACCCGTGCTCAACCGCGTGGAGCGCGCCATGCTCGCCGTGGCCCCGGGCTGGATGGCGCGGCGCGCCTCCGCGCGTCTGCGCGTGCAGGCCATGCAATCCGCCTACGAGGCCATCGGCACCAGCCGCCTTCGCCGGCAGCGGCGCGACATGGGCAGCGGCAATACC
>Ga0164242_10004620_pt1 | contig 15444 bp, 4 predicted proteins | sample OricomgcompostMG_FD_108783 | JGI IMG/M metagenome (GOLD analysis project Ga0164242, IMG submission 108783) | Miracle-Growth compost microbial communities from Emeryville, California, USA - Original compost - Miracle growth compost (MG) ... | reverse complement strand
GAAGGCAAAATCGCGGTCGCCAGGTTCTTCGCGGCGACGGTGCTGCCCGAGTTGGCGGCGCGCTGCAAGGTCGCCGAGTCGACAGACAACACGATCATGGACGTCGCCGAAGACGCCTTCTGACCACAGGCGAGGCCACCTGCCGGCTTTGTGCGTCGCGGCAAGAGCTGCCTCAAGTTCGAGCGTCCGCGCTCGGCTGCACATGACCAATGGCCCGGCTACCGGCCGAGACACTACGGAAATACAAGCCACGCGCCTTTGAAAAGTCTTTGGTTTGATAAATGCAAAACCATCGGTATTCAGCCGGGCGTCATCCGAGCAGACCAGGTCCAGCGCGTACCTTTCTTGCGCCGAAATAAGGTCTCTGTCAAACTGTTGCGGCTACTTTGCTTTGTCGCTCGTTCAAGCTTGACGCCAGACCGCAGGACTGTCTCCGTTGACCGTTCGCGCGACTGTCGCCATTCCTGATGGGCATGGGTACCGCTACCCATGGTCACGCGGGGAGTCTGCGGCGATGATTCTGGTCGAAAGCAGGGCGAGATTGCGCGGGGGGAACAGTGTCACGGGGAGTGCTCGGCCGGCATGGCATCGGCATTGTGTCGACGGTGGTGGTCATCACTGCCGTTATCGCCGTGGTGGCGTACGCGTTGGCTGCAGTGGGCTACCCGGCTCACCAGGAGAATCTCAACGACGGCGGCGTCTGGGTCACGAGTTCGCACGCCGGTGAGTTCGCGCGCCTGAACAAGCCTGTCGGGCAGTTCGACGGAGGCCTTTACCTCGGCAGCAACCCTGCCATAGATCATGATCTCGACGTCGTCCAGGACGGCTCTGCGGTCGTGGCGTGGGATCGCACCGGCGCGCAGCTAGCCGCAGTCGATGTGACCACGATGGCAGCCGTGCCCGGCAACCCGGCCACGGTGCCGGTGAACGCCGAGGTCGCCATCGGCGGGGGTATCTCGGGCGGCACCCTAGCGGTGTTGGACAAGCAGACCGGCCGGCTCTGGGCGATGCGGATCGACCCGAGCCGGCACCTGTCCGACCTGACCAAGCTCGACCGCTCCGCTCCGCCACTCGATACCAAAATCGGCGCCGACGCCGCGCTGGCCGTCAGCCAGTCCGGCAGCATCTTCGCCGTCTCGGCCAGCGGTACCCTGACCACCATCAGGCTCACGGATGCCGGTTTCACCGACCCTGAGACGCGATCGCTGGGCGCACTCGAAAGCTCGCCGAAGGTCACCGCCGTAGGTGAAACACCGGTAGTGCTCTCGGGGAGGCAAGTGATCCTGCCGGGACACGATCCGATGACACTGCCCGGCTCGGGCAATGCCGTGCTGCAACAGTCGGGCCCCGCGACCTCGACCGTGCTGGTCGCGACCACCACCAGCCTGGTGAGCATCGATCTCGGCAGCGCGAAGGCGGCGACCGTCTCATCCGACGGTAACGGCTCGGCCCCCGCAGCCCCTGTGCAACTAGGCGGCTGCACGTTCGCGGCGTGGAGCGGATCGCCCTCGGTCTATCGCACGTCCTGCCCGAGCGCGGGTCAGACCTATGTCGGCCACTTGACGGCCGCGAGCACGGCGCTGACGTACCGGGTCAACCGCGCCCAACTCGTTCTGAACAATCCGTCGGACGGCAATGTGTGGAACGTCGACGGGCCGACCGCGAAACAGGTGGCGGACTGGTCGACGGTGTCTCCGCCGCCCAAAGAGGACCAGACCAACAAGCACAACAAGAATTCCGAGGGAGTCTCGGCGAAGAAGCTGCCGCCGAAGGCGGTCGCCGACGATCTGGGCGCCCGCCCGGGCCGCACGACGACCTTGCACGTACTCGACAACGATTCTGATCCCGCGGGCAACATCCTGGCCATTGACCATGTATCGGCTCCCGACAATCCGGCGGCTCACCTGGCGATCTCCGGCGACGAACAGACCATCACGATCGCCTTGCCGGAATCGGTCAGCTCACCCGTCCGCTTTACGTACGAGATCAACGACGGCCAGGGCCAGCAGGCGAGTGCGCCGGTCACGGTTACGCCTACGCTCGGCTCGGCAAATGGACCGCCCGTGCTCTGCGCCTGCTTCCAGAACAAGGTCTGGTCGGTGGGCGTGTCGAGCCTCATCTCCATCCCGGTGACGGGTGACTGGCGCGATCCGGACGGCGATCCGATAACGCTTGTCTCCGCCACCGCAACAGCGGGCTCGGTCACCGTCACGCCCGACGGCGACGTGCTCTACACCGCGCCGAACATCGCGCCTGCCGCAAACGTTGTGATCAAGTACAACGTGGTCGATGGTTTCGGCGGAACCGCAGAAGGCTCGCTCAGCGTCCACGTCCTACCCGCGAACGCGACTCAGGGATCGCCTCCCGTCGCCGCGCCGGATGTCGCGATGACCACCGTCGGCCGCAGCGTCACGATCGAACCGCTGGCCAACGACCTGCCGGGTGCGGATCCGACGTCGTCAGACGCCCAACTCAGGCTTGCCAGCCCCATCGCTCAGCAGGCAGGAACGACGGTCACCACCGATCTAGCGCACGGGGTCGTGACTTTCACCGCGGCGACCGCCAAGGTCTTCGTGCTCCCGTACACCGTGAGTTACGGAGCGCAGACAGCGTCCGGACGGATCCGCGTCGACGTGCAACCGACGCCGCGCACGCCGGGGGCCCTCGTCGCGATGCCCGACACGGCGGTCGTCTATGGGCAGCAGTCGGTGACAGTCGACGTGCTCGCCAACGATTACGACCCGGCGGGCAATGTGCTCGTCGTCCAGGCGGCGACCGCGGTCGAGGACAACGGCCTGCGGGTGGCGATCGTCGGCGGCCGCTGGCTCAACATCGCCGCTACGAACTCGTCACCATCCGCGCGCCCACAGTTGGTCCGGTACACCGTCACCGACGGCATCTCGTCCGCGACCGGCGAGGTGGCGGTGACTGAGTTGCCCGCCGCCACCCAGGCTCAACCACCGATCGCAGAGGCAGACACGGCCGACGTCCGGGCAGGCGACACGGTGACCATCCCCGTGCTCGACAACGATTACGACCCGTCGGGTGCGAGCCTGTCGATCGTTGCCGGCAGCGTGAGCATCGCCTCTGGCGGTGGCTCCGCCTACGTGTCGAACAACCTGGTCCGATACGTGGCCCCGTCATCTCAGGCCACTGCGGACTCCGCCGCGACCTTGAGCTACACCGTCACCAACGGCAGCGCGACGAGCAATGGCACGGTCACAGTCGCAATTCACCCCATGCCGGCCGACGCGGCAGCGATCGACTCGCCGCCCGAGCCGCTTCCCGTGGTCCAACGCGTGGTCGCGGGCGGGTCGGTCGTCGTCAAGATTCCGACATCCGGCGTCGACCCTGACGGCGATCTAGTCACGCTGGTCGGCATCGACACGCCGGGACCGCATCTCGGCCAGATCACCGCGATGACCGCGGACAGCCTTACCTACCAAGCGTTCCCTGGCGCCGACAACGTCGGCACGGATGTCATCGGCTATCGCGTGACCGACCGGTTCGGCAAGGTCGGCACGTCCGTGGTCAGGATTGGCGTGGTGCCGCCGGGTGAGACTCAGCCGCCGGTCGCGGTCGACGACGTGATCACCGGAGCGCCGGGGGCTCGGCTGTCCGTCAACGTCGTCGCCAATGACTTCGTCGCCGCGGGCGATCAGGTCACTGTGGCCATCAAGGGCGACGCGCAGGGCGCGAGCGTCGACTCGAAGAACAAGAACATCCTGGTCCTGACTGCACCGGCGGCCGGCCGGACGACGGTGATCCCATACGAGCTCGATGACGGCTCAGGCCAGCCGTCCGCGGCCGCGGTCACTGTGCACAGTGTCGCCGGCTACGACAATCCGCCGATCGCGCGCGACGACAGCGCGCAGCCGGTCTCAGCTACGGCGACGAGCGCGGTGGTGTCGGTGCTGGCCAACGACAGCGATCCTGACTTGGCCGACGAGCTGACGGTCGCGAAGGTGTTGTCGTCGAACGCGCAGGTCGTCGCAGGCAAGGTGTCGGTGACGCTGGCGGCGTTCCCGCAGACGATCCCGTACGAGATCACCGACGGCCACGGCAAGAGCGCCATGGCAGTGATCTTCGTGCCGGCAGCGGGCGCGGGCGCCCCGTACGTGAAGCCCGGAACCGTCATCAAGATCGCGGCCGGCGCCACCAGCAAGCCGCTGGACATCAATGACTACCTGATCGACCCCGCGCACAAGCCGCTCATCACGACGGTCGTCTCGCAGCAGACGGCGGCACCCGCAGGCAAGCTGACGGTCAAGGCGACCGGGTCGAAGATCGTTTTGACGAGCACGGTCGGCTTCGTCGGGCCCGCCGCGGTGACGTTGCAGGTGACCGATGGCAAGACGGTGTCGAGCCCGGGCGCGACGACCGGTTACGTCACCATTCCGGTCCAGGTGGGCGATCCGACAGCGGTCCTCCGTTGCCCGACGACGCCGCTGCCCGCGCTATATCAGGGCGGGCAGCCGGAGTCCTTCGACATTCCTACCGTGTGCAACGTATGGATGCCCGACGGCGTGTCACTGGACGACCTGACCTTCACGGCGCGGCCGGCGAAGTCGGTCGCAGGGGTCGCGATCAGCACGGCCGGTCGAGGATCGCGGCAGGTCACGCTGACGCCCAGCAGCGCCGCGAAGGCTGGCGGGCAGGGCAGCGTCGAGCTCGGCATCCAGGGATCGACGCAGCATCAGAGTCTGGCGTTCGCGGTGGCAGCCGCACCCGCGATGACCCTGTCGCCGATAACCATCTCGGGTGTCAAGAACAACGAGACCAAGAGTGTCGACGTGGCCTCATACGCGAAGTCGCCGTTCTTGAGCCCGAACTTCAAGGTGCTGGCGTGCACCAGGTCAGGCGGCACGGATGCATCGTGCACCGTCAGCGGCAGCACGGTGACCGTGCGACCGGCGGATACCGCGCGCGGCACGGCCTCATTCACGTTGAAGGTGACTGACCAGCCAACCGATCCGTCGCGGACGGTCACTGGCCAGATAACGGTCGACATTCTCGGGCACCCCACCGCGCCCGGCTCGGTCACCGCGGACGCCAACCGGACCAATGGCGGCGAGGTGCGGGTGTCGTGGACGACGCCCGACAACGACGGCGGCGCGCCGATCGACTACTACCAGGTGAGCTACACCGGCGGTACGTCCGGCACGCAGCAGTGCCCGTCCTCGCCCTGCGTGATCTCAGGACTGACGAACGGAGCGGCGTACACGTTCACGGTGCGCACTCACAATGCGGCAGGCGAGTTCTCGCTGCCGCCGGATCCGCGGTCGAACACCGTGAAGCCGGACGCGAAGCCGGACGCCGTCACTGGCGTGACGATCGGCAGCCCGGTTGGCGACGGCACCCTGACGGTCAGCTGGGCCCCCGCCCACAACACCGGCAGCGCGATCACGCACTACATCGTCGAAATCACCGATGTGGGCACCCACGCTTCCGGCACGAGCCAGGTGACGCTCGGCAACGTCACATCGTTCGTGAAATCGGGATTGAACAACAACGATCCGTATCAGTTCCGGGTCGCGGCGCAGAACGACGACGGGATCGGTCCGTTCAGCGCCCCGGTGCAGGGTCAGTCGGCTGGCAAACCGGCATCGCTCGCCGCGCCGAGCGTGCCCGCCGAGCAGGCCACCGCTCCATCGCCTGACGTCACCGTCAGCGTGAGTTGGCAGCCAGAACCGGACCCGAACGGGCCGCCGCTGAAGTCCTACACCGTCTATCGAGGTGTCGGTAGCCAATCCGGGGCGAAGCCGTTGCCGCAATGTACAGGCCTATCCGCAACCGGCGCCCTGACCTGCACCGACCAGATCCCCAATGACGGCAAAGCGAACTACTACGCGGTCACAGCCACCAATGGGGCTGGCATCGAGTCTGATCCGGTGAACTTCACCGAGTTCGACGCGGTCGGTGTGCCGGACGCCGTGGCGGCGGTGACCGCGGCGGCGAGCGCGAACCCAGGCGGCGGGCCGCAGACCGACACCGGTCCGGGATTCGACGGCGCGATCAAGGTCAGCTTCGTCGTGCCGCAACCGAACGGGTCGGCGATCCAGACCATGCAGTACTCACTGAATGGCGGCGGCTGGACCGCATTCGCCGGTACCGCGTGGCCGCCGGGTTCTAGTCAGTCCGAGACGATCAGCGGACTCGTCAACGGCAACTCTTACACGGTCGCGGTTCGCGCCGGCAACGAGAAGAACTTCGGGCCACCCTCACCGGCGTCGAACACCGTGTATCCCTACGGTGCGCCGCCGGTCCCGACGGGGACCGCAAGCCACGACGGCAACGTCGTGACCTATTCGTGGAGTGGCTCGACCAATGGTCGACCGGTGCACTACTGGGTCAGCATCGACGGAAAGGCGGCTGTCGACAAGGGCACTTCCCCCGGGTCCGAACAGGATGATCGCGGCTACGCCTACGATTACTCAATCGCTGTCTACGCGGTGGACGCTGCCGGCAACCAGAGCGCATCGTCGGCGACGGTCACCGGAAAGACGCCCGACGTGCCGCCGCCGGGTAGCGTCTCGTGCTCCGATAGCTCCACGACGATCACGTGTGGTTGGTCGGCACCATCTGGCTCCGGTCTTAGTTACCTCTACCAGTGGGACGGCGGAGGCTGGAACGCGACAACCGGAACGAGCGCGGCTAACAATTTCAGCGGAGACACCACACCCACGACGCATACGCTGACGGTCAAGTCGCACGCGGTCTCGAAGAAGGATGGCGGCGGCCTTGACTCAAGTACCGTCAGCGGGAATGCCCAGACCCAGCCGCCTGCTGTAACGGTGGCCCAGGGAAAACCGTGTCAAGGAAGTACATGCAATTCAAAGCATCCTGATTATTGTACATCTACCGACTGTCACTTTATCAACGTTACTACCTCGGGGTTCAGTGGCACTGTCACGTGTTTGTTCAATTCGAGCACCGGTTCAGGCGGATTTATTTCCCAGAACTACGGCCCGAACGATCGTCACGACTCCCAGAATTTCTTCGGACATCCAAATGGTTGGGTGCAGGTCACATGTGACGGTGTCGCTTCTCCACAAACAGCATGGCCATAGGGATCGACGCCCTCAGAATTAGTTTCTCAATTCAGGAGATATTTATGACAGTCACAGCTGAGCAGTCGCAATGGTTTGCGCAGACGTTCGACAAGTTGGCCGACAACGTCGGCCTGGCCGTGCTGGGCAAGCCGCGCGTCGTTCGACTCGCACTCACCTGCCTGCTGTCCGAGGGTCACCTGCTGCTCGAGGATTACCCCGGCACCGGCAAGACCATCCTGGCCAAAGCTTTGTCGGCGACCGTGCAGGGTACGAGCAGCCGCATCCAGTTCACGCCCGACCTGCTTCCCTCCGACGTCACGGGCGTGACGATCTACGATCAGCAGAAGCAGGTGTTCGAATTCCACCCCGGCCCGATTTTTGCGACTATCGCGCTTGCCGACGAGATCAACCGTGCCTCGCCGAAGACTCAGTCGGCGCTGTTGGAGGTCATGGAAGAGGGGCACGTGACCGTTGACGGCAACCGACATGATGTCGGGTCGCCTTTCATGGTGATCGCCACCCAGAACCCGATCGAACAAGCAGGCACCTACCGGTTGCCCGAGGCCCAACTCGACCGCTTTCTGATGAAGACCAGCGTCGGCTATCCCGACCATGACGCGACCGTGGCGCTGCTCGGCGACGCGAAGACCCGCGACCGCACTGCTGCCATACAGCCGGTCATCACGGCCAACGCGGTAGCGCAGATGAGTGCGCTGGCCGACGAGGTGCACGTCGACTCGGCGGTTCTGGCCTACGTCAGCAGGCTTGCGGAGGAATCGCGTCGCCATCCGCAGGTCAAGCTCGGCCTGTCCGTGCGTGGCTGCCTGGCCTACGTGCGCTGCGCAAAGACGTGGGCCGCAGCCGACGGGCGCAACTATGTGGTGCCCGATGACGTGAAAGATCTGGCCGAGCCGGTGTTGTGTCATCGACTGCTGCTCGATGCCGAGGCGCAGTTCAGCGGCGTGACGGTCGAGCAGGTCATCGGTGAGATCCTCGCCGATGTCGCCCCACCGGCCGAGCGGGTGGCCTGAACCGCCGATGTTGTCGATCCAGCTACTTAAAGACCGGGCCAGGCCGGTCGTGGCTCGCGTCGAGCCAGTGTGGCAGCGCCTTTATGACGTGACCGTCCCGCTAGCGCACAGGGCACGCCCAGTGTTTCGCCCGGTCAGCCGGCTCGGTTGGACCGTCCTCGTCGTGGCTTTTGGTTGCTGGCTGCTGGGCTGGGCCTGCGGTTGGATTGAATTGATGCTGCTTGCCTCGGCCGCGCTGATCTTGTTCGTGCTGTGCGGGGTGCTTCTCGTCGGACGTAGCAAGCTTCGCGTGACGCTCGTGGTCGAACCGCAACGGGTGGTTGTCGGCACGCCCTCGGCCGGCCAGGTCAACGTGGTGAATATGTCGCGGCGCGCGATGCTGCCGATCGCTCTGGAACTGCCGATCGGCAGAGACGCGACGCGATTCAATCTGCCATTGCTGCGTGGCGCGGCCGAGCACGAGGAATTGTTCGTAGTGCCGACCCAACGGCGCGGCGTGATCTCGGTCGGTCCGGCGATGACGGTCCGCGGCGACCCGCTCGGCTTGTTCCGCCGCACAGTGTCGTGGACGCCGCTGACCGAGATCTTCGTTCACCCGGCAACAGTCCCGCTCGAGGCTCTCAGCGCAGGCGTGTTGCGGGACCTCGAGGGCCAAACCACCAATGACGTCTCGATGAGTGACCTAGCATTCCACGCCCTGCGTGAGTACCAACCAGGAGATGACCGTCGGTACATCCACTGGCGTTCGTCGGCGAAAGCCGGCCGGTTTATGGTTCGTCAGTTCCTCGACACCCGTCGCTCGCACATCGCGACCATCGTCGACAGCGACGGCGAGAGCTATCCGGACGCCGACGACTACGAGTTGGCGATCTCGGCGGCGGCGTCGGTGGCGGTTCGTTCGATCCAGGACGAGCAGGAGGTGACCGTCCTGGCCGGCAGTTACGCGGTCCCAGCGAGCCTCGACCGTCGGGTGCTCGACACGTTCGCGCGGGCGGAGCTTGACGGGCATGGCTTGCGCGATCTGACCGCTCGTGCCGCACGGATGGCGCCGAACACGACTATCGCTCTGCTGATCACGGGTGCCCGGACCTCGTTCATCGACATGCAGCGAGCCGCTTCCCACTTTCCGCCCGAAGTGCGGACGATGGCTCTGCGGGTCGACCCGACGACGGCGACCGGCGTGAGTGGGATCGAAAGCTTCACCGTGCTCACGTTGAACTCGTTGTCCGAGCTGCCGCTGCTGCTGCAGGGTGCGCTGCGATGATGACTGCTGGCCGTGCGACGGCGCAGCACACCACCAGCAGACGGGTGCTGCTGACGCCCACGCACGTGGATCTCATCGACGCTGGGCTGCTCGTGCTGCTCGCAGCGCTGGCCCTGATCGGGTTCCGCACCAGCTACACGGGTTGGACTTACTTCTCGGCCGGTATCGTCGGCGTGCTGCTCGGCGTGCTGATCGCGCATCTCGCGAACGTGTTGCGTCAACCGCTGATCGCGCTTGCCGCCATGACGGTCGGCGTCTTCTTCCTGCTCGGCGGCGCGGTTGCCCTGCGCGGCAAGGCCATCGCGGGAGTCTTGCCGAACTCGGGCACTCTGCATGATCTGGCTGAGGAGAGCGTGCACGGCTGGAAAGAACTGCTGACCACCCTTCCCCCTGTCGACGGGTCGGGTCCGCTATTGGTGTTGCCCTACATTTTGGGCCTGCTCTGCGGTGTCGGAGGTTTTTGTCTGGCCCGGCGGACGGTATGGACCGTCGCGCCGATCGCAGCGCCGCTGGCAGTGCTGATCGTCGTTATTTTGCTCGGCGCGCAGAGCCCGGCTGCTCAGGTAGCTCAGGGCGCGGTATTCGGGGCGGTCGCGCTGTGCTGGGCCGCTCTGCGCAGTCAGCGTCAAAGGCCGATCGCGCGTACCGGCTCCGGTCGTGGGTTTCGCTTGGCCAGCATGGCCACGCTGCTTATCGTCAGCGGGCTCGGCGCGGCGGCTATTGGCCCGCACATTCCGGGGGCTGACAGTCATAAGCGTCTGATCCTACGCAACTACGTGCACCCACCGATCAACATCGATCAGTATCCGAGCCCGCTCGCCGGCTTTCGCAACTACGTGAAGAACCCGGACTCGGTGTTGTTCACTGTCAGCGGGTTGCCGAAGGACGTGCCGGTGCGACTTGCCACCCTGGACGACTACAACGGCGTGGTGTGGACGGCGACCAACGACCCGTCCGCCTCGGGTCAGGTGCCGGATAACTTTCAGCGGGTCGGCTCAACGATCAACAATCCGTTGGCGATCGGCCAGCACGTCGAGTTCACGGTGCAGATACCGAAGGACGGCTACTCGGCCGTCTGGCTTCCTGACGTCGGCGCGATGACCGCGATCTCGTTCCAGGGCTCGGCGTCGAGTTCGCACGCGGAGTACTTCCGATACAACCTGGCGACAGGCACGGGCATCGTCGCGGATGGGCTGCATGCCGGCGACGCATTCACGGTGCGCGCGACCGTCCCGGAAAGTTCATTGCCGCAAGGCGCCGGTGCGGGCAGCGCGAGTGGAACGCTCACCGCCGAGGCAGACTTTCTGAAAGGTCAGGCGCAGTCGCTGGGCGGCGACGCGAACAGTCCGCTTGCGCGTGCGCTCGCCATCGCACACACCCTGCAGAGCAAGGGCTTCTACAGTGACGGCCTGGCGGCTGATGAGAAGCAATACGTGCCAGGCCACTATGAGGGCCGGCTGCTGTCGTTTCTGAAGTCCGCCCAGATCGTCGGCGACGACGAGCAGTACGCCGCGGCGTTCGCACTGCTGGCCAATGCCGTCGGGGTCCCGGCCCGTGTTGTGCTCGGTGCCGTTCCGGAAGCCAGCGGCGAGGTCAAGGGCAAAGATGTGCACGCTTGGGTCGAGGTTCAGTTGACCGACGGTAGTTGGCGCATGATCTCGTACACCCAGTTCATGCCTGATCCCACTAAGAAGCCGAAGAAGCTGCCGCCACAGACCGAGCAGACCGCGAAGGGCCAGGTCGTGCCGCCGCCTGCCGCGACCCGTCCACACAGCAGCCTGGACGCAGCGGACGCGGCGGACGCCTCAGCCAGCAGGGGGCAGTCCGACAAGAAGCAGCCAAGCGCGGGATCGTCCTTCCACCTGCCCGGGTTCGTGGTCGCTGCCCTTACCTGGGGCGGTCCGCCAATCGCTGCGATTGTGCTGGTCTGTGCCCTGATCATCGGCGCGAAGGCGCAACGTCGTCGTCGCCGGCGCACTCGCGGCTCGCCATCGGCACGTTTCGCTAGGGGCTGGCACGAGATCGTTGACCATGCGCGGGATCTCGGCACTGTCATGCCGGCGGGCAGGACGCGACGTGAGCAGGCGGTCCTGCTCGAGCATCTCGGCGTCCTGCCACTCGCGCACGCGGCCGACGCGAAGGTCTTCGGCGCAGGCGAGCCGCCGGACGAGGACGCCGCCGACTACTGGAACAAGATCGCTCTGGCGCGCAAGGATATGAGCCAGCAGGTCGGCGTGTGGCGGCGCATCCGCGCAGCCGTGAACCCGGCGTCGTTGCGGGCCCCGCGCGGTGACTCGGTCGGCGGTAGCTCGTGAAGATCAAGTTCACCTTGCAGGGCGAGCGAGGCTCGACGGACCTGGTCGCGACCGTAGACTCGGCGACCACGGTGCGGGAGCTGGCCGCCTACCTGGTCAACGCCGACCCGAGCGGCAAGGCCAGAAACGTACCGGCGGACGACCTGACGCTCGGCTTGATCGCGGAGCGGCAACTGGCGATGGACCCGCGACAGACGGTCGTCGAGAGCGGGCTGCGCTCTGGTGCGACCGTCACGATCAGCCGTAGCGGCGTCAGCCATGCCGATCCGCATCGCCCCGCTGCTGCCGTCGTCACGGTTCTGCAAGGTCCGGACGCCGGTCGCGAGTACCAGATCCCGCTCGGGACCTCGATCATCGGTCGCGAGCGGGGCTGCGAGGTCCGTTTGACCGACGCGCTTGCCTCACGCAGACACGCGCGGATCAACGTTAGCGACGTGGTCGAGATCGTCGATCTCGGTTCGGCGAACGGCGTGGTCATCGACGAGGCCGCAGTGCCGCGATCGATTCTGCGTGCGGCGGACACCGTCCAGATCGGGGACACGCTTCTGTCGGTGCGCCTGCTGCAGGCGGCGGGCGGTGATCGCGTCGAGGCCGGCGCCGCCGTCGGATTCGTCCGTTCGCCGCGGCTGGACCCGAGGTATGAAGGCGTGAAGTTCGAAGCGCCTGAACCGCCGGAGCGTCCGGGCCGGCAGCGTTTTCCGTTCATCCCGCTGATCGCGCCGTTGATCATGGGCGTGGTGCTCTATCTGGTGACACGTTCGGTCTACTCCTTGATCTTCATCGGCCTGAGCCCGGTGATGATGCTCGGAAACGCCCTGGAGTCGCGCCTGGCCGGACGCGCCGCCTACAAGCAGGCGGTGAAGGAGTTTCGAGAGGACGTCTCGTCGCTGGTTACGGATGCCGGCGAGGCGGCTGAGATCGAGGTCGCAGCCAGGCTGCGTGAGCACCCCGCGACCGAGGAGTGTCTGGATGCGATCCGAACCGGCACGCCGCTGCTGTGGACGCGCCGTCCCGATGACCGCGGTTTCGCGGAACTGAGGCTCGGAGTGGGTCGTCTGCCGGCTCGAAACAGCATCGAACTGCCGAGCGCGAAACGCTCAACGCGGGCCCTGTACAAAGAACTGGTCGCGGCCACTGAGCCGTTCAGCACCGTCGAAGGTGTTCCTGTCGTCGCAGCGCTGAGCGATTCGGCGCTGGGTGTCGGCGGGCCCCGGCGCGCTGCGCTGCAGATCGCCCGAGCTCTCGTTCTGCAACTTGTGGGTCTGCACTCGCCCGCTGAACTGGTGCTGGCGGCATTGGCCTCGACGCAGTCGGCCCGCGACTGGGAATGGCTGAAGTGGTTGCCGCACAGCTCATCGGTGCACAGCCCGATTCCCGTCCGACATCTGGCGGCGGCCTCGGCCGCGGGCACGAGTCTGGTCTCTGAACTTGAAGACCTGCTTGCTCGCAGGGCCGAACGCGACAGCGACGACGCGCAGTCGCCTGCGATCGTGCTTGTGGTCGAGGACGACTGTCCGGTCGAGCACAGCCGACTCGTCGCCTTGGCCGAGCACGGTGCCAAGCACAGCATCCATGTGATCTGGCTGTCGGCCGAGGTCGCGCTGCTGCCCGCCGCCTGTCGGACGTTCGTCGAGATCGATCGGGAGGGCGCTGCCGGCTCGGCTGGCTTCGTTCACACCGGCACGGAGGTATCACCGCTGCGATTTGAGCACACGACGGCCGACGCCGCGCTTGAGGCAGCTCACAGGCTCGCGCCGATCGTCGACATCGGGGCCCGAGTCGATGACGCCAGCGACCTGCCGCGTGCGGTGTCCCTGCTCGGCATCAACGGCACCGAGCTCGCATCGTCCCCCGAGGCCGTCATCGAACGGTGGACCGAGAACCGCTCGGTGCTCACAGGCCCGTTCGCGCCGGAGCGGCCGTCGCGGCACGCGGGCACGCTGCGGGCCGTCATCGGCCAGTCTGCCAGTCAGATGCACGCGCTCGACCTTCGCGCGGACGGGCCGCACGCCCTTGTCGGCGGCACCACCGGCGCTGGTAAGAGTGAGCTGCTGCAGTCGTGGATCCTTGCCATGGCGGCCGCGCACAGCCCGCAGCGTCTGACGTTTCTTTTGGTCGATTACAAGGGCGGCTCGGCGTTCCGCGACTGTGTTGACCTGCCGCACACTGTCGGTCTGGTGACCGACCTTTCGCCGCATCTCGTCCGGCGGGCATTGACGTCGCTGTCTGCCGAATTAAGGTACCGCGAGCACCTGCTGGCCAAGCATGCCGCGAAGGATCTGGTGACACTGGAGAAGCAGGGTGTCGTGGACGCGCCGCCGAGTCTGGTGATCGTTGTGGACGAGTTCGCGGCGCTGGTGAACGAGGTTCCTGAATTCGTCGACGGTGTCGTCAATGTGGCGCAGCGCGGGCGGTCGCTGGGCCTGCACCTGATCTTGGCGACGCAGCGGCCCGCAGGTGTCATCAAAGACAACTTGCGCGCCAACACTAACCTGCGACTGGCGTTGCGGATGGCCGACGAGGACGACAGCAGCGACGTGCTCGGCTCCCCCGAGGCGGCGTTTTTCGATCCGGCGCTGCCCGGACGGGCGGTGTCGAAGACGGGCCCGGGGCGGTTAGTGCCCTTTCAGACGGGCTATGCCGGGGGATGGACGACGGACGTGCCGCCGCCGCCCGAGATCCTCGTTGAAGAACTGGCCTTCGGCGCCGGCGCGGTCTGGGAGGTGGACGACGTCGATGACGCGACGCCGGTCGACCCCGGACCGACTGACATCCGGCGACTCGTCGAATCGGTCGCGCGCGCGACCGAGATCGCTCAGATCCCGGCACCGCGAAAGCCTTGGCTGGCAGAGCTCAAGGCCGTCTACGACCTGTCCGATCAGACTGAGGTGACGTCCCGACGTACGGACACCGAACTGGTCTTCGGCGTCCGTGACGATCCCGATAACCAGCAGCAGCCGACCGTCGCGTTCTTTCCGGACCGCGACGGGAACCTCGCCGTGTACGGGACGGGCGGGTCCGGCAAGTCGACGCTGCTGCGCACCATCGCGATCGCGGCCGGCTTCACCGTACGCGGCGGCCCGTGCCATGTGTACGGGCTCGACTTCGGCGCGCGTGGACTGTCGATGCTCGAAGAGCTGCCGCACGTCGGCAGCATCATCGGTGGTGCCGACCACGAGCGGATCACGCGACTGTTGGGCTGGCTGCGTGGGCTGGTCGATGAGCGTGCGCTGCGCTACTCACGGATCAACGCTGCGACCATCGCCGACTTCCGCCGGCTGGCACAGGAGCCGGACGAGCCGCGCATCCTGCTGCTCGTCGACGGCATCGCCGCATTTCGTCAGGCCTACGAGACCACTGATCGTCAGCGGTGGTTCGACCTATTCACCAGCCTGGCGACGGACGGCCGTCCGGTGGGTGTCCACGTGATCCTGTCCTCCGATCAGCGTTCGGGCATGACCACCGCGCTCGCCTCCGCAGTGCAGCGGCGCGTCATCCTGCGACTGGCAACCACGGACGACTACGCGATGCTGGGCGCACCCGGCGACGTGCTCTCGTCGGCGTCGCCTGCCGGGCGAGCGATACTCGCGGACGAGGAGATCCAGGTGGCTGTGCTCGGCGGAAACGCCGACGCGACCGCCCAGGCACGGGCGGTTCGCGAGTTCGCCGGGGCCATGGGCCGTTCCGGTGCCCGCTCCGCGCCGCCGATCCGGCGGTTGGCCGAGCTCGTCGTCTTCGACGAGCTGCCGGACCACCTCGACGGGCTCCCTGTCCTCGGTCTG
>Ga0164242_10004618_pt1 | contig 15445 bp, 12 predicted proteins | sample OricomgcompostMG_FD_108783 | JGI IMG/M metagenome (GOLD analysis project Ga0164242, IMG submission 108783) | Miracle-Growth compost microbial communities from Emeryville, California, USA - Original compost - Miracle growth compost (MG) ... | reverse complement strand
GTTTTCGCTCAAGAGGGCGTTATGTGCATAGTAACCTAGCGTAGAGGACTACAGTCTCCCGTGAAGGGACGCTACAAATGGGTCTCCTCATCGGTTTCATCCCTCTTTAGTGCTAGGATACAAGTGGGGGCGGTTCCAAGAAATTGTTGGGTGCTTGCTTCTAAGATGTCGTAAGAGATTGTCCTTCCTTGTAAAACTCTTCTTGCGGCATCGAAGGACTGGACACCAGTAACAGTCCCTTTCATCCCTATTGTGCGTTTTCATGTGTCGCCTCAAGTCTTTAGCAGTTGGAAAACAACCAGAGCATATAAGGCAGGGATAATCCTTCTCATGATTCTTCGTGTGTTGCCTGTCATGGTGTCAGTTGGTCCAAGTGAGCCTGAAATGATGCTGCTACTCTATCTCATCACGATCACGAAGGTTGCAAAGGGTGCCTGAACGTACTTCAGCTGACATTTTCTTGGGAATGATTTATGGCAATAAACACAAGGGAATTTGTGCCTAGCATCAGGAACAGTTGTAGTGGTGGATGGGGGGATATTCGACGAAGCGTGCAAATTAGCGACGTTGTCATCCCTTGGACTGGGCGAGGGTGCTTCTGTGTTAGACTGAGAGTCCGAGAGTTGATCTAGGTTCAAAAGATCAGAAAAGTCGTCCGATTCGAAAACACCAAAACCTGCTGTAAGGCTAGATTCAGGAGGATCAAAGGCTTCTGAGTATACTAGAAGTGACAGTGCAACTGGAGGTTGGGTTATGTTGTGTTGCGTTATGTTGTGTTGCGTTGTTGATTGGACTGTGGCAAATTCTAGGGCTGATCGTTGTCCTTGGAACCCGAGTAGGACTTCTTGCGGATTGACAAATAGAGCTGTTGGAGATGTACTGAAAATATCTCGAGAGCTTTGAATGGAAATGGAGAAGTTGTTGGTTGGCCGCTCCTGACAAAAGATCAGGAGGACCAGCTCCCTGTATAAGATGAAATTAATGAAGGAGATGACCACCGCGTAATGGTTGAAATGAAGATGAAAGTGACTGGGATGTAGACCGGAAAGGCGATGGAAGGGAAAGAAGAAAGTGACCTAACCAAGGACGGGCAGTCAATTATTTTATAATCAACCTCTCCTTTTAGTCAATCCTATTACCCACAGGAATGGAAGCTGCACGTGTAGCCTCAAGCGCCCAGTCAAGTGTTGTCAAATCCGAATGCGAGCTGTAGCTGAGGAGTTGAGGGCCTCTTTTACAGCTAATCAAGGACCACCAAATCCAAATCAAAGTGGAGGTTGAGAAAATGGGGGCCTCTTTTGCACCTAATCAGGGAGCTGCATATCCGTGAAGCAAAGCGCCGCTATTCTATTGAAACCAATACAAAAGGCATATGGATATTGGACCGGAGGGGAGATGGAATTTACTGAGTCAACACATAACTTCATGTTTACCTACTTTTACACCTCTCCAAAGCCAGAATATTCTCAAAGTCTTGTTTCAGCCAACTGATCCTAGGTGCCGAGCAATGGGAATCACCAATGTTCGCGACCCAGGCGACATTTTGTTGCGGTGTAGGGAGGAGAGTTCAAGGTCCCACTGGGGTACAGGCATACGCGCCGTGATTCCAGACTTCTCGCGAGCGATTTTCATGGACATTACGTTCTCTACAGAGCGGGATCTGTTGAAGTGGAGCCCTCTTCTTCGCCGAGGGTTAGATGATCACTGGATCCAACAAGGCGAGAAGGTCGTGGTAGCTGCGCCGGGCAGCGTTTCGACCCCGAGAATTCAAGTCTGTCCCTTACTTCACCGCGATTTGACGGAGAACCACCCCGAGCTTGCCGTTTTCATTGTCGTTCAGGGCAAGGAGGGATCGGCCCTTGCGAAGATGGTAGTGAAGGATAACATAGGTCAACTCGCCAGCCAGATCTTCTTCGAAGCATGTAACGGATTCAGCGTTGTGTTTTCTGGCATTATGAGAAAAAATGATACGGAGAAACTGGGGAAGGTCGGACTCGTCTTCAAGATGGCCGAGAAACTCGACGAACTATTGGACAACGATGAACGACATGACGAGCCAACCATATCCACAGCCAACGAAGATTGCGTTCTGGTCTTGTGCTGAGGATGGAAGGGTTTATTTAAAATACCCGAAACTGTCGACCTCTCCCTAGCTAGGTCTTGAATTTAGCTCAAAATAAGTTGTCAGCCCTATTTTCTTCCGACAGTCTAGCATTTCTTGAACAGGGTCTTGTAATACGACACAAGGGCCTAGACATACGCAAGATAAAGAGACCATCTAGATATTCTAATGTAGGAAGAGCGATACTCGGTCACCTTATAGCTTAGCTTGTACTGGCTGGGTAGGTGAGGGTGAACTTGAGTGTGGTTAAATAAATTATCGCCTGACCGCCCTACATGATATCCTTCAAGCTAGCTACCAGCTTCAATTTTGAACGATTGACCCGGTAACGGGACGAGCCCTAGTTATTGGGGTAGAAATCGTGAGATCCTTCATGAAAACTCAGCGTTGTGGGGGTTCCTATTACCAATACCCGCTCCCAATATCCGATACTTCTCGTCTCCGGGAGACTCTTTGCTAGGCTTGCTAAACCGCAAGCTCCGGCTTAAGCACGCCCGTTTGGTACCATCGGCAGGGCATCAGCTAGTTGACTAACTATAGAAATACGTACGTACGATCCATCTCATATACCCTGAAGTCTTTTCTTGGTGATAAGTGTTTCCCTGACCAGCCTACAAGGTGCAACACAAGGCATATCGGACGTTTTCATTTCACGCCAAGATAGCTCTAGGCTTTCGAAGATGAAGCTGTCCTTCTATGCCCATATTATAGATTTCACACGCGATTGGCCGCGATGAATATAGGAACATAGCGCTTCCATCGTCTATCTACTTGGACGTAAGCCGTTGCTGAGATATCTAGACACACAACAAGAAAAAAAAAAAGAACACCGATATCATCAAGCAAGACGGGTGATGGACTCAAAACGGATTCAGGGTTAATTGCCGATGGTCTCATGCCTGCAACGACTGGAGAAAATTATGTTGAAATAACCAACTAGTACAACCACCAATCACGGGTACTTTTATCCAGAGGCTTCCTCTCCCGCAGTATAAATGGTTCGTCCACTTCTCAGAAAACTGCCGCGACTCCAGCTCCGAGAAGGCCAGCAATGTATACAACCCCTGGGGCCATGGTCGGCGCCGCGTTAGGCGAGCTAGTCTTAGTCTGCCCGTCGCCATTTTGGTTCGTCCCTGTGGCGGACGGTGCTGAAGCTCCGCCGGTGATAGTGGTGGTTAGCTGGCCGGAGGCAGTGGGGCGCAAGGCCGAGACCGTGACAGTCTCGCCAAGAGTCGCCGAAGCCGACTCGTACGATGCGCTAGAGAAACCACAGGTACTCATAATTGAGCTGACGTCTGTTTGGTAGGTATGTTAGTCCACGTATATGCATGATGTTGAAGGGCACTGCATTCCACGCACCTTCAAGACCGTCGTCCGCATTGTCTGTCCCGGCGTTTCCCTTGATGCAGCTGGCGCAAAGGGCGGTGATCTTAGCCACGTCGAAACTATCATTGGTGCAGATACATTGAGCTTCAAGTAGCTGCTCAGTGTGGTCGTCAGGCACTCGGTTGCCGTCCACGTCGCAGATTGCTGTCAGCTCGCGCACTGGCTTGCAGATGACTGCGCAGGGGGCTGGAATGTCTTCGGCATCCAGGTCGAGGCCGGCTCGCGCGACAACGGCGAGGGCGAGGTTGAGGGCGAGTGTGCGCATAATGAGTAAGAATTTAACAAGTCACGGTAAGAGGTGAACTTGAACCGGATTGAGATATTCGTTTTCGTCAGAAGGTGCAAGAACATGGTGTTGCCGATCTAAGATGACGTCGGAGTTTGGCTGCACTTGAAACATGCCAAGCTTTGGCTTTCAGCCCAACCACGTCAGCCCTGAGTTGAGTCCCGGCGCGCTGTGGAGCATGGAAGACGAATGAAGTTCGACCGGATGCCCCTTAATTTGTTAGATCCGTAGCTATCAACCCCTGGCAGAGCCATGGCCCGACAAATATAAAGCGTTAGGCACGCTGCCCACTCAACACCACCTCTCAATTCCTCATATTTCTTCGCGATGGAAATTGCCCTAACTAGACTCGCTCGTAGCTACCACGCCTTGAACAGACACGGTATGAGCTAAACCATACTCCAGCATCACGCGGTCTTGTATACACTGCTGTCTAAAGTACTTGTTACTCAAGAGTCAAAACAATTCGATTTTGCCTTAGTTTCACAGACGTTGCGTATTCGACTCACACTCCCGGGGGTTATTCTGAGCATCTCTATCGCGACACCAGCCCACTGTCCTCCATGCCATCCATTCGGGTGGGAGCATTTTTATAGACTCATAACTTGGACGTAAGATGGCCGAACAAATGACGGGGAGATGCCCTTCGTGAGGGCACCCATAGAAATTACAGGGACAATGCCACTTGAACGGAAGAGTAATACTCGCGTACTAGGCCGTAGATATGGGTGGGCAAGGGAGCTTTGCCGGCACCCTTTAGCCACAGCTCAAGTAACCCTTCCTCGTCCAGTCTAGCCCGCTGCGATAAGGAACGCTGAAGGATTTCCCACTTTCTACAAACCCCCCCCTCAAGATCTCCCAGAGACTCCCCTCCTTCTTCATATCGTTCGACCTCGAGTCAACTTCGTCGTCCCACTCCTTCCACCCTTGTTCCGCTCCCACCTTCCATCTCAAGACGACCGGGGGGCTGGCTTGGCCCAACCCATCACGCGGAGAGCCCCCTTCGCGTGTGAACTGCGCAGCCTCCGCCTGTATCGACGATCTGTCCCTGGGACCTTCCGGCAGTAACGCATCGAGTGCTAAGTAAATACAATCGTCCTTCTCGCCGATCCCGCGCCTATACAACAGGCGTGCCTTCCGCCGCGGCGTAGAGGTTGGGAAGAATATCTGCTCACACATCGTGGAGACGTTACCGTTGCCGGCCGCGTGGTTGTTAAGAGCCACCCTGACGATCTTGGGGTCGCATGTAAGAGGGGGCAAGGCAACTACAACGTGGTCGTCCGTCCAGTGCGTCAGTGCAAGAGGCCAGGGCGTGTCGCAGAGCCGGTCAGCGAACTCATAGGTGCAGCTACTCGCCTGCGATCTGCGCACGAGTGTGTCGTCGACATTTCCGTTAACGTTGAAGTCGAAGGTGGAGACAGTCAGGCGACAAGTCGTGTTCGTTTCGTTGGAGGTAAAGGCGATAGAGAGGAAATGTAGATGGTTACCGCAAGGGGAGAAACGGAGCTCTATAGATCTAGCTATTAATGGATGTCTATGTGGAGTTGGGGGGAGCGAGAACTCACCTCGCGTGCTCCCTTCTGGGACATCCCGCAAGTCCGAAAGCTCGGGGAGGTGAGCAGTCCTTCTGACCTGCTTTTCTGGTTCGATCAACTCTAGCTGACATGGCGTGTGCGTGATAGCTATCAGCGGCAGAGTGGGATGTGCCGCGCATCCTACTCTGCTCCGTATACCTGGTGAAGTCGACCAGTGATACCATTGTGGGTTCCCATTAGGCGGTACCAGTATTAAGCAGTCGTTAACCTCACTACCATCGTCGGAATTGGAACCGTAGTCGGTCTCCGAAGACCTTACCTCGCTACTAGTCCCGTCTTCTGACCGATCCTCGGACCCGGCTTCCGATGAGCTGTCTCGATGCTCTTCATCGGATTGCGGGCCTGGCTTCTCTGGTACCGATTCTTCATCCGATGATGTCTCGTCGTCTGAATCGTCTTCTTCATCTGATTCCGCGTCCAGGGGATCAATGTCGGCCTGACCATCGTTGTCATCGTCATTCGTTTGGACTGTTTTCTTTCTCGGCCTCCAAACTATGTGAAATATTCGAGTCGGCCGTGTGTTTCTAGAACCAGTAACGGCCTCCGTTGCCAAGACTCCCCAAGTTCCTTGTCGCCTCCCAATAACATCTTCGTGCATAGATGACGGCGCCTTGTGCGCCTCGCTAAAGTCCTTGCTCATATATCTTAACTGTAGTGTCTGAGGATCGATGCTCCATGCTTCAACCACGTCATCTTCGCCCTTCCGCTGTACAGACACCAGCCAACCATCAATTAGTGGGAGCATGTGGTTAACTGGCGGGGATGGCTTCTTCTTGGGTGAGTATAATGGTATCAGCAACCTTTTCACCTGTGATGTATCACCTCTCTCCTGGTACACCAGATCAGCCCAGAGTGTCTTCTTGGAGAATGACACACCGACCAAACGAATGTCTAAGACCTCGGTCATTCGATATCCCACTTCGAGATAAGCTGCTTTTATCACTCTCTTATCGCTAAGAGACGTGAGATGGCAGCTCTCTGGAAACTGCCTCAGGGGCACACATAGGTCCAAGCCTTGTGGATACGTTGTCAGAACCTCGCGCCACTCCTCTACAAAGGAGCAGAAGGAGCGGTCCAAAACCAGACCGTTCCCGGAGTAAGCATCGAACCAATCTGGCAGCGGTAATCCGCAGAGGGACTCCGACCCAGTTGACTCCGGCCTCCTGATTCCCATCGTATACGACTGTCGATTCTTTGCCGTGACAATAAATCTCGCGAATAGATACCTAGCTTCGTGACTCTGCACGCCTAAGCAGGTCCAAAAGTTTCGGCTTTTGAGAAAGGCTTTGACTTGCTTATCAATTTCCGGGGTTGGCTTGGCATCTTGCAAGTGCTGAAACCAAAACGTGGCTGCATACAACAAGAAGGCATGTTCGTTGGATTTGTTGGCTAGTGAGACCGTAAGGTCCAGTGGATGCGCGTACCTCTCGTACTGAAGGTATGTAAGGCAGTTCATGCCCAACTCCGCTGCAGCCGACTCCGCTGTGACGAAAAACTTGCGTAAGTCCTGTCTAACACTGAGCGTTTCTAGCCCCTGTAGGAAAAAGTCTTGGACGGTTTTGTGGCAGAGCTTGACCATGGGGTTTTCCTCTGACTCCTTGCCAGTACTATCGAAGGTGATGAATGGCATGCATAGCTCCTTAACATCCTTCAAATTGCGTTCACGAGATTTGCTATGATCTACTGCACCCGGCTGGATGGCGAGGGCATTCAAAAGCTCTCTAAGCGAGACGGATTGAAGCCCAGCCACGAGTAGCAAGAACACACGCCTAGACTAATTGTCAGCGCGATTCCTGGAGCCTTAGGAAGTAAGGAAAATCGAACTTACCTTGCAAGTTCTTGTTTCTGTTCTGGCTGTCTCGCAAGCCTCTCTAGAAGTTGAATGTAGTATTTATTTAGCTCCGGGGGGAACTCTTGAAGCGCATGGTCGATTTCCTCTTGGCACGTGAAGTCTTTGCCGCGAAGGATGTCGCAGATTAGGCTTGCGTATAAGAAGCTGGTATCAAAGTCTTCGATCCACCCCGTAACGCACTCTTGGCACTTTAAAGTCACCGTCGCGGAAACAAATCTCTGGATATCGCGAGAGATGGAACCAGGCGTGGGAGTGATTGAGGATGCTTGGTATTTCTTCATGATGGCGCCGATCTTGGGGTGATCCATCCGGCTGGTGAAAAGCCACTTTGTAACGCCCAAGGTCCGTGTCTGTAAAAGGATCTCCAACATAGAGAGCATCTGATTTTCATCAGCACACTCGTCGAGTCCGTCGATGACAAGAAAGACGTGGGGACACAGGTTTACGAGCTCATGAACCAATTGTGCTGCAGTCACAAGAGAGTTCATGACGGCGATATGCTGCTTGATGGCGTTCTCGTAGATGTTCGTTACCCTGTCCGGTATGGGCTGGCCATTATTCTCCAGTATTCTAATGAGCTGAAGTGCCAGAGACCGTAGGCCGTTGAGGCCGTGGCGGTGCCAAGGATCGCTGAAAGAGTAAAACGAATAGGCGACATTCGCGCCTTCGTCCAGGAGTCGTTCCACCACCGCCGACGACATAACGCTCTTCCCCGAGCCAGGGGGTGCGTTATACCACAGGATGGAGTTCTCTTTAGCGTCGCGCCAGTCATTAAACCGTGGGTCGTCAAGGAGCCAGGTGCAAGTCCCTGCTTGCCGCCGCTCGAGCTGGCCTTGAAGCTGGAGAGTTGTATCTACTGTCTCCGAGCCAATAATCCAATCTAGAATGGCTTTCCTCCTCTTCTCCGCACGATCCTTCGACGTCCGTTCCGCCTCGGTTGCTTGGGCTATGCGCTGCACGTCCCTAGTGTCTTTATCAATTCCATCCAGGGCTTTCTTGATCTCGCGGTCAAGAGGCTTAGCGATGCTCTTGAAGGCCATCTTGATAGTGCTTTTAACGTTGTGTTTTGCCAATGTATGGGAGGCGGATGCCCAGAAGAGGATGATTTTCTTGTACGAACTGACCAGACACCTCTGGATTTGGGGGTCGCCATAAGCACTGGCGAACTTCTCGTAGGATACTATGATCCTCCCAATCCGCTCCATTGCGTCTAGGACGGTGTCAAAATATGCGTCCAGAGTCGAGGAGACTCGAAGAAGAATTCGAGCCCCAGAAAAAACGACGTTGACTCCAAAAGGAGTAGCCTGAAAGAGGGTCTCGCAGTTCTTCATCAACACTTGGAGGCTATCCACAAATGGGCCCACTCGCGAGATAATGCGATAGTCGCGCCGGCCGCGGACCTGAAGCTCGAGGTCTTCGATGTACTGGCGTAGTCTGTCGGCCGAAACTTGACTCTGCGGAGAGTGGTCCGTAGGACACTTCAGCTTCGGGCCGCCACTAAGAATCTCCAGGTAGAATTCGTTCTTTGCGTATTCCTTATCCTTCAAATCTTCCCGGACCTCATCGATCGCCCTCTCAAGGGGGGTTTCCTGCGGTGTTTTGGTCATCGCTTGGCTATTTGCTTCTCAAGTAGAGGGGTTGGGTGCTTCTCTGGTGGGGCAACAGGCGAGCCTAGCCCTGTGAGGTACGGCACACAGGTTGCGAGCCAGCTGAAGTTGCACGCACACTTCCTGTTGCGACGGCGAAGGACGGTGAACTACCTGACCGCCTTCAGCCGCGCGAAGTGAGAATCAGTTTGGGGGTTTAGAACGTTGCAATTATTTGCTCGGCAATTGATGTCGGCGAGGCAGCCGACAGCCTCCCCTCTTATGTCAGAAAGGTGACACTGCAGATCCTGCGGGTTGTCACGCCCTGCGCATGATAAGGGCAACGGCTGGGATACTCCCCTCCAACTGCGCTTGCAGGGGTTGCCTTCCTTTTGGAGGCCGCAGCCAACCACCTGATTTTCACTGCCACCTCAACGAAAGTGATGCATACTTCGGCCCCAGTCTCGTTTGCGTGATCACACTCAACTCTGTGGATTGCCGGCAGCTCCAAGTAAATTTCTAGCCTCCCTTGTTTCTGACCCGAGTCCTTTGAGAATACCCATCCGTGCAAGCCACGACATCATGTCTACTTCCGAGCCAAAGATCGGATTGCGATGCGAGTTCAGAACGTACCACAAAACCAGCAGGAAAGACGGCGAGACAATCGTCAAATCGGTGACCGATTTGTACAAAGCAGAGGCCAGGAAGGACGACCCCTACGCCTTGGTTGTTTGGCGCGACTATGCCGACAAACAAGACCATGGTTCCGTGACTCTCAAGGTCAATTCGCCGCACCTTCTAAAGGCCTTCCGTCAAGTTGTAAAGTCGTACCCGACCGTATCCTCGGACTTTAACTCCCCATTCGAGCTCCGCAGTCCCTTCCAGATTCTGATGCACTGGTGGGACGGCCTGGACCTGTATCGCAAAGAGACGGACGATGCGGATATGCGCATGCACCTGAACCTACTGTTCGAGTTCATGGAATTCGAGATTGGGCCCGCTAGGGAGAAGATTATGGCAACGCTCGAAGCAGGTCAGATCACGTATTCGAACGCCTGGATGCTTTTCCGCCCGGGCGATCTAGTCTACGCTCAAGTACTCGGCCATCCATGGCTGCTGACCTGTCAGAAAACCGTGTACGAAGAAAGCAGTAAGGTTGGCCCGTACCTCGAAGTTCATTGCACCTACACCGACCATGACGGGACTCGGATCGGGGATGCCAAGCACAAATTCACGTTGTTTCAGAAGCGCCAGTTTGGCCAGGAAAACCCGGCCGTGATCACGGATCTGCCTGTCTACCCGCGTAAGTTTGTGAAAGAAGACGATGATCTGGAAGACAGGCTTTCGAAACGTGGTGAGATATTCCTACGTTACAAGAATGTGTCTGTACAGGAATATGACGGCATTGCGCATTATCTCAAGGAGCCACCATATTCGTACTGGCATCCTCAAATGGCTGACTTCGATGGCGTCTGGTTACCGTATATGGTAGGCACCCGGTTCCCCCGCGCGTCCTTGAGTATCCGGGATGCTGCAGATGCTGAAATTTCGTGCTCTAGGAAACAGGGCGTGTGGTTCTGGACCGCAAGACGTTTCAAGAGGACCAATACTCCAATCAGGTTGCCATCAAGGTTGCCGAGCCGGAACCACTTTTTTGCCCACCTTATGCAGTAGGTTATTCGCTAAGCCGCAAAGACTGGTGTCGCTTTCCTATCGACAATATTTCCGCCGTTAAATGGAAGGAGAGTGTGTGGGATTCCTTGATATTGAAGGACGATCATAAGTTGATCCTGCGAGGGCTGGTGACCTCGCACGAGTATCCCGATAATCCGCGGAACCAGCCGGAGCAGAAGGGCAAAGGCTTGGTCATACTCTTACATGGTACACCTGGGTCCGGCAAAACACTCTCTGCAGAGACGGCGGCCGAGGGGACACATAAAGCTCTGCTTAGCACCTCGCTAGGAGAGCTGGACAGAGACAACATGTGAGACCCATTGCCTAATCATCAGTTGGGAATTCTACCTAAGGTAACCAGCACTGACGTGGATTTGCACTATATAGCCCCTGGACCTTTGAGTGGAGGCTCAAACAAATCTTCCAATACGCCACCGTGTGGAAAGCGGTTATCCTGCTAGACGAGGCCGACGTCTTTCTTCAGGCGCGCGACGAAAGCGGCAAGGCAGACTCGAAGCGCAATGCCATGGTAGCCATTTTTCTGCGCGAGCTCGAATACTTCTCCGGCATCGTCTTCCTCACAACAAACCTCCTCCGATCATTTGATAAGGCTATCAGGTCCCGCATCCACCTAGCGCTGAGCTTCGATCCGCCCACGCGCAACGCCCGCGCCCTTATCTGGACCCAGTACCTGAAGAAGATTCCGGCGAGCGATATCGACGTGCCAAGCATTGGTGAAGCTGTGGAAGCTCTCGAGACGCGACTACTAAACGGAAGGGAAATACTGAACGCGCTGAACATGGCCCGGACAATTGCCAGGTTCCAGGGGAATAAACTACAGTTGCAACATCTTGAGGGTGTACTTGAGGTCAGGGATGCGTTTGACAAGAGGATAAGGGATGAGGCTAGGGCACTAACCAACCCTGGTCAGTCAGACGTGAGGGCCGGTATGTTACTGAGACAAAACTCGATCCTATCTGCAGAGCCGGATGAATACGAATGATAGCCCTGTGGCACTGTGAGATGTTACTGGGCGGACTGATGAGTACCCTGGTGTGGGGTTTATAAACAACAATTCACAGCTTGCCTCAATGACAGTGACAGAGTTGATAGCATTCCATCAGGAATTCTGCACTTAGTACCTTGAGGTAGGTAGCTAGGTAGGCAATCGGGAAGTAAATCGAGTACATAAGAGTCTTCTAGTCCCCAACACATCTTACTAGACTAGTCGCCCAGTTCAGCACAGGTTCGATGCCCTTATGCCTTTGTCAAGACCCAGACTTCACCTTCGGCGTCGTTATCACTCGACACAAACAGGGTAGAATAATCCGGGCTCCATGCAACAGCCGCCAGGCGCATGCAAGTGCTACGCGTCAAACTCATGGAGGAGCAGCTCCCCGCGTTTGGCGCGTACATGATATCCTTCCAGCTAGTCTTCGAGTCCGCGGCCGCAACAGGGTCATACAGGCCAGTGTCGAGCTTCTTAAATGGGATCTCGATCAACTTGTACCCGATAGCTGGTTGCCTATTCCACGAGCCATGCATCGTGACATACATGTTTGTGCCCTCCTTATCAAAGATATTGCTAATAGGGGCGCTGTGGGCTGGGAATGTGAGGCGCGGCGGGGTTGCTTTGCCGACGCAGTTGGAGTCGGCGAAACTGGAGTTAGGAGTTACAACGAACTGGTCGCCCGTCTTTATGCCAGCCCCTTGCAGGGCGTTGGCGTCCCAGGCCGTGAAGCACGTTGGGTAGCCGTACCAGTTGTTGTTGGGCTTCGTGGGGTCACCGACTATTGAACAGGAGTTTGTTAGCTAGGCAAATAGACAGGTAGGAGGTGGTTTGCCTGTCTCCTAAATGTACGTAACGTAAGATTGCTTACGATAATTTAACTCCTCTCCCGGGTTGTCGATGTGAATGTCGACAGACTGTCCATTAACTGTTCGCCGGAAATCCTACAGCACTATTCGTCAGGAACACAAACCAACGTGCACGGCGGGAGTATCTGCTACTGACGTCTCCACTATTCTCAACACCCCAGACATGGCCGGCTGGGTCAAACGCAAGCCCAATCTCGTTTCGCATGCCGTAACCAAGCTGGACGCCGGCGTTGTTATACGAATATCCTCCCGACGGTACATTGCTCATATCAAACACCTTCACCATCGACCGTCCCGAGGATGGGCTACTGGTAGCGTAGTCCCAGTTACTATTGCTGCCCACGGAGATGGCGATCAGGTTCGGCTGCTGCGGGACCACGACTAATGTCCGTGTGGAATGGATACCGGTACTTATTCCCTGCACCACAGTTTGTTGATTGGTGACTGCCTTTGTCACAGGGTCATAGGTCCATGACCAGGCGGTAGTTTCTGAGCTCGCGTAAAGCGTCTTGCCGTCCGGCGTAATGGATAGCCCATGGTTGAGACGTGTATTACTGACAAGCATCGCTGAGGAGGCAACACAGCCGTCGGCGCCAAAGGTATGGACCGAGATGCCCTTCGTAGCCTGGAGGATCAACATGTTTCCCTCGGGGTCGAAGATGATAGTCCGGGGCTGCTTTATCTGCTGGCTGGACCCCATAAGCTTGGTCAGTTTCCAGGCGGGATCAACGGTAAACTGGAATCTGTTGTTCCCAGCATTGCAATTGGTTGGAAAGGCGAACGGCTTTGCTTGCGCGCATACTTTGATATCGTAATTAGGTACCTGTCGTAGTTACAGGATCAAGGACCATGGACGTACCAATGCCCACAAGGGCTGTTGCCGCAGCGGCAATCTCTTGCCAACGCATCGTCGAGGCTCAAGATATTAGAGGAGAGAGAACAAGAACCGTCGAGCCCTAAGAGGGAGAAGAAAAATAATCAACTATGGTCTAGTTGTTTTCACGAGTCTTCTAGCCGTGCAGCAAGTCCCGGATCAAGCTCAGCCCCATGATGGAAAAGGAGTAGGCGGATGTATTTATGGGATGGGTTTTACATCACCTGTAAACCGGGTGAATATTAATGACGAGGCATCTTATGTCTACGGTGCCCCTGGGTCCTTAGGCTCATGACGAGAGAGATGAGCCTCCGGGCTACCATTGAGCGGGCGAAACCATGCCAACCCACTTCCTCGGGAATGGCGGTCACTATACACGCGCATGGCAGCGGGAGGTGTAGGATACCAAGCCCAGGGAAATTGGAGTTGCAATCTAGCAGTAGGCACCGAGCATTCGGCAGTCACTGGTCGGATTCGTTGAGAGGACTCTACCATCCGGGCGACGCCGTGCAGGGTTCATGCGGGTGCTGCACAACACAATGGGAAATTTCGGTCCTCGGAAGGGAGAAGTAATATATTAGAGTCAATTAGGCGGGAAATCCAGTTACGCTCTAAGTATAATCATTCCTGCTTGGCTCATTTGTATCGGTTAATATCAAGAGCCACTCTCTCAGAAAAAAAGGGACAATCGATACCCAAAGCGCCGTTGGGTTATAGTGCCGTACCTGCAACTATGGTCTAAAGCCAATGACATATCGGTGCAGCCGCCGTCTGCTGGGATTAATCCAATATTAACAGGTAGAAGCCTAGGTGCTTGACAAACCCGGTTTCCTTGGCGAACATATTGGCCAACCTACGTATATGGTCCTTGTATTCGGATCAGTATGCAAATACCGTCTACTAAGAAGTTATCTTAGGTAGGTAGGTATTCTCAGAACCGGTGACATCCGCTTCCATCCTTCTTGGCTATCTAAGCCAATCACAACACCAGATCAGGGACGTTGGCAGATCCCGTGCCCAGAGATTATCCTCTCTCGAGACGGCATGAGATGGCGTAATGTGCCCATACCCGAACCAAACCTTATATCCCCAATGCTACAATTCTTTCGATCGCATTCTACGAGGCATAAGTTCGACATCGAAACTGACCAGGCACCACTCAAGATATCAGCGGCTTCGGCGCCGGTGAAATACCACTACTCCTATTGTTTTTCTACTTATTCAATGAAGCGGGTCTGGACTTATGTCCAACGTCCTTCGCGGGCCGACCCGGGTTGGAGACATTGTTAGGTGGGGAGTTTGGCTGGGGCGGCACATCTGTTAAACCATAACGCAGGTTAGTAGTTAACCCTCTCTTTTCTCGTGTTCAGTCTTTTGAAAACCAATACTAACGTAACCTTATAGGTGTCCTAAGGGGGGCTCATGGAGAACAGAAATCTCTAGTAGAACAAAAGGGTAAAAGTCCCCTTGGTGGAAGGGAAATTACTCAGTTACGAAGAGGGGAGGGACGACTGAGGAAGGAAGGAAGGAAGGAAAGAAGGAAAGTAGGTCGCATGTAGCTTGGCCGAGAACAAAAGCACTTTATCATAAATGGTGCGCCCTCCGCAAGCGATGAACTGCGTCAAGGTCAAAACGCCGACTTAATTACATACTTGGCTACCAGGTCTCCATTCCTTGAAAGAGCAGTCATTCTAGCTAGCAAATGCTATGTATTTCCGCATTCACACCATACCCTTCCACACGTTTCCTCTCTTTTTACCATAGCCGACCGTTTTCCAATATCGCAGATAGCCTTCTATCCTCACTAGACAGGTGTAATAGGGTATGGCCGAGTATGGCCGAAGACGCTGATCATGTTAGTCTTATCTGGGGACTATTGTTCAGATGACATGTATTAGTACTTCTCATAGCTGAATATAGCTTGCTTTCAGCACTTTTATACGGCCTCGGCCCTATCGGTTGCGGTGTACGAACGACAATCAAACAACACTCGTGCATAAGTACTTAGTATCAAGCACCGCTAAAAACGCATCAAAATGTTGAAATTACACATTAGCGTGTTAGAAGTTAACGGTCTGCCTACCTACCTAGGGAGGTAAACGCTCGAGTTCCTGAGAGAGGTGTACGCAGTTCTTAAGACAATCACGCCCTAGAGCTTCCACGCCAGTGGTTGAACGATTAGCCCACAGCCC
>Ga0164242_10004617_pt1 | contig 15445 bp, 18 predicted proteins | sample OricomgcompostMG_FD_108783 | JGI IMG/M metagenome (GOLD analysis project Ga0164242, IMG submission 108783) | Miracle-Growth compost microbial communities from Emeryville, California, USA - Original compost - Miracle growth compost (MG) ... | reverse complement strand
CAATTTGTAAAACTTTGTCCGGTTAATGAATGATATAATAATTTTCCTATTTTCAAATCATGAATTATTATAGTATTTATTGAAACAGAAATTACTGTATTGTCATTGAAACATTTAAGGAAATATATACTTGAACCATGATAAATTTCATCAGACATTTACAAATAATAAATTTTTTAACAAAATATCAAAGAAATTAACATATCAATTTTATATTTTCTTTTTGAACTAAGAATATCAAAACCATCATTGTATATTAACACAAATATTTGAGAATTTACAGTAAATATTTCTTGTAATTCTTTAACTGAATAATTATTCAATTAAAGAAATGAAAATTTATTAATCAATAGTTGCAATAGATTCAAGATACATATTGCCACCATCAACTTTCACATTCCATCCAGCATTCATCCATGTTTCTTTTAATTCATCTAATATAGTTTGTGAAATAGTTTCGATGGAAAAACTATGTGTTCGTAATGTATTGTAAAACCACATATATTTTTTGTTATTGATCATATTAATAAATTTATTATTGATGTCATTAATTTTATCGATTTTTGCTTGTTCGATTATTTTATTAGCATGAACATTTTCAGGAATAACTAAATTGTATTTTGATTTCTTTTCATTTAAATCGCATATTTGTTTTCCGTCATAATATAATTTCACAATATCATCTTTATCTGGAAATTTATCAATATTGATATTAAATGACAGAATAATATTTCTATCATGTTCTTTATTTCTTCTATTATCGAGATAGAAATTACATTTAGATTCAGCAAATATTTTTAGAATACTTAATCTTGGTTTGTTGAATAATACAAGAATTGTATCCTTAGTATTTCCTTTCACAAATTTTTTATAAAGATAATCTATATGTTCGTCATTGTAAGTCTCAAGTCGTTGAATAACAATAAAATATTTTTGTTTTTCATCTGAGATTAATTTTTTGACTTCTTCGGTTTCTTGACTAATGTAATGTCTAATATATGTTATATGATTTGGAAACTTCAAATTTGAAAGTTTGATTTCAGAATCATTTAAAACTATAATAGGATAATCATGTTCACTGATTATTTTAATAACTTCTTTTATATCAAAGAGTCGTTGAATAGAAAAAAAGTAGTGAAGATTCGACATTTTCGAAATTTAAAAATCTATTGAAATATGATATTTAATGTGTAGAAAAATCATTTTTTTATTGATGGATAATTTATGAAAATTATTTACATGAATATAAAAAACAAAAATTATTTAACAAAATTTTCATTTACTGGATTATTAATTAATAATTCAGTAAATGTTATTGAATATATTTGCATTCAATCAAAGAAATTAATTATTTTGAAGTTCTTCTATTGTTTTGTGAATTTCATCATGAATCCTTTTAACAAGCAATTTACATATTTCAGAACTCAACATTATTTGTTTATTATCAAATTCCTCTCTGAATTCAATAGGAATATTAATGATTTTGTTTTGATTAACAAATCTATTATCAATTTCAATCATAACATCATTAATATTTTTCTTTAAATAATACATTGTTTCGATGTTATATTTAACATCATAATTTCTGAAAATCTTAACAAATTTCTTATCAAAATCTTCAATTATATTTTTGATACACCAAACAATATATTCATAACCACAAATACTATCTCTAATATTCCATTCAATAGTATCAACAAAATAGAAAATATTGTTAATGCAATAATCAATTGAAATATTCCAAAAATGGAAAGGTTTATGAATTATTGAAAAGTTGTATGATATTAAGAAATCAATTATCTGATTATTATATCCTGATACTGATAATGAACATTTCCAATCTTCATTCGAATAATTCAACTCTTCACCATTTGTTTCAATAATCAAAGTTTTCTTTAACAAATGAATTCCATTTGAAATTCCATTAATACTATAAAGTTTGCAAACAATATTACAAATTGTATCTATTAATTTTTCAGCTATTTGTTTATTATTATAGTTAATATTTCTGTAAATATCACTTATTAATGAATATTCTAATGAATCTATTGAACACCAATAATGATACAAATGTGAATATAAATAATTAGCATTAGAAGACAACAATTCACCAAAATTAAAATTCACATTACAATAATGAATTCTTGATTTCAAACTCAAAGTTTCATAAGAGAAAATTTTACTATATTGATGTAAATTAACGCTAATATTATTGTGCTTTGATAAACATAATTGTAATGAATTTAATTGTTTTGAGAGTACATAATTATAATAACCAGTACAATGCGACAATATATTTTCTCTATAAAGATTTAAACAATTATTTGTGTCAGTAAATTTTTCTATTTCATAATTATATTTTAAACAATTAACTAATTGTGAATTGCCTAAAACAAATAATAATTTCTTATTTAAAAAACTGTATGTATATGTATAATAATATAGAACAATTGATAAATCTTCATAATTGAAAATATGGAATTTTTGTGAAAAAACATAATCGCTTTTCTGGTTGTATTCATTATCAGAATCATCATAATCGGAACCAACATTCTGTTTTAAACTAATTAATTTATAAGAAACTGTTTTAGGAAATTTATCTTTAATAATTTCAATCCATTTGTCAAAAACATTATTTATTCTAAATACAGACAAACAATCACTTTCTTGCAATAATGTTAAATTATTATTTGACATTTTTAAATTCTAAATGAAATAATGATTGGTTTAAAAATATTCATCATATCAATTTTAAATATTATTCATATTTTAATCAAAAAATGAATAATTCTAAAAAATGAAAAATATTTCTTATGAAATTATAACTAAACATTTCAATAGAAAATGCTAAAAGTAAAAAACACCAAACAATTTGATCCTAGATATTCAAGAACAATTCATTTCTTAATTGTTTATTATCATAGAGAAGATGATAATTTCTATAACTCAGCACATTTATTACAAAAGCTTTACTCTAATTACAAAAAGCAAAATAATATTAGATTAATGAATGTTGCTGATTTCTTTTCTTTCTTGGAAAGTGAATCATCATTGGAATATATTAAATGTGATTTATTTGTTTTTCATTATATTGGACATTCAAATGGTTCATATGAAAATTTTCCTGTTCTTGGTGAGTTCAAATTCATTGATTTCATTAATGCATTAGAGAAAGTCAATAACTATTGTTTATTTATTGATTGTTGTAATCAAGCTTATTATGAAAATAATAATGAAATTGATGGAACATTAGCAGGATGTTTCTTTGATTACATTGAAGGTAAGCATGTAATCTTAGCAGCAAAACCAAATCATGTTTCTTATTTCAATAGAAACACAATGGTTACATATTTCACTAAAGTTTTCATTGAAAATATCTCTTTCAATTTCGAAGAAATGTTAATTGAAATGGAAACAAAATTAATAATTTACAACAAAGTTAAGAATAGAAATACAGATAATGGAATTCTTTACTATCAGAAAAACAATGAAGAAATTAAACTTAATCATAATGAAATCAATGATTCTATAATCCAAGAAGAGAAAATGAAATGGAATATGAATACCATGTTCGGGAATATTTTCAATGATATTAAACCAATATTGAATACTTTAGCTAACAAATTAGAAAATGAAGAAAATGCAAATAATAAATCAAAGAATAATAAACAAAAGAACAGTAAAAAGAAAAACAAAAAGAATAAATCAAAGAATTGATTTATTCATATTTTGATCAAAATATGAATAATCACGAAAAGAATAATTTCATTAATGTTGACAAAATAACATTAATGATTGTTACTGAGCTAAGTATCAAACCTGATTGACCTAATATATAAGCTAATCTTTCACATTTGAAATGTGTTCTTCTAATATAATCCATTACATAAGTTTTATCACCAATGCATTCAACAACAAATTCTCCGTTGTCGTTTTTGAAAAGTAAAACAATGATATTTTTGTTTGAATTTAATGAACATGAAACTATATTATTTTTAATCGTTTTGTTATTCCAATAAACTATTGATTCTTCATTAAAGATTGGTTGTTTGTTCATTATAGTGAAATTATTATTGATTATTAATCCATTCAAATCTTTTCCAAGTTGATGATTATCAAAGAATTTTCTTTTAGTTTGATGGATAATTTCAATAATTTTCTCTGAATAAGGAATATTGATTTCTGAAATATAATTGTTATATTCTATTGGATCATCAATGAAGTTGAGAAACTTTTCATATTCTTTATTCCATTTGTTCATTTCATTACGACAAACAAAGTAACAATAACACAAAGGAATTAATAGTAATAATATTTCCATTTTCAATAATAATAATGAATAATATTGTTGCAAAACTATTAAATATCATTTTTATGATAATAATTTTCTTGTGATTTCAAAAAATAATTACAATAGAAAGAAATTGACTCAATAACTTCTTGAAAATATATATTGTAAAAGAATTGTAACTTTCGAACATGAATAATCAATATTTTGTGATTCATACTTGTAAAGAACGAGTTCTTCAACGTGATGGATCTCTAAAAGAATGTGGTGAAAAGTCCATAAAAGATAATGATTATCATATTCATTGCAAATTCAGTAAGTATGGATGCTCTTTCATTGAAAGGAATAAAGATGAAAAGCATGTTTGTAATTATGAAATTCTTGAACCAATATTCAATAGATTAATGAAAATATTTGATGAACAAAAAGAACATATTGATGAATTGGATTCTGAAGTTACAAATCTTAATTACAAATGAATTAATAAATCTAAAACAGAATATCACATTTACTAATCGAATAATTATTCTATTAGTAAATTAATTCTTCCCACGAAATAATAGAAAAGTAAAAGAATTAATAAAATCACAAGGGGAACGAAGTGACTGGGTTGAATTCTTTGAATGTTCATAATTCAAAGAATACTTATTTACATTCGGAATTCCCGAATGTAAATTTGAATTTTCTGAAAGAAAAGAAGGGGAACAAAGTAACAAAGTTAATTTTTCTGAAAGAAAAGAAGGGGAACGAAATAACTAAATTATAATAGAAAAATTGATATTTGAACTCCCAAAAAATATTATCTATTTTTCAATAAACTTCTAAGTTTTCTGAACTTTGGAACTTTTGAAAATGTCAAGCATCGTATCTATTGAATCATTTCCTCATTCACCATCCGATTGGAATTTATATGATAATTATGTTATTATTCCTAAAACTTCGGAACCGTTAACTTTCATTAAAAATAACAATGATTTTAATGACAAATTTTACAAAACTTATCCATTTATTAATGAAAGAATCTTTAATACGAAAGTAAATGAAATGGTTGAAAACAACGTCATTATTGCTGGAGGAAGTGTTCTCAAAACAATGGTAAAAGGAGCTAATCATCAAACTGATCTTGATATGTATATCATTGGAGATAAATTTGTTGGTGAAAATAACAAACAAGTTTGTTTAGATAGAGCATTTTTACTTCTTGAAACAATTCGTTCAAATTTAACAGTAATGAAAGATTTTGATGAATTCAAAGAAACAATCTTATTTACTTCTAATGATTATCATTGGGATGTTCAATTCACTATTGGTGATGAAAAATATAAGATTCAAATAATGAAGAATCCTTATCCCAATAAAGAAGCTTTAATGAAAAGTTTTGATCTCGATTGTTGTTGTTTGATGTATGATGGTAAAGAAGTAACAATGACAACAGAAGCACTTACTTGTTTGAAAAATGGAATACTTAAACTTGATTTTAAAAATTATTACTATAATTATGAATCACGTGTTGCTAAATATATTAAACGATACAACTTTAATATTGCTTTTCCTAATATCACTCACAAAGAATTATTAGAAATGGAAATCGATACATCTAATCATCTCCCTAAAATTTATGGAAGAGTTTTATTAGTTGGTAAATTTGTTCTTGAACTTTCGAAATCAGAATTTGTTCTTCGTAGAATATTAAATGGCAATCCACAATTAGTTTCTAATTGTGAATATTATAGAAATAAAAATTATATTCAAACTCCATGCAAATTCTGTGAATCATACATAGATGTTAAGAAACATTGTGTTAAATTAATTAACCCAGAAAGTCCTGGTTATGAAATTTCCAGAAATTGTATTTGGGATGAAAAAGAAAAGTTAAATTATACAAATTACAAAAATGAGATTATTAATCCAACTTTTTATTATTATGGATCACTTAATGAAACTATTAATCCATTTTTATGGGTATTAAGAGTCAAACTAAATTACTATGCAATATATAAAAAGCGACTTGAAAGCAATGAAGAACACGAATCTGATTTCAAAGTGGTTTATAAAAATAGACAATTGCTTGTTGAGAACATTGATAATAAAAAAATATTCAATATTACCACAAAACAATCTAATCCCAATATCATCAAACAATCCAATGAAGGAATTTATTTCATGATTAAATCAATGGTTGATTCTGATATTAACAATAAAATTTCTAATCATCCATGCAATTTCAAACCAAAAGAATATTATTATTGGTATAAACCTGAAATTATTAATCCAGTTCAAACTAATGAAACTAAAAATTCGATTTTATATATTAATGATGAAATAATAAATAATATTTGTGATCTTTTCATCGATGCAAAGAATAACACTGAAATTGAAAAGATTTACAAAATATTCTTGGCAATAACTCAGAATTCATTTACTAATGAATTAATTGCATCATTAAACAAATTTAATGTTGACAAATCTAAAATCAATAACATTATTGATGTTATTAAGAACAATAACAAATAACTTCAATGAATGATAACTAATTGATTATTAGTATCTTTGATCAAAGATACTAATAATTTCTAATGTTAAATAACAATTCACATTACAAATGACTTCTCATGAAAAACGAAAGAATAATCATACAATAATGATTATTGTTATTGTAGTAATTATTATTATTGTCATTGTTGGTATTGGTTTAGGTATTTACTTTGTCCATAAGAAAAAGAAACCATCAAAATCCCCTGATAATGATGATAATGGAGGAAAAAGCAATGGTGGTGGAGGTAACAATAATAATAATACAGTACAATGTGGGACTTGGAATTCAATTTCACCATCAGCATTATTCACTATTCAAAATGGTTCTGATTGTTTAGCATTAACACCTAATGGAAGTTTTATAATGTCACCAACATGTTCTCCACAAACAATGACTGGTGTAAATTTTAATTCTTGGATTTATACAAATAATAGTTTTGCTAGTGTTATTGGAAATTTTTACGTTGGAACAACAAGGGGGTTTAATTACATCAACTCAATATCCCAATGCGATATTACAAGGAATACAACAAGATGTTATAGTTAAAACTCCTCCTGCTAAACAAATGGGTGATATTTTTGAAATATGGAGTTACAATGAACAAAATCAAACATTTGGTATAATGCATGCAAATTCTTGTATGTATAAAAGTTCATATAATGGAATACCAGCACCTGTTATAAATCAATGTTATACAAAAACTATAAATGGGCCTAATGGTCCTATAACAATATCTCCAATGAAGTTAAATATTGTAACTTAATTTTTTTTCTAATCTATTGATTAATAAATTAGAAATCTAATTCTATTATTGTAATTTATTAATATAACTAATCAAAATAATTAACTTGTTTTCTATTATCAAATAATTGCAAATGTTTTCCTAATTAAAAAGTATTTTATTTATTAATTAATTATTTTGTTATTGATTGGCAATCCTCGAAATGAAGTTCACTCAATTATTTATTGTTTCATTACTATTTCTAATTACTTTTGTTTATTCACAGGGACCTCCAAATATTAAACTCACAATTAATTCAACAGAAATAATTAATGGAACAGCTCTTGAAGCTTCTATTAGATTTTCTCATTACACGATCATTGGAACATCTGATGTTATTATTTTCAAATACTTTTTTGATATCGAAGATCCAAAATCAAATGATACTAATTATTGGGCAATAAGTAAAATTCCTATGACTCAGAAAATGATTCCATTTACAGATATTGAATCAACAATTGTTAATTTAACTCTTGGAGAACATTTTGTTATTGTTAATGTGGCAAAAGCTCCTTTACAATATGGAGCACCATTCGATGTTAATAGTAATGAAGTTTGGTTTAATGTTACTAATTGATTTATTGAATATTGATTAATATTTAATAAATTCTTTTCTCAAAACAGAAATATTGATTTTTGGAATTATTAACAACAATAATTTCTAGTATTATTTTCAAACAATGGAATCTCTATTGATTGAATTAAAAGAAAAAGGAATTGATAAGTTTGTGAAGGACAATAGATTAACAATTATCTACAACAATGATAGAACTTTATTCACTTTGAACTATTCAACCAGGAGAAATTCTATAACTGATCTTTGCAGAGGTCTAACATTAACAACAAATAATTATGAAGTTGTTGCTCGTGGAATGAAAAGATTTCATCGTTCTGATAATGGATTTAAGAAATATATTTCTATTCAATCCAAAGAGGACGGAACATTAATGATGCTTTATTTCTATAATAACAAATGGAATGTTAAATGTAGATTTAATTTTGCTGATGATTTACTTCCATATTCTAATCCAAATACAAATACATTCAGAACTTATGAAGAATTATTTAATAGTTTTCATTTGAACACTTCAACACTCATCAATCCAGAATATACTTATATGATTGAAATGTGTAGTGAAGAGAATAGAATTGTTAGGAAATACAAAGAACCAAAATTATTCTTACTTGCTGCTATTCATAATCATGAAGAATCACATGAACTTCATGATAATAAATTGGATATCATTGCTAAAGAAATGGGAATATCCAGACCAAATACTTATAATTTCAAAACAATGATTGAAATTAAGAAATCATTTGAAAATATTAATGATATTACTTTTGAAGGTTATGTTATCAATACCGAAACATCAAGAATCAAAGTTAAGAATCCAATTTACTTAGCTATTCATACTCTTAAATATAAGAATTGGATAGCAACTTGTCCAAGTGTTGTTCATGCAATTGGTAATCATTTTCCTGAAGTCATTGAAATACTTCGTGAATTTGGTTTCAATGATTTTGAAATAACAGAAATAATCATTGCAAAAGAACTTGGAGAATTTCCAGATTTAAGAAATCATAAAGCATCACAACCTGGTTATTGTGATTTTACTATTGACAAAAATAATTATGATGGTTCTGAACTTGCTTCTATTCATCCAAAATATGAAAATAATAAATGGATAGTTCATTGTGTTTGTGGTAAAGTAATGAAATACACAAAACTCAGAAGAGATTATGTTGTTCCAAGTATGTGTCATTGCGGATTAAGGAATGGAATCTATAAAATTCAAACAGGAATGACTATTTACAAATGTGATTGTGGAATTACACATGAAGCAAAACAATTATGTGAATTAAGTCTTGAACAACAAATCGCTCTTCAAGTAAATACATGTGATGATTCTTATGAAATTGGTCCTCGTGGAATCCCATGTAATTCTATTTGTAAGATTTATAGATTACATGCACATTACACTGTCATTCAATATATGAAAAAACATAACAAAAGTAAATCTGATGTTTACAAAATTATTTCTAATTTCCTTCAAATCCCCTTGGAACAAACTCATTTTTCGAAGTTTAATATTGAAACATGTAAGAAAGTTATTAAATTTTTAGAGAATTGATTTCTGAAAGATTTGGAGAATATAATTGAAAAATGATTTCTCAACTATTAATTAATAATTAAGAAATTTATAAACAAAATTAAATATTCATTAAATGGATAATTTAGAAGACTAATCAAATATATTCAAAAACAAAAAACATAATTTAGATGAAAGAATTATTAAATATAGTAGTAACTATAATTTATAATATCTATATTTACTGATTAAGAACACCTTTCACAAATTATCAACATTTACTTAATTAATTTCATAATTATTTGATCAAATGACTATGAAAATTGATATTTTTACATCAATAAACTTTATTGTTTGGATTATATAATATAATGTCTAATAAAGATTTGAAAATTGTTTATGAACATGAAAATAATGTCATTATTTATGAATCAAAAACACCTCCAATTAGTAATTGTTTTAAATCATATATCAAAGAAATTACTTCTGCTGATTTACTTTCAAATTGTTTAATAGTAATTAATGATTCAAAACATGTAAAAAATTATTACTATTATCATATTTTCAATTATAAATCATTAACCATTGTTTTCCAATATGACACTCATACTATCAAAGGATTAAAAATTTATTGTTTAGGAAATTACCAAAGAAAATTAACTACTATTTTAGATATTGATTCATATGAACCATTAGATATTTGTGTTTTTCAATATTGTACTGGGTTCTATTCAAATTTCTTATTTTCGTTTAATTATAAAAATCTCCCCAATATATTTACGTATGAAAGAAATAGAGAGTTTAATGAAAGAAAACAATTATTCAATTCACAATCATTAAATCATAAAAACCAATCAATTCTTTCAACAATTCCTGAAAGAAAAAAATATATAAATAATTTTAGTCATCATATATATGATTCATTAGAAATTTTCCGTAATGGATTTATATTTGTTTGGTTATCATTATTAATATTAACTATCAAAGTAAAATTTCATTTTCTCCATTCTTCATATATAAAATTCAACAAACCAAAAACCTAATATTACATTTAGTGCTTCTTTATTCAATATTGGATTATTTTCAGTTGATCATTCGAGTAATATTAATACAGAAACGAATGTAGTTAGAAATTGTATTGGAGTTAGTGGATTAGGATTTTCTTATGGCAAATGTCATGAATCCAAATTAGTTCCTCCTACTAAAGAATGTTTTGTTGGATCAAGAGAATACAAAAGAGATTACAATCCTGATACTAATGAATATACTTATAATGGATGTCGTTTTATTGGTTCTAGAGAACGAAAGAAAAGAATAATTTCATCACTGAATAAATCAAGTCCTGGTGGAATTACAACAGAATGTGATACATACAATATCCATTTGGAAGACAATTGGAAGAAATGTATGGATAATTGTAAAATATTTCTTGGAAATACTAAAGTGAAATTTGTTTTTGGTAAATCAGAATACATATTTTCTGATGAAATTTTCAGAATATGTTTACTTGCAACTATTAATGGTCTTGATCTTCCTATTTACGTCAATCTGATTTCTCATGACAAAATTAAATTCAAAAGAGATTTGGAACCTTTTGTATTGCTTCACAATAGTAAAACATTAGGTCAAGCAATGGTTGACATTGATCTCAAAATTAAGAAAATGCAAAATGGATTTATTGATAATAGTTTTTCTGATAGTGATAAAGAATTATTAAAACAATTGAATTACAAGAGTGTATTAGACTTTAGAAAAGATTATGATAAAGTTTATGAAATCAAAGATGTTAAATCATTCACAAATTTCCAAGCAAGAATTTGGCTTGAAGCTTCTTCAGTTGATGGAATCATTGATGATAATGATTTTCAAATGAATGTTGATACAATGGTTAGATATGAAACTTCAGGAGAAATATTTCCATGGGATGTTAATTTTCTTGATTGGATTAATGATAATCTTCCAACATTAGAAAAATCAATGACTGGATTTGGAACAATGAAAGAACTTATTACATGTGCAGCATTTATTAAAATTCTTAGGAATCTTGATTTTCCATTTCATAATTCGGAATTGAAAGCATTTATTAGAACTTCTGAAAATTTTTGTGCAAAACCAATCATTGAATATATTCCTTTGCATGATATCAAATATCCATTACAAATCAAAGTAGGTAATCAAATAAGACCAATGATATTCAAAGGAGGAATTTATGCATCCGATACATTAAATCAATTGAATTCAGTATTGATAAAATCCACATTTGATGAAACATTTGATCCAACATTTGTTTCAACATTATACAAAGATATTAATGGAAACAATTTGTCAAAAGAGAAATTACAGAATTCTAATTTTATAACAGCAACTCTTTGGAGATTGACTTTTGGATTCCGAGTTTGTTATCCAAATGAACAAATTCCTGTTGATTACATTAAAGAAAGAATTTTTAAATATTCTGGAATACCAAAAGAATATATTAAACTTTTCAATAAACAAGGACCAGTTAATAATTTCACAACTGAGAAAATATTAAGATTTGAAATTCATATTCATGGAATCTAAATGATTATTTGTTATAATTCTTTTCTATTGATGTTGATCAATATCAATGGAAAATTAAAATGTTATTGTAAATTATTTTTCATTGTTCAAAAATTGATATTTAATATTATTGTTAATTATTCCAATTATTCAAAAACGAAAATGTCGCAACTTGTAATTGAAAGACAAAAGAATAATAATTATGTTGAATTGATTCTTAAAGAAGAAGAAATTCCTTTGGTATTAAAAGCTAATGAAATATCAAAAGATCAATCTAAATTTTCAATTAGATATAGACAATTACTTAGAAAATTAGATCAAATGAATTATCAAACTACATTATATGTGGGAGATCTTGATGATATCGAAATTAATGTTTTAATTAATCAATTAACCAAAGCTAATTATCATACAGAAATTAAAAATTATATGTTTTGGGGTAAATATATTATCATTACAAATCTTGGGAAAAATTCTTGGTGGAAATTCTTTTGAACTTTACATTTCTATTAATCAATAGAAATGTAAATAATTTTGACTAAGATTTTAAATTTATTCATTATCTTCATTGTAATTTCCAATATATTCATTATTGTTATCATAATCTTCATTGAAATCTTCATCATATTCATCATTATCAAATTTATTTTCAAAAATATGGTTTCCTCCAAAATAATATTTTTCAACATCAAACCATTTTTGTTCCATTTTTTACTTTTCAAAAAGAATAATAATTATTTAGATAATATTTTCATTTAACAATTGACGCGTCAGAAGCACCCATTATTTGGGGTTTTTTTATAATTATTAATGTTATTTTTACAAAAATCTTAATCAAAATTATTGTAAAAATTTTATTACAAATATAATTTTCTCATTATTTAATTCCGATTAATCAACTTCTTCAACTTTATCACAATTAGATTCATTCATTTCACTTTTATTAATTTGATTATTTTCAATTATTTTCAAAATATCATTAATCAATTCACGTTTTGTATTTCTATTATGATTAACAACTATAATCATACAATTATCAAAAATTATGTGATGATTTGAATAAACTTTCGACATTAATTAATAAATGAAAATATTAATTTATTAAATTTTATATTCTAAATAAAACTCAGATAATTTTTGGTTTTGGAGGAACAATAAACTTCTTAATCAAGATTTAAGTAAAGTGTCAATAGTTAATTGAATCTCTGTTCCATTTGTAACATCATTAGAAGTCCAATAATTTATTGTTCTAACAAATTCATTCACTTCTTCTTTTGAAACATTAGTATCAACTCTTAATTTATTCATTTTCACAGGGACAATTTCAGTAAGAGTTGCATTAAGTTTGTTATTAATTTCAATATCAACAACAAATATTCCTCCTAATTTACTGTATTTGAAATTATCTGGTAAAGGAATATTCTCATAATCATTAATGAAATCTCCTATTCCATGCATAATTAATGAACCTTTGTAATTCTCTAATCCTCGAACATGATGTGATGATGTTCCGTAAATTACATGAAACTTTAGTTCATCAATAATTCTATGAGCAAGAATTTCTCTGTAATAAATTCCATCAATTTCTCTTAGTTCTAAAGCCCAATTAGGCCCCCAATGAATGGAAAGTATTTTGATTAATGGAAGATCCGAATTAATATTCCTAATATGATAATTAACAACACTTGAAATAATCTCGAATGCTTTGTTTACATTTTCAAGATTAGTTATTGGAGGTAAATAAGCAACACCAATTTGATTATTATTAGATTTCCAATCATCAGGAATTCCTGAACAACCAGTACCAAATCCAAATACAATAATATTACAATCATTTCTTGAAATGATACAAGGTTTGTATGCATCATTTCCATAATCAAATCCAATAATATTATAGTTATTCTTTAATATTAAACTTTCATTAGCAGCATTTCTACCCATATCAAGAGCATGATTATTAGCAAGATTAAAAACAGCTTTTTGTTTATTATAAGTACTAATTGGGAAAACCAAAGGGAAATTATTAAGATTGAAATGATATCTAATTCCTTTTTGATTAGGAATATTTGAAGAAATTTTATCAGTGGGAACTGTTATTGTTGGAGCACATTCAATATTCAAAATTCTTAAATCTTCATTAAGATTATTTGTTATTGTTTGTAATGAATTAGGAATTAAATAACTTGCATTGTTCTGATTCATTCTTCTAATTATTGTTAATTCTTCTTTGTTTTGAATAATAGAATCCAAATATTGTTGTGCTGTCATTGAATCTTCAATTAATGGATCGAAATTATTGAATTGTTGGAATGTTAATCCAACTGCTCTTCCAAGCATAACATCACCATAAAAGAGAATTCTGATTGTTTTCTTCATTAAATATGGATTAGATTTGTTGTTTTTAGTTTTCCCAGAGTAGTGGGAAAACTTAAAATATAACAAAATTAATGATAATTATCATTGAGAAATTTATAAACATTAAAATATTAAAAATAATGCATTTTGATATATTATTCATTAATAATGAATGATTCTAAAACACCTTCTTTCAAAGAATTTTTAAAAGAACATTTAACAAATATACCTCCTGATTTTATTGATGATTTCTTTACAATATTTCCAGGAGAAAATGATTATAGAAATGAATTATTTTCTAAAGAGTTTCAATAATAAAAAATTGTTATAATAGAATTATTATAAACATTTTCTTAATAAAGTATTGAAATCAATAATGTTTTCATCAATCAAATCCACACCATATTTTGTGAGATTAGGATACAGTACAACAATTGCTGATAATCTTATTTGCCCTAAATGTAAAAGACACGTTCGTGGATTACATAGACCATTCAAATATGATTCTTTGGAAGTTTGTGTATTTTGTTTTGATGATGTCAAAACAAATAATGTTGAAACCAAAACAAATATGAATGAATAATTTTCTATTCCAATTAATTAATTGGAATAGAAAAACATCTAAATATTATTTCCAATAAGATTTATTATATTCATATATTCATGCAAATTTGTAGTATTTGGATCTTCTGATGTATAAATAACTAATGTTGGTAGTGAATCAAATTGTTTCAATAATATATAATTATGATATTGAAAATTCTTCTCTGTTAATTTCTTAATTATTAATTCTAATTCGTTAATATTTGATTTTCTAATTTCATAGAAATTAATCATAGGAATTTTTGTTATTT
>Ga0164242_10004616_pt1 | contig 15450 bp, 14 predicted proteins | sample OricomgcompostMG_FD_108783 | JGI IMG/M metagenome (GOLD analysis project Ga0164242, IMG submission 108783) | Miracle-Growth compost microbial communities from Emeryville, California, USA - Original compost - Miracle growth compost (MG) ... | reverse complement strand
TGACTTTCACCTGCTGGTACGCGGAAAGGCCCGGGTCGCCGCCGACGCCGCTGTCCTTGTAGCCGAACGGCAGCACGTCGTCGACGCGACGTTGGCCGTTGATCGTGACGCTGCCCGTCTCGAGACGGCGCGCGATCTGCGTGGCCCGCTGCGCGTCTGCGCTGAACACGCTGCCGCCTAGCCCATAGTTCGAGTCGTTGGCTACCCGCACCGCGTCGTCCTCGTCGAGATACGGCACGACCACGAGGACCGGCCCGAATATCTCCTCGCGGAAGATGCGCATCGTGTTCGTGACGTCGACGAAGACGGTCGGCTGAACGTAATAGCCGGTGGGCAGTTCGGGCGGCCGGCCGCCGCCGAGGGCGAGGCGCGCCCCTTCGGCGAGGCCCGACCGAATGTAGCCCTCGACCCGATCTCGTTGAGCGGCGCTGACCAGCGGCCCGAAGTCGGTGTTTGGATCCATCGGGTTGCCCACCCGCGCTCGACGCAACGTCTCGACGACGACCTCGACGACCTCGTGAAACCTGCTGCGTGGCGCGAGAACGCGGGTCGACGCGTAACACACCTGCCCGCTGTTCGGCAGGCAGGTCGAGATGAGCGAGGAGGCAAACAAAGCCAGATCGGCGTCGTCGGCGACGATCGCGGCAGACTTGCCCCCGAGCTCGGCGGTCACCGGCTTGAGCAGCTCACCGCACGTCGCCGCGATCGCGCGCCCGGCCGCCGTCGACCCGGTGAACGAAATCTTGTCGACGCCAGGGTGGCGAACCAGCGCCGCGCCCGTCTCACGGCCTCCGGTGACGATATTGACAACGCCCGGCGGCAGGCCCGCCTCGACCACAGCTTCGGCGAGCAGGTATGCGTCGAGCGACGTCTCGGGCGACGGCTTCACCACCACCGGGCAGCCGGCGACAAGCGACAAGGCGAGCTTGCGGGCCAGCAGCGACTGCGGCGCGTTCCACGGCACGATCGCGCCCACCACGCCGATCGGCTCGCGCCGCACGAGCGAGCGAGACGACGCGGCCTCGATGAGCGTCTCCTCCTCGAACGCCTCGGCGAGCGCAGCGCTCTTGCGATAGACCGCGACCGGTCGGGCGCCGCTGCTCCACCGTGATCGCGAGATCACCGAGCCGTTCTCACTGGTGACGAGTGACGCGATTTCCTCTTGCCGCCGTTCATACGCATCGGCGAGCGCCCTCAAGAAGAGAGCACGCTGCCCCGGCGGGGTAGACCGCCATTCAGGGAAGGCCGCGCGCGCCGCGGCGACAGCGCGGTCGACGTCGCTCTCGTCGCCGTCGGGAACGCTGCCGAGAGGCTCTTCGGCCGCCGGATTCGTCAGCGCGATTCGAGCGCGAGAGTGTGCGGGCGCTAAGGCGCCCCCGACGAAGAGCTCGTGTCGATCTATGCTCACGAAAGCCTCCGCCTCATCAGACCGGCCCAGGAACCCGGACCGCTATCACCGCCGGGGTGCCGTCGCGCGTATAACCCAGGCCTCTCTCGAGCGCCCCGGCGAGGTCGGAAAGTTCGGTGACTTCTTCGCCGTAGCTGTTTGCCGCCTCGGCGAGCTTTGCGAACTTCGGGGGCGGCTCGAACGTGCCTCCGTCGTAGTTTCCCGACGAAATCGCGTAACCGTCCGGATAAGCGGCTTTGAGGCCGGTGGTTCCCGTGCTGTAGGAGCCGTTCACGAACACCACCGACAGGTAGGGCGCCTTGTGGTGCGACGCCGCCCACAAGGCCGCCAACGGATTGCCGAACATGAAATATCCGTCGCCGCTGGCGAGCACCACATCCTGACCTGGCGCCGCGAGCCTCATGCCGAACGAAGCGCCGCTCCCCCAGCCACCAGACGTGCTGCCGCTGCGGAAATACGTTCCCGGCTCGGTGCGTCGCGAGTATCGGTGGACGAATTGCCCGTTGCTCAGCGCGTCGTTGAGAACGATGGCGTTGGGTTCGAGCACTCGGGCCAGCTCATACGCGACAACGCGGCCGGTCAACAGGCCGCGCTCGATGTCGGCTTCGGCGAGTTCGTCGTCACGTCGTGTGATCTGCTGCTTTCGCTCCTGCAACCGACGTCGCCGCTCGTCGATCACGTTGCGGTGCCTGGGCTTCAGCAACGTTCGGGCGCAGTCATGAACGGCTGTGGCCACCGCGGCGACAGCGGCTGGTATCCAAAGATCCGCGCGATGTTCCATGGTCTTATAGCGAGACAGCACCGGATCGCTCGACACCCAGACCACCTTGGTGTCACCGCCGGGCGCGTTGATGCCCGGCGCGAACGGAACGATGGCGTCGGCGACGAAGACGACGTCGGCGTCTTTGGCCGCAGGCCCGGTGCCGTACGCCCAATGGGTGGTCGGAAAGTTCAACCGGTCGGCCCGAGTGTTTTCCGACACCGGCACAGCCAGCAGCTCCGCCAGCCGAACGAGCGCGCTGACCGCCTCGGGATCGCGGCCGGAGCGCTCGGTGCAGATCAGCGGATCATCGGCCTCGAGGAGCCACTCGGCGATCCGCCTCGCGTCGTCGGGATCCGGCCAGGTGGGTCGCGCCACGCCGAGCTGGTCTCTTGTGGGGAAACTCATCGAGCCGCCGGCCCGCAACATCGCCGTCTCGCGCGGAATCGTGAGCTGCACGGGCCCGGCGGGTTCGCTCATCGCCACCTGAAGCAGCCGGCTGATCATCAGCCCAGGATTGTCCTGGTGTTCGAGCCGGTGGTCCATCTTCGTGTATTGCCGGACGATGGCGCCTTGGTCTCGAGGTTCCTGAACCCACTGAATGTTGCTGTCGCGGCTCCCCGGCATCGAGCCGGCGAAGGCCCGTGGCCCGGCTCCCGCCGTCATGAGTACCGGATAATTTCCGCGCCAGGCGGTATGAATGGCCGCTCCCTGGTGGAACGTGCCCGCGTCGACATGGACGGCGGTTGCGGAGGGCCGATTTCGAAGCATCGCATTTCCGAGCGCCGCGTTGAGGGCGACGCTCTCGTGCGTCATCGTGATCAGGTTCGGCGTCGGGCGGTCGGTGGCGTGCGCTTTCGCCACGGCCTCTTGGTAGAAGTTGAGCTCGGTGCCGGAGACGAAGAAGAGATCATCGACTCCGCCGAGCTTCATCGCGGCGACGATCGCATCGCCCCACTCGTCAGCGGCCACCGTCGTCCACGAGGAGTCGGGCTCCATCGCTCTCCTTTCGAGGGCGCACACGATCGCGCGCGGATCAGGTGATGCCTGTCAACGAGCACACGTTCGTGTAGAAGATCGCCTGCTGCTCTTGCTCGCTGAGGCCAATCTCCTCGAGATTCCTGATCGTCGCCCTGATGTAGCCCGGCCCACGCTCAGGATCGTAGGGGCTGTCGGACGAGAAGAGCACGTGATCGACGCCGTAAAAATCGACCGAGCACCGAAGCGCGTGGGCGGCGCCGAACATCGCGGTGTCGGCGTACATCATCGTGAAGTATTCGATCGGGCGTTTGGTCAGGAGATATCCTTCGACATCTTCACGCTGCTCGTCTGGCGTGCGTGCACCGAGTTGATCCCAACCCGGGCCGACCCGACCGGAGAAATGCGGCACCATGCTTCCGCCGTGATGGATGAGCAGCTTGAGCTGAGGATAGCGTTCGAGAACTCCGCCAAACACTATTCTCGCCATAAACGCCGACAGATCGTATTCCCAGCCGAAAGTCCACCAGATCTCGAATTTCGAGCGATCTTCGGTGGGATAGTCCGGCCAGGACGAGCTGCGGCAGGGGTGCACCTGGAGCAACTTGCCCTGGCGAGCCGCGTACTCGTAGAACGGGTCGAACTCCTTCGCGTCCATCGCGGTTCCGTGCACGTGCGTGTAGATCTGCGCTCCTAGGGCGCCAAGTTGCTCGACCGCATAGTCGAGCTCGGCGACGGCGGCGTCAGGGTCATCCATCGGCACGCAGGCGGTGAAGCCGGCGAAGCGGTCAGGATGGTCACGCACCAGCTCGGCCATCGACTCGTTGCCGATCCGCGACATCTCCTTCGAGATCCTCGGCGAGCCTAGATCCTCGACCGGTGGCGCGGCGATGTTGATGATCTGTCGGTAGTCGCCGAACTCGTCCATCTGACGAAACCGCACGTCCATGTCGACGAGGGAAGGGATGTTCGAGACCCGCTTTCGCAGGTTGGCCGCGTGCGTCGACACATCAAGCTCGAAGAAGCGGTCGTAATACGCCCTTGGCATGACGTGGCAGAACGCGTCGACTTTCATCACGGGCGCCTCCTGATTGCGGGACCCCGAGCCGTCAAAGGCAGGGCGATTATTGGGGCCGCTCGCGCCATCACGCTCATGGCATGCCATGCCATGCGGCGATCTTCGCTAGCCGGTGTTCAAAAGCCAATGTTCGCGATGGGTCCGATCGTTCGCTAGCCGGACGCCGCCATGTTAGGCCGGACGCGACATGCCGGTCAACCGGGTCGCCGGAAGTGTCGTCGCCAACCACGGGTTGACGCCGCGCAGCCCCCTCGATAACGTTCGCTTTGTGCACGAGATGCCGCATATCGCACATGGTGGCTTCACCGTTTGACGGCGCCGAGGAGACGCGATGGACGACGACGAGCGCCGCGCGCAGGGGATGGGCATTCGCCGGGCGGTCCTCGGCGACGAGCACGTCGACCGTGCCGTGGCGTCGACGACGGCCACGACCGCCGACTTCCAAGACTTGATCACCCGCTACGCGTGGGGTGAGATCTGGGCTCGGCCCGGCCTCGACCGGCGTACCCGAAGCTGCATCACGATCGCGATGCTGGTGGCCTTGCATCACGAACACGAACTCGCCATGCACGTGCGCGCCGCGGCGCGTAACGGCGTCACCCCCGACGAGATCCGCGAAGTCTTGCTCCAGACCGCCATCTACGCCGGTGTGCCGGCCGCCAACCGTGCCTTCGCGATCGCCCAAGAGGTGCTCGGCGGAGAACCGATACGGCACGGCTCAGCCGCGACGTCCGACTGACCGCTTTAGACCCGCCGCTCGCGGCGGGCGGACGCGAGGCGAATTCGATGGGCACGTGTCGGCCATGGGAGCGGTCCGGATCGCGGGCGGCGCCTCGCGGTGCGCTATTTACACGAGTTATATTGTAAAAACTCGGACGGCGAAGAGGGGCAAGCGATGCGCATGAGACCGGCGGCCGAACGCGCCACGCTTGAGATCGCCCCGGCGGAGGTCCCGGCCGCGTCTCGCCCGGTCGACGACGTCCAGGGCCACTGGCTGCTCGCCCGCCTTGGCAAGCGAGTCCTTCGACCGGGCGGTCTGCGCCTGACCCGGGCTCTGTTGCGCGAAGCGGGCGTGGCCCGCCAGCACGTCGTCGAGTTCGCCCCCGGCCTGGGCCGCACCGCAACCCTGGTGCTCGACCACCAGCCCGCCGACTACATCGGGGTCGACGCCGACCCGCACGCGGCCAAACTCATCGAGCGCCTCGTCTCACCGAGAGGCCGGGCGGTCGCCGCCGAGGCGGCTGCGTCCGGGCTGCCGGATCGCAGCGCCGACGTGGTGTTGGCCGAAGGAGTCCTCACCATCCAGTCCGAGGCCGGCAAGCAGCACATCGTCGCCGAAGGGGTGCGGCTGCTCCGGCCCGGGGGACGCTACGTGCTGCACGAACTCGCGCTACGCGCCGACGCCGCGGGCGAGGGCGAGGGCGACGAGATCCGTTCCGCGCTGGCGCACGCGATGCACGTGAACGCGCGGCCGAAAACGGTCACCGAGTGGGAAGCGCTGCTCACCGATAACGGGCTACAGGTGCGGATGGCGCGCACCAGCGCGCTGGCCCTGCTCGAGCCGCAGCGCATCCTGGCCGACGAGGGGCTCGTCGGCGCGCTCCGGTTCGCCCGCAACCTGGCGCGCGACAAGCCGGCCCGCGTCCGCGTGCGAACGATGGCTCAGACGATGCGCGCTCACAAAGCGTCTTTGCAGGCGGTCGGCATCGTCGCCGTCAAGCCAGACGACTCGAACGCGTGAGCAGTTCGCCCGAACCGACTCACCTCGCCCGCGAGGGATGTTCACGAGAATCCTCAGCCAGGGCTGGGGGTATCCCCGATCTGGCGGTCGGTCTTCGTGCCGCGATGATGGCTTACCGCGACGACGACACCAGCACTGGCGCCCGCTCATACGCTGATCAGTTGATGATTTCGCCGCGCTCGCTGGCGAGGATCGATGTCAGTCGTTCTCTTCACGTCTGTAGCGCTTCTGGTGTCAATCGCGTCCACTCGGTGATCTCGCTGACGATCTGCAGTGGAGCGGCGCTGCGGTAGGAACGGGTGGGGTTTCCGGGGAACTTCTTGTCGGTCACGTTCGGGTCGTTCTCAAACGCCCCGGTCGGTTCTACGACATACACCCGTGGAACCGGCTCGCCCTCGGCGAGCTCTGCCGCGATCTCCGCAGCCAGCCCGGCGCCATCGACAAGAGCAGTGAAGTAGACGTGGTTCATCACCACGTCGGGACGGTAGTTCGACGGACGACCCGCCGTGAGGAGATCGCCCACACGCAGATCCGCGATGGTGCCGTGGAAAAAGGGACCATCGTCGCGGGGCTGTGACACCGCAACTCCTTGCGTTCGCTGAACCGGACGCACGAGTTTGCCGCACCACCCGGGCCTTGCCGCAAGTGCCCCACCTAGCGGTTCTCCGCCACGAACTGGCTGGCGGTGAAGGACGCGCCAGCCGGATCAGCGAGGACGGCGAATCGCACCCATGGCGCATTCCGCGGCTCGGCGAGGACCGAACCCCCGAGTTCGCGCGCTCGCGCGGCGATCGCGTCCACGTCATCGACGGCGAAGGTCACGCTCCAGCGCGGCGGGCCGCCCTCGCGAGGCAAGATCGCCGCAACGACGTCCTCGAAACCCTCGGGCGCGCCCATCTGCCTCATCCCCGCACGCATGCCGGGGTTGAGCTCTTCGAGATGGTCGCCATAGCCCGGCAGCGTCCACATCGGCGAACCGACGTCGATCGTCGTCCAGCCGAACACCGCGCCGTAAAAGGACTTCGCGGCGTCGACATCGTCGGTGTGCAGGTTGTTGAAGTTCACCGCGCCATGCTCGTTGACCGCCGCCGAGCCGCGGTGCGATCCGGGCTGCCACACGCAGAAGACCGCGCCCTCATGATCGGCGAAGACGGCCATCCGCCCCGCGTCGAAGACGTCGAACGGTTCGGAAAGCACCCGCCCGCCCGCCTCACGCACCCGGGATGCCGCGTCGTCGGCCGACTCGACGCGGATGTAGGTGTTCCACATCGCCTCGGCGGGCGCGCCGGGGGGCTGCGAGGAGATCGCGGCCGCGGCCCGGCCGCCGATGCTAGCCATGTAGTAGTGGGCCCCGGCATCGGGAGGCATAGCGTCCTCGGCCTGCCAACCGAACAGCCCGGAGTAGAACCGGGCCGCGTCTGTGGGGTCGGGCTGGTTGGTGTCGACCCAGCACGGCACCCCGGCCGGGTAATCCTCACGTGTGCTCATACCGGCACGCTACAGCGGCTCCCATCGAGGCTCCAGAGACAGCGAGCCGCTCGCACCGGACCGCGTCCCGGTCAAGCTGCCGGTGGCGCATGGGTGAGATCACGAGGCGCATGACTGTGCGGGTCGGCGATGAGAGGCTTCGGTTCACGGCCGCGCTGCATGAGGCGCATCCTCGACGATCATGCGATTGCCGGAAAAGCGAGCGGCCGCCACATCGATATCACCAACGAAGGGGCCGAGACCGCTTCTTGTGCAGACGTGGACTCCGAAGTGGACGCCCGGCCAGAGACGTCATCGACATTCTCTTCTGGTCGGCCGAACACCTCGGCATTGGCGCCCCACAACCGGGACCGAGCTTTCCTCGACGCTGCGATCAACAGCCCCACGGTCATTGGGCTGACGCAGTTGACGACACCGAAGTGCTCAGCCGGCTTCCCGAGAGGTTCTGGCGTTACATCACTCCTGGGTTCGCGAACAGGTTCGCGGCCGTTGCTGTGAACCTGACCGCCCGTGTCAGCAATGGGTGGGCGTCGCTTGGCTACGTCGCAGATGAATTGGCGCTGAAGTGCCTCCTCGACGATGGAGGTTGTCGCGGATACCTACGAAGTCCCGCTATCCGAGTATTGGCGAAGCGAACTCGAAGAATTCTTCTTCGAAGGATCTCGACCATGAGTTCCTCTACGCACCGGAATACGACGGATTCGAGAACGATCCGAAATTCGGGCCTCCCGGAATCGTGCCTATGCGCTTCGCAGACTGGTTCAAGCCGTTCAATGCAGATCGCCGCCTCCACCCCTCCTGGAAGACGGCGGCTGATGTCGCCCGAGGACCGCGAGGGACGCCGCAAGGCTCGTGATCCTTCGGTGTGCGCCGACGAAGGCCGACGGCGTCCAAACCCGCGGCCTTCCGCTGCTCCGTAGTCGCCCTCTACGCCGGGCCTGGGCCAGGCGCGCCATTCCGCCAGCAACGGATCGCGGCGTACCCGATCGACTCGCCCCAATCGCGAATTCGTTGCTACGGCTTCTGGTCCCACGGGTTGAGGCAGGCGACGCCGAGTGGCTCGAAGTGTCGGGTGTTGCGCGTGACGACGCTCATCTCGGCGGCTTGGGCGACGGCGGCGATGAGGGCGTCGTCGAGTGGCGCGCGTTCGGGGACGCGGTAGGTTGCCAGGATCCGGGCGGCGGGTAGGTCGAACGGCAGCACCCGTCCAGCGAAGGCTGACAGGACACGGTCTTCGAACCACCGGCGCAGAACCTCGCCTTGAGGTGGATCGGATCGCTCCTTGGCGACCACGCCGCGTTCGATCTCGGCCATCGTCGTGGCCGTCACGAACTGATCAGCGACGGGGACCGTCGCCGCCCAAGTCTCGACCCGCGGATTGCGACCTCGGATTCGCAGCGCTGAGACCACATTGGCGTCCAGCACGTACTGCATCGGCCGGGTCACAGATCGGGGGAACGAGCGGTCAACCCAAGGCGCCCGGGCTCGAACTCGATGTCCGCGCCCTCGTCGGTACCGAGCAGATCGATGAGGGTCACCGGCTCCCGTTCCAGGGCGTCAGCAAGGATCTCGCGTGCCTCGGCCTCAACCGATCGGCGATGCTGTTCGGCCCGCGCCTTCAGTGCGGCTTTGGTGCCCGCAGGAAGGTTGCGGATCAGGATCTGCTCCACGGCGATCACCTCCGATATCGAATTAATGATATCACTTGAGCCGGGCACCCAGTGCCGACGTCTACGGGCCGGTCGGCGCCTCGATCGCGCCGCCCGGAACCGGCTTCGGCCCACATGCTGATCGCACGCCATGTCGTCTTGCGCCGTTCGGCGGTCGAGAATCGGCCCCGAAAAACAGCAAACCCGCCGTGGAAACGGCGGGTTTGTCTGGCTTGGGCGTCAGTTCACGACGCATCAAGTAGCGGGGACAGGATTTGAACCTGTGACCTCTGGGTTATGAGCCCAGCGAGCTACCGAGCTGCTCCACCCCGCGTCGGTAGGCCCACTCTACGGCAGCTTCGGGCCGGCGACAAATCATCCGGTCGGCAGCTCACCCGGTCGGCGGCGGACTCGCCTCGAGCAAGGTCGCGAGCTGGTCGAGGTCGTCGCGCACCCGCTGCTGCGCTTGCCCGTACGCCGCGAAATCGCCGGCCGCGAGCGCCTGCTGCCCGTCGGCGTACGCCTGCTGGGCGTCGGAGATCAGCTGCGCCGCCGTCCGCCCGCTCGACGCCGTCGGTGGCGGCGTGCTTGTCGAGGTGGACGTCGGCGGGCTGGCCGATGGGGGCGGCGAGCCCGACGCCGGCGGCGAGCCGGATGGCGGTGTGCCGGACGGCGGCGCGCTGGGCGACGCCTTGACCATGCTGGCGATCGCCTCGGCGTACGTGCTCTCGAAGCCGACACGGTCGCCGAAGGAGACCAGCACCTTCTGCAGCAACGGGTACGAGCCGACCCCACCCGAAGCCTTGACGTACACAGGCTCGACGTAGAGCAGACCGCCCGCGACCGGGAGCGTCAGCAGGTTGCCGTAGGTGACGCCCGCCGCGCCACCCTGCACGCGCAGGATGTTCAGCTGCGCCTGCACATCGGGGTCTGCCTCGAACTGGTTTTGCACCAGCCCGGGCCCGTTGATGGTCGAGCTGCGCGGAAGCTGCAGCACCCTGATCGTGCCGTAATCAGGCCCGGGATCGCTGTCGACGGCCATAAAGGCGGACAGGTTTTGCCTCCCGCGCAGCACGAACGTCGTCGTCAGCGAGAACGACGCCTTCGGCTGCTCGGGCATCTTCAGCGTCAGGTAGTAGGGCGGCTGGTCGGGCTGCGGCCTCGACTGCGTCGGATCGGCGGGCACCAGCCAGAAATCCTGCTGCCCGTAAAACGCCTGCGGGTCTTGCACGTGGTAGCTCGCGAGCAGCTTGCGCTGCACCTTGAACATGTCTTCGGGATAACGCACGTGCGCCAGCAGTTCGGCGCTCATCTGCGATGCCGGTTTTACCGTGCCCGGAAAGACCTTCATCCAGGTCTTGAGCACCGGGTCGGCTGGGTCCCAGGCGTAGAGCGTGACCGCGCCGGTGTAGGCGTCGACGGTCGCCTTCACCGAGTTGCGCAGATAGTTGATCTGTTCGCTGGCCTGGGCCTTCGTCGTCGAGGTCTCGGTGTTGGTGTCTTGCGTGATCGAGTTCAGGTTCTCGCGTTGCGAATAGGGAAATCCGTCGCTGGTCGTGTAGCCGTCGACGATCCACACCAGGCGCCCGTCGACGATGGCCGAGTAGGGATCGCCGTCGAGGGTGAGGTACGGCGCTACTTTCGCGACGCGCTGTCGCGGGTCTCGGTCGTAGAGGATGCGTGAGTCGGCGTTGATGCCGTCGGAGAGCAAGATGTTCTTGTCGGCGAACCGCAACGCGTACTCGAGCCGGCGAAACGTCGAGCCGATCGCCACTCCCCCGCCGCCGTCGTAGGTGTTGTATTTCTGCCCGTCGCCACCGTTGATCGGGTAGTCGTACTCCTCCGGCGTCGCGCCGGCGGGCGCGCCGACGACCGAGAACGACGTCTCGCCCTCGCCGAAATAGACCCGCGGCTGGAAGTCGCCCAGGCTGCCGGCGACCGGAATGTTCTGCTCGATGAACGCCGGCCGGCCGTCGCTGTCGACGCCATTGCCAGGCGCCGCGACGAATCCGTAGCCGTGGGTGTAAACGAGGTGTTCGTTGATCCACGTCTTCTGGCTCGACGGCACCCCGTCGAGGTTGAGCTCGCGAGTTGCGACGACGGCGTCCTGCTCCTGGCCGTTGATCACATAGCGGTCGACGTCGAGATGGTCGATGTTGTAAAAGTTCCTGAACTGCTGCAGTTGGTTGTACGTCGGCGGCAGCACCGCGTTGTCGAGCAGCCGCACGCCGGCTCCGGTGGCCGTGCTGTCGGTCAACGCGTCAGCGCTGATGCTCGTCGTCGCGTCGTAGTCTTCGACCTTCACGTTGGTGAGGCCGTACGCGTATCTGGTCTCGTTGATATTGCGCTGGATATACGGCGCCTCCTTGCTCGCCTCACTCGGCTTCACCTGGAAGTTCTGCACGATGAGTGGATAGACGCCGCCGATGATGATGGCCGACAGCACCATCAACCCGAACGCCGACGCGGGCAGCAGCCAGCCGCTGCGAAAGATCGTGGCGATGAACAACGCCGCGCAGAACAAGGCGATGACAACCAGGATCTGCTTCGCGGGCAGCACCGCATGCACGTCGGTGTACGAGGCGCCTTGCACCACGCCCCGGCTCGAGAAGGCCAAGCCGAACCGGTCGAGGTAGTACGCGATCGCCTTGCAGATCACGAAGACGAACAGCAGCGACGCCAGGTGTGCCCGCGCGCCCCGCGTGACCCGCTCGCCCGGCGTGCGCACGGCGATCCCGCCGAACAGATAGTGCGCGCCCAAGGTCGCCAGCGTGCACACGACGACGAGCGCCATGACGTAGCCGAGGATGAAGCGCTGGAACGGATAGATGAACGCGTAATAGCTGACGTCGCGATGAAACTGCGGGTCTTCGTGCCCGAACGACGTCGAGTTCGCCCACAGCAGCCAGGTGCGCCACTTGCCCGACGCCGCGATGCCGAAAACAAGCCCGAAAAGAGCTGCCACGAAGCCGAAAACCAACCATCGCCTCGGCTCGATCACCGCGCGGTATCGCTGGAGCACGAACTGCTCGGGCGACGACGCGCGGCTGCCGGGGCGGAGCCGATGCGCAAGGTAGAGGTTGCCGAACAAGACGGCGGCCATGAAGCCGCCGAACCCGAAGAACATCGCGACCCTGGTCACCAGCCGGGTGGTGAACACCTCGCTGTACCCGACCGACCGGAACCACAGCAGCTCGGTGTCGAAGTAGACGAACAGCGCGGTCGCGACACCGAGCGCGATCAGGATCGCGACGGTGATGAGCAGCGGCTTGCCCCACGGCGGAAACGGCGGTCGGGGCGTCGGCGGGCGCGAACCGCCCGAGCCGTAGCGGCGAGCGTACGGCGGTTCACCGAGCGGCGGCCCATCCGGCGGCTCGTGGGGCGGCTGGTGGAACGTCACGCAGACCTCGCGAACTCCGGTCGACAATCGCGCGGACGCCGCCAAGCGGGCGGCGACACGGATCGGCGGTCAGGCCGCCGCGCGCCTAACCTACCGAACGCGACGCCCACGAGCTGGCAGGCGGGCGTCGTCCGGCAAGATGGCCGCCATGAGCGACCACCACGACGCGACGTCCGCCTCGCTCTCGACCGCGCTTTCCGAGGTCGACGCCCACCTCGCCGCCGGCGGCTGGGATCAGCCGGCCCGGCTGTACGCGCTCGTCAAGACCGCCGACCTCCTGCTGGCGGAGCCCGACCTGGCCGCGAGCCTCGACATTCCGGCGCGACCGGACGCCGACGCGCTCACGCCGGTCGAGCAGGAGGCGTTGCCTGCCGGGCAGCCGCTCGACGAGTGGCTCGCCAGCATCGGCTGGCCGGCCGAGGTCTTCGGATGCGCGCTGGCCCACGAGGTGCTCACGCTGCCCCCGTCGGTCGAGGCCGACATCCCCGACCACCCCGGCGCCGATCCGGCCAGCTGGGCCGCCACGCATCCGCTGCGTCGCGAGGTTCGCATGCTGGTCGGCGTCCTGCGCGACGGCTCTCGCGGCGCGATCTTGCGGGTTCGCGGTGTCGGCGACGCCGGCGATGACGTCGTGACCGGCCCCGAATTGGTGCCGCTGCTCGCCGACGCTCTCGCGGCGACGCTCGCCGACTAGAAGCGTCAGTTCCTTTCGCCTGCAGAGGTTCCGTCGCCGATCGTCGGCCGGCGAAAAGCGGTTCGAAGATCCGCGCCTTGCTCCACCTCCGCGAACAGCGCCGCCGCCCGCGCGGCGGTGTCGAGTGCCCGACGTCCGGTGCTGAGAAACCCCAAAAACAGCGTTCCGACGCCGAGTCCGAACACCAGCCACCACACGCCGTGCTCCGCGCCGGTGTACGTGCTCCCGCCGCGGGCCAAAGCCGGTCCCACGATCGTTCCGGCGATGGCGACGCCGACGGCGGCGCCGGCTTGCCGGCCGGTGGAGGCCAGCGAGGTGGCCACCCCCGCCATGGAGCGGGGCATTCCGGAGACGGTCGAGTTGGTGATCGGCGGGTTGATCGTGCCTTGGGCGACGCCGAAGAGCAGATAGATCGCGAGCACGGCAGGCAACGAAGTGGCCGGTCCGACCCGGATCGACAGGACGCCGCCGAGCGCCAACGCGACACCGGAGATCACCAACGGCAGCCGAGGACCCCGCGCGCCGACCATCCGGCCGGCGCGCGGAGAAAGCACCACGACGAGCGCCGCGACCGGGAGCAGGCAGAGGCCGGCCACCAGCGCCGACATGCCGCGCACGTTCTGCAGGTACTGGGTGGTCACGAACAGGAAGGCGCTGAACCCGCACAAGGCGAACAGCGCCAGCAGGATCGCCGAGGTGAACGGCACGCTCCGAAAGAGACGTAGCTCCAGCAGCGGGTCGCGACGCCGCCGTTCGTGGCCGAGGATGCCCAGGGCGCTAAGCACGGCAAGAGCGAGCAGGCCGCGGATCACCGGCGACGCCCAGCCCAGCCCTTGGGACTCGATGATCGCGTAGACGACGCTGCCGAGCATCAGGATCATCAGGAACTGGCCGACCGGGTCGAACCGACGTGAGCGGGCGGCTCGCGACTCGGGCACGAACAGCGCGGCGCACGCGATCGCGACCAGCACGATCGGCACGTTGATCCAAAAGATGGAGCGCCAGCCAAAACCGTCGATCAGGGCGCCGCCGAGGATCGGGCCCAACCCTAGCGACAGGCCGGACGTCGCGCCGAACACACCGATGGCCCTGGCCCGCTCGGCCGGGTCGGCAAAGGTGGTGGCGATGATCGCCATCGCCACCGGGTTGAGCATCGTGCCACCGACGGCCTGCAGCGCCCGCGCCGCGATCAGCCAGCCGATGCTCGGCGCCAGGCCGCACAGCAGCGAGCCGAGCCCGAAGACGGCGAGGCCGGCCAGGAAGACGCGCCGGCGGCCGAGCCGGTCGGCGGTGGACCCGGCGAGCAGCAGGAAGCAGGCCAGCACCAGCGTGTACGCGTCGACGGTCCATTGCAGACCGGACGCCGAGGTGCGCAAGTCCCGGCGAATCGCCGGCAACGCGACGTTGACGATGGAGATGTCCATCACGACGACGATCATGCTGGCGCAGCAGATCGCGAGCACCAGCAATCGGCGGCGTTGGCCAACCTCGGGCGCACGCCCGAACTCCCTCGCCGCGGTCGTCAGCAGCGTCGAGTCACTCACGACCGCGACGTTAGGATTTAGAGCGTGCTCGAAGTCAAGCCGCCGCCGGCGTCCAGGCCCGCGAGCTCCGACCCGCGGGCGGGCATGAGCATCGCCGAGGCCGCCCGCCGTACCGGCGTCAGCGTGCACACGTTGCGCTACTACGAGCGCGCCGGCCTGATCGTCACAACCGTCGACCGCACCGACGGCGGCCGGCGAAGCTATCGCCAGCCCGATCTCGACTGGATCACCATCTGCGCCAAGCTGAGGGCGACCGGCATGCCCATCAAGAACATCCGCCGGTACGCCGAGCTCGTCTGCGCTGGGCGTGGCAACGAGCACGAGCGGCTTGCCCTCCTGGAGGCCCATAGCGCCGCGGTGGCCGCCAAACTCGCCGAGACCCAAGAACACCTCAAGCTCATCGACCACAAGATCGACGTCTACCGCGGTCGGATCGCTGCGGGCGATGCCGACCGGCTATGGGCGCCAACGGTCTAGAGACGCCAAGGGGGCTGCCGGGGCCGCTGCGAACGCGAACCAACCTCCGAGGGCAGATCACGACGACGCGCAGCTCGGCACATCACCCTTGCCGTCGTGGATGTTCTCGATCGCCTCGACCGCGCCGGCGAGGGTCGAGACCTTCACCAGCCTCAGCCCGTGCGGCACGTTGGTGAGCGCCTCAGCGCAATTGTCTTTGGGCACAAGGAAGACAGTGGCGCCGGCGTTTCGCG
>Ga0164242_10004614_pt1 | contig 15455 bp, 19 predicted proteins | sample OricomgcompostMG_FD_108783 | JGI IMG/M metagenome (GOLD analysis project Ga0164242, IMG submission 108783) | Miracle-Growth compost microbial communities from Emeryville, California, USA - Original compost - Miracle growth compost (MG) ... | reverse complement strand
TCGACCCGCGACTCGCTGGTGTCCAGTTGGGCCTTGAGCTTCTGGCCGTCCCTCGCCAATTCCTTCTGCGCCGCAACCTCGGCCTTGAGGCTGGCGATGAGCTGGTTCGCCACGGTAGCCTTCTCCTCCGACTGCTTCTTAAGCCGGTCGAAGTTGCGCTCCGCCTCCCGGACGGCCACGTCTCGCAGATTCCGGTACCTTGTCTCTAGCGTCTCGTGCTTCTTGGTCAGGTCGCCTAAGCGACGTCGAAGCGAGGGATCGCCGTCGTCGAACGACGAAGGTAGACTCGTGGGTACCCGGCGCGTCGCGCTCGGAGGTGGGCGACTGGCAGGGAGATGATCAAGTGTGACATCCGGAGAATCATGCATAGGTAGATCCTCCACCTCTTCGCTCTCTTCGAGATCAAGGTCCATCTCAGATACCTCCGGCTCAAGTTCCGCTTGCTGGGTTTCAGGGATCTCAGCCTCCTCCTTTTCCGGTACTACCTTCTTCCGCCCTCTTTTGGTAGCTGGTTTCACAACCTCGGGTTCCTCGTGATTCACTTCCTCCTGCGCCGCCTTCCTAGGACGACCGCGTGGTGCTTTCGACTTGGCCGGTGCTTTTGCCGGCGGAGATGGCTCAGCAGGCTCCTCCTCAAGGGGAGTGTCCTTCACGGTGGCACCCCTACGGCTCTTCACGGCTAATGTGGGTTGCCGGTTACTCGACTTCTCCGCGAGGGCGGCGCGGCCCTCGGGCGACTCGATGGCGTCTACGAGCCTTCCGCTCGTGCGACGCGCCGAGGATTTCGGCGCGGGCTTCGTCACCTTGTTCGCGGCGGCGGCAGGTCGACCGCGAGGCTTTTTGGCGGCAGGCATGGCTGCGTTTTGGGGTTGTTGAGAAGTGGGTTTAGTTGCCCAGAGGTCGTCCTCGGATTCCGAATCCACCAGCTCCAGCAAGTTCGACTGTACCTTTGGCATCGGAGGGCCACAGGCAGGCGCTATGTGAAATCTGTGGGAATATTCGACTGAAGTTAATTCCGTGAGGCAGAGCGACGCTACGATTTCATGCTGATATAATCCAATGCCTTTCAGTCGTCGATGGGGCCGGGTCGCGCTTGCATTCGTTCAGGAGAATGGAAGTGGGAAGTGGGGTGTATACGAATTTCCCGTTTCGGAAACGATGTAAACAAATGGAATCGGCGCGGTTGGCCCCGTCCTGCCTCAGGTATTAAGCACGTGACTCCGGACGGTGGCATGTCGGCACTGTGTTTTGTAACCACCGAGCCTCGGCCGCACTGTTTAAAGGTGAACTCTACGTATGCGCAAGGCTACATAAACTTTCGATCGACGGGAGAGTTGAGATGATTTCCACAGCATAGTCCGGCGATTGCGTTCAAGAGCCGAAGCTAAATATTAAAAAGAAAAAGAAGAGCTTCCTCTAGTGCAGAGAGAAGGAGCGTCGCGTTCATTACGCCACCCCAAGCTTGTGATTGGCTAGTGTCAAGCGCAAAGGACCTTACCCAACTATATCCGTGTCTCTTCAGCACATGCAACCGAGTCTGCAACACCCATCGACCCTCCCCAAATCGAATCCGAACTTCGCATCCCTACGACTATCAAGGTCTTGACTGACCGGAAAGTCGAGTCAAGATGGTTGAACGAAAACGCGTGTTCGACTATGCCATGGACCTGGTCATGTTGGCCGGCGTCGTAAGTCTACCCTCCACAACCTGCTGCCAACCGTCGCAATTGCTAACCCCCGTCCTTAAGGCCGCCACGACCTACATGTTCGTCCGAAACTACCTCACACCATATATAAGCACACTTGTCGATCCCGACAGAGAGAAGCATGAGCAGGCGAGGATAAAAGCGCGAGCGAATCTACAGAGGTTACGAAGGTCGCGAGAGCCAAAAGGACTCGAGGATGGAGATGGCGAAAACCACACCGACAGTTCAAGGCATGGGCCGCGGGTCGAGGATTTGGTTTTGAATGAATATGAAAATCTTGTGGCGCTCGAAGTTGTTGCGCCCGAAGATATCTCAGTTGGGTTCGACGACATTGGCGGGTTGGAAGGCATCATCGAAGAGCTCAAGGAATCTGTCATCTATCCGCTGACGATGCCGCATCTCTACTCGCATGCTGCCCCGCTCCTCTCCGCACCGTCGGGGGTATTACTCTACGGGCCGCCGGGGTGCGGGAAAACGATGCTTGCCAAGGCCGTTGCCCACGAGAGCGGTGCCTCCTTCATCAACCTCCATATCTCAACGCTTACGGAGAAGTGGTATGGGGATTCGAATAAGCTCGTCCGCGCGGTCTTCTCTCTGGCTTTCAAGCTCCAGCCAGCTATTATCTTCATCGACGAAATCGATGCCGTACTCGGCACTCGGAGAAGTGGGGAGCACGAGGCAAGCGGGATGGTTAAGGCTGAGTAAGTTCTACCCGGAGGCGCCGGATTCAAGGCGTGATGATATCTAATTCTCACAGATTCATGACTCTCTGGGACGGTCTAACGTCCACGAATGCGTCCGGCGTTCCGGCGAGGATAGTCGTCCTTGGCGCGACGAACAGGATCAACGACATTGACGAAGCAATTCTGAGGAGGATGCCAAAGAAGTTTCCGGTTCCGCTACCCGAAAAGGAGCAACGCCGGCGGATTCTCCAACTCGTCCTTGGAGAGACGAAGACAGATCCAGAGCACTTCAACCTGGATTATGTCGCCAAGGTCACAGCCGGAATGTCAGGGAGTGATATTAAGGAAGCCTGCCGAGATGCGGCCATGATGCCCATGAGAGAGTACATCCGAAAACACCGCGCGTCAGGTGCCGCCATGTCTAGCGTCAACCCCGAAGAAGTCCGAGGATTACGGACGACAGACTTCTTCCCTCGCAAGAGCGGCGCTCAGGTTGTTTCGCAAGACCGATCACGACGAACCAGTGCTCCTACAAAGAGGCCAAAATCGTCCAGCGACGGCTACGAGGATGTGGAGGAAGATGAAGTCGTAGAGTCCCTTGACTAGCACGCGCGGCTTTACAGGGGCCGGAGAGTTGCCTTGGACTGGGGCAATGTTACCCTACAAGATAATATGCATAAGGGACGGGATCGAAGGACTGAGGAATGGCGTTTACATCAAGACATGGACCGACCACTGCTTAAACTGGGAGGACTTGGGGACCTGGGGTTACCGGCATACCTAACAAGATAGAGAGATTTGTTGGTCTAATGTTCAACTTCCTTGATAGAGGCGGCGCACCGGAGGCACTTTAGCCGCCGACGCCATCCTGTACAAATAGATTTCGCCTGGCGGTTTACCGCCCCGTACTCATCGTCGGCAAATAGCGTAATACTTTGGCGCCGCACGGCTGCAGTGCGAGATACACGTCTCTCAATTTCGAAGAACCGGCCAAAAGCACGCCAGGCACGGCACGAATCTGTACAGGAGGATGCGTTGTTGCGGTGTGAATGTTTAGGCGCGCTATGACTGGCCACCGAACACGTCATCCAATACCCCACAAAAGCCTCGCCGACGACCCGCGAGTGTCGGCTGTAAATGGCCACTCATGATACGCTACCTTGTTAGGGGACCACTCCGTCAATCGGATCAAAGACGGGCTTGACCTTGTTAGACCGGCTCGGGCATTGGCAATCATCTTCATGGGTGCTTTCTCCGAATCTTTTCCGATCCTGATTCATTGCTTCTTTTGACTTCACCTCTCTTTCCTCAACCCAAAACGCATCAATTGAATCCCCCAAGTTTCCCGTCTTGGTGGCGGACTTCAACATTTCAACCCCACTAACATACACCCCTGACTTTAAGACCCTTCAACAGCGGTGTTGAGTCATTGTGTGAATAACCCCCCCCCCCCCCATGGCCGCCCCCAACGGCAGCACCAGCGGCAGCGCAGGCGGTTCAGGCGACAACACACCGGCTGCCAAACCAACAACCAACAAAGTCCTATCCCGCGTCGACCTCGACGGCCACGATCTACCGCCCTCGCCGGCGCCGTCTAGCCCCCGCACCGGCCGCCGGCGCTATGCCCTCGCTACCGAGCTCGTCTACACCGAGAGCAAGGACCAGTATGGCGCCTCGAGCATCCCGATCTACCAGTCGGCGACGTTCAAGCAGACTTCGTCCAACGGTGGTAATGAGTACGACTACACCCGGTCTGGCAACCCGACTCGGACGCACCTGGAGCGGCACCTAGCGAAGATCATGAATGCTACTAGGTGCCTCGCCGTCGGCTCCGGTATGGGCGCGCTCGACGTCATTACTCGTATCTTGAGGCCCGGCGACGAAGTCATCACGGGCGACGACTTGTACGGGGGCACCAACCGGTTGCTCACATATCTTGCGACTAACCAAGGCGTCATTGTACGCCATGTCGACACGACGAACATAGATACCGTCACGGCGGCCCTGACGGACAAGACTGCCATGGTCCTCCTCGAGACGCCTACGAACCCCCTCATCAAGATCGTGGACATCTCCACCATCGCGACGGCAGCGCACCAGGCGAACGAGAAGGCCCTCGTCGTGGTGGACAACACCATGCTCTCGCCCATGCTCTGCAACCCCCTCGACCTCGGCGCCGACATCGTCTACGAGTCCGGCACCAAGTACCTCTCGGGCCACCACGACATCATGGCCGGCGTCATCGCCTGCAACGACCCCGCCCTCGGCGACAAGATGTACTTCACCATTAACAGCACCGGCTGCGGCCTCTCGCCCAACGACTCCTTCCTCCTGATGCGCGGCGTCAAGACCCTCGCCATCCGCATGGAGAAGCAGCAGGCCAACGCCCAGCGCATCGCCGAGTTCCTCGAGTCGCACGGCTTCCGCGTCCGCTACCCGGGCCTCAAGTCGCACCCCCAGTACGACCTGCACTGGACCATCGCCCGCGGCGCCGGCGCCGTGCTGTCCTTTGAGACGGGCGACGTCGCGCTGTCGGAGCGCATCGTCGAGGCCGCGAGGCTGTGGGGCATCAGCGTCAGCTTTCGCTGCGTCAATAGCCTTATCAGCATGCCGTGCCGTATGAGCCACGCGAGCATCGACGCCAAGACGAGGAAGGAGAGGCAGATGCCCGAGGATATTATCCGGCTCTGTGTCGGCATCGAGGATGCGAGTGATTTGATCGACGACCTATCCCGTGCTGTGAGTCATATTTTTCTCCCTTTTTTCCAGCTCAAATTTGTTTCCGCCCGAGTTCTAACATTACCTCGAAGCTGGTTCAAGCGGGGGCCGTGACCCTTTCGGTGGAGGGTTTCCACGCAAATGAGGTGGTCGCAACAGCATAGGTGCCAGTAGCATCTCGTGTGTAGCTCTCTGTTTGACTTGAACGGCGGGGATATTCCTCGGCTTTATAGCTGCAGGATCAACAGACACTTGATATTTTGTGTACATTCCTACGAAAGCAAAAGCTTGTGAGAGGAGAGGATAGTCGTCATTTCATTATCTCGGTTAACAGTAAAAACATGGGCCGGATGGGAAAATGACCTTGAACAGGAAGTCCTCACCCGAAGGATTATAGGTCAGGTGTACATGTCCTCTCTCCGGGGAATCCCCAGGAAAAATACAAATAATAAATCACGCCGCCTGAAATTACACGCTTGGGGGAAGCTTCTCCGGAAGCAGGCTAGGCACGCCGAATCATAGGCGAGTCTTCACCGAGAGTGTATCATAACCGGTCTCTGCCGTCTCGTCTGGCCCGGAGAACTGTTTTATATGGGCAGTCAGCTACGGCAACCCTCTTCAGCGTTGTTTGGAATAGAAATACAAAACTTAGCCTACACTTTTGCTAATCAAAACTTCGGTGATGGTGAGCTTTTGGGGGTCGTGTTCCCTTGTCCATCCTTCGAGCATCAAACGTTGGGGCTCAGTTCTGGGGTCCCGGGTGGTAGGCCGCGACTGGCTAGGTAGAGAGAGTATATCTTGTCAGGAGCGAACCGTAACGAGGGTTGAAGGCACAAACACTTCATGACCAGCGCCGGTTCCGCGGTCGGTGACAAGTTTGTGGGACATGGCTGGTCTTGACAGTGTTCCCTGGTCTTGAGTTTGCTAGCCCAAGGCTTCCGAGCAGAGTATTCGGGTCAAATCAGCGTCCGAAGAAGGAAGCAAGAGCGTCCCAGAGATCGAGCTGAGCCGAAATCTCCCGTACAATACGGAGGACATATCACCGCTCCCATCCTGTGTTCGCGGGTTGAGTGAGTCCTTATAAACACCGTCTTGGGCGCCGAAGAAGGAACAGGATCGCAATCCTTGATATCACTGGCCTATAATGTCGTCACCCCACACTCGACCGGTCAACGCCATCGCTGAAAAAGGAAAGCAAGATGTTTGTATGTCAACCCACTCCCTCGTCGATACGATGTCGCCGACCGGCGTCCTTGTGCTGCGCAATTGCTCTGTTGGCAAGTTTCCTTCAGCTCCACTTGGGGACTAAGAGGGTACCCGGTTAACGCGGGGATAACATGCGGTACGCACCATGCTATCGGTTTCGAGACGGGAACACTCAAGTGCCAGGCTTGAGACATCGCTCAGCGCCCCTGTAGTGTAACTCGGGCTCTCTTGGAATGGAACAATGTCTTCGACGCCCCCCTGTATGCCGTGTAAGTCTTTCTGCTGTGATCGACTCATCGAGGAGAGGATACCAGCGCCCATTGACGTTCTTCTCCCTGTGTCTCAACGCATGGAACGTATGCCCCCCCCCCCATGGCTGTGGTACACCAGGTCGTCCCTCGACATGCTCGCTGCATGTTGGAAGCAGGGGACAAAGAAGGTTGGAGAGGTCGCCGTTTGTTTGCTTTCCCCCAACGTGGGACCCCTTAATAGAGATGAGACTGCTTCGCAGCCCCAATATACCATACTTCGGTGCGCAGCCTCCCTTGGATTCTCCAGACCCTGGGAGTTGTCATACTTTGGCGTCATTCAGTCGCTTCTCTTCCCAACCTCACCCTCTCGGTCAACTCGAAGTAGGTAATAAACCGTTAGGAGGATTTGACCGGTCGAGGTTTGCCCGCATTGTTTCAATATTAGCGACCGGACGACGCCTTGACCGAGCCAATCTATCGGGCGCTAAATCTAGCCAAGTTATCGAGTTTAATATCCACCGCCGGATCAGATAACTCTCCGCCAAGCAAGTTTAGATATATAATACTCGTACATGGCACTCGACCTATGAAAACCACCAGAAACCTTCCCCGGTGCGCCATGGCCAATGACCGAGCTTGGTGAGTCCTAAACATCTGCAGGTTGCCGTCAAGCACAGGCTTCTCCTCTTCTGAGAGGCAATCACGTTCAACACCGTCCCTGGCTATGTGCTATTCTTTTGGGTGGGGGGAGATGGGATGGAGTGTGAATATATGTCTATCTGGCCCACGGAAGGGTGCCCCGCGACGACGACATAGGCAGTCCATGGCTCGTACCGTGAATGTGACACCGGCCAATCGCCGCTGACCCTGCGGTGGGTGTGGGGAAAGGGGGGAAGGGAGGGAAAGGAAAAACGGGATGCGAGAAAAGCGAACGGCTGCCTGGCTACCCCAGGGTCATGCACGTCTGACGACAGCACGGCCAGAACCCACCAAAAGCATGCTCTCAGCCGAGTTACACAAACCTCAGAAGGTACAGAGGAGCGTAAAGCAAGTAACCGCGGCCGATTCACATCTATACTACGTAGCAGTGAACGAGGTTAAGCTCCTCTTTAGCTTCCCCTTTCTTGGATATCAAGCACCTCGGTCTAAACACTTTGAGTTATCCGCCCATGTCGTGCTGAGCCACATAAATCAAGGTCAAACGTGCGCGTCGGCGTGGAACTGATACCAAACGGAATTCAAATCTGTAGGGTCATCTCCTCAAAGGGTAAAGGCAGTATCACCAATATTGGAACTGAGCGATGATAGCCGAGGGGGCTTCTATTCGAATATGAGCGCATTATCGCACAGTAGGACAAAGAAAATATGATGCCAACGCCACCCCTTTCGCCCCTTGCTCCGACGCAAATGCAGACCCGACGCGCATATAACAAAATGTTATGGGATTGGTGGTGTTGCTCATGAAAAATCAAAGCGGTCAGGAAGTACGATCGGTGCCACCAAGCTCCAGATGTACATGCCGTAGCAGAACCAGGTGCTGACGATCTTGATCCAGCTAGCGGCGAGTGTACGACCAACGGTAGCGAAGTCGCCATCGTTGGAGGAATCGTCGTAATTCATCGTCAGGAGCGTAGCCACCCAGGCGGTGGCAAGGAAGAAAATAATATGGAAGGTACTGTAGTTGTACTGAGTGTTGGAGCGCTCGTCGTCGTGGGAAGAGTTGTGGTTCCCATCATCGCTGTCGTCGTCATCATCCGATAGGAGCGCATCAGCAGGCAAGCTGCCCTCCTCGACGGCTCGGCGCAGGGCCTCGGCTCGCATCTCTCGGCGACCGGGTTGGGTGGTCACAAGATCGTGTTCGTCCTCCTCTGGCAGACGGATCTGGCCCTTTCCGGCGCCACCGAGACCGAAGCTCTGCGTAGCAGCCCGTGTGGTGGTATATGCCACGGTTAGCATGGTCACGACAGCGCCGATAACCACAGTTGTTGTCCTAGTTCCTCGGGCAAGAACAAGCGGGTTGCAGCGCTTGTCTTCGGTGTCGTCCGGCTCCATGGAAACGGCGGACATGGTTAAGTAAGTACAGTAAACCGCGACCATGGCAGCTTGTGCAAGCCCGGCCTTGGGGTTGTACTCCTGCACGGTTGGGTGAACGGAAATAGCCGACACGCCGAGGAATAGGAGGAGGTTGATGGTAATGACCGCTTGGTTCATGGAGCAGCCGCTGGAAGCGAAGAAGATGTACTGGATGATGGTCATCGCGAGCGAAGCCAGGAACATGCCCAAGGTCGACCCGATCAAGACGAACCTCCAGAATCGAGAATCGGTATCTTCGATCTGCGCCAGGCAGTACTCAGCCCAGCTGTGTGCCAAGTCCACAAGGAGAACCAGGCCGAGGATGAGGAACAGCATGCCGCCCATAAACGCGATGTATCTACCCCAAGCGAGGAAGAATTCGTCCGGGATGAAGAAGGTGAGGACGATCAAGGACAGCCAAGCAATGATCTTGGGGCCCCAGAAGCCGTTCTGGATAGCCGCGCGGGGATTCTTGGAGGTACGGACGCCGAGTAACAGGCCTGCGAATATGAGGTGGAATAAGCCCAAGGCAAAGTTGATCCGGTGAACAGCTAGCCAGCCATAGCACTGCCCAGTAGGACAGTCGATCTTCACATAATCAAGCATCAGGTGTTGGAGTTTCTCGATCGCCCACGGCGTGAGCATGATCCACGATAATATCGAGTTCACGAGGAGTATGAGGGCATATGCGATACGGGTTGCGACACTGCGGGAACACCATCGTTAGTCAAAACAGAGGTCTGCCGGGCCCTGAAAGGATCTGGCGCATACCTATTGCCGCATTTCCCACAGGCGCTGCACACGGCCGAGCAGGTTGCCGCTCCACAGCAACTCGCCGCGAAGCCGAGCACGGTGCCCATGCTCGGCACCGCCATCAGCGGTATCGAAAGTAATGCGCCCATGTTGAATCCGCTGGCCTAAAGGACTGGATGTGTGTCGTGTTACGATCCGCGTGGTAGTATTCTCGATGGGGATTGCGACGATAGAGGTTGGACGGACGAGGGAGCCAGTCAGCGAAACGGCGCATGAGGCTTGAGACGTTCGAGGGCGAACACAGGGAGGCACGGGAGGCTCAGCAAGACTGCGTCATATAATCACGTGATTGTTTCTGCCTCAGGCAGAAACCTGCGGGGTACCAAAATTCCCGTAGTATTTGATTGGCCCTCGCTTCTCGCGCCAAGCACGCAGACTGCTTGAGCCCCTGGAGGAGTGGCAAAGATGCCGATGCCCCTTTTGCTGGGGATGCACTGGCTGACCGGGTGATGGGTACAAGTCCGGCCATCGGCGGCATCTCAACGGAAATACCCGACTACCCGCTCAGTATCTCGTTGTTGAACCTCGTCTTCTCAGTTCCGAGTTTCAAACCTTATGGTGGTCTTCCAAACGCTCTCGGATGAGATTCTCCCTGACACTACCAGCTCTTAGTGCCGGGCAACACCGGAACATCTCTCGCTCAACGGATTTGATTACGCCGATCGTCCAATTACGAGCCGACGAGCCGCCAAGGATCGCCAAGTGCTTTGCTCACACGACGAACTTCGACCAAGGGCGGATGACAATACGGGTGACCGGCAACCCAAACGAAGAACTTTCCTGGGGCCACGTACCTTTAAGCGATGGTTTTTTCCTAACCCAACACACCCTCAAATCTGCACGACACCACCGTAACCCGTCAGCTCAACATCGCGCCGCTCGCAGGGATGCCTATTTGGGCCACAGAGAAGAAACGATCTTGTATCACCTAGAACTCGACCATGCGGGAGAACCAGCTTCACCGCGCTCGCATTGTGTCGAGCGTGGCGGCGACTGCTATTTCGCTGGCCTGTGGCACCAACGTGAGTTTCTTATCTGCCTCCCCTCCCATCCTCAAACACCCGTCCCTGGCATTCGCTAACGCTTCTCTCCATCGCAGTATGCCTACTCGGCATGGGCGCCCCAGTTCGCTGATAGGCTTCACCTATCTGCCACTCAGAGCAATTTAATCGGCCTGTTCGGGAATCTCGGCATGTACTCGCTTGGCGTACCCGCTGGCCTGCTCGTGGACCATAAGGGGCCGCGCCCGGCCGTTATTATCGGCGCCGCCCTGCTCGGGATAGGATACTTCCCCTTCCGCGCAGCGTACGATACTGCGTCGGCCTCTGTTGCGTTGATGTGTTTCTTCTCCTTCCTGACAGGGTTCGGTGGATGTATGGCGTTTGCCGGTGCAGTGAAGACGTCGGCCTTGAACTGGCCGCACCATCGAGGCACCGCGACGGCGTTCCCTCTCGCCGCGTTCGGCCTCAGCGCCTTCTTCTTCTCTTTTCTAGGCGGCATCCTTTCAGGTGATACGGGGGCGTTTCTTATGCTGCTGGCGGCCGGGACCTTTGGCGTCACGTTTGTCGGCGCCTTCTTCCTTCGCGTGGTACCTCACACCTCCTACCACGCCGTGGCGACCCAACCGGGCATGTACGACTCGCAGCAGCTCCGCCGAACGCCGTCCGAGGACGCCAAGATGCGCCCCGGTCGTCCCGACCCGAACATTGAACCTGGTATGTCGCCCACAAAATACACGAATCCCACAACGTCGTCGCAGGATGGAGGAGGACCGGCCGCAGGACCGGCCACGCCTGGATCATTCCACGCACCCAGCAGCGCTCGCGACGATGTCGAGGCGGGTCCTCCACCTCCCCCGTGTCTTACGGAAGAGCCCGACGAAATGGACGAGTCCTCGTCGCTCGTGAGCAAGGCTTCGTCGATGGTTGGGGACGTCTTAGTGCAGAACAGTGTTGATATGGATCGTTCCCATCGTGTAGATATTCGTGGTTGGCGCTTGCTCAAGAGTCTCGATTTCTGGCAGCTCTTCAGCATAATGGGCATTCTTGCCGGCATTGGTCTGATGACAATCAAGTATGTGCACCCCCCATTCCCCCCTTCGGAAGGTTGTGCGGTATTGGGCCGTAACTAACTCGGCCTTCTTAGCAATATCGGCCACGATGCCAACGCGCTCTGGAAGCGCTACGATGATACGGTCAGCGAGGACTTCTTGATCATGCGCCAGCAGATGCATGTTTCTATATTGTCTGTTGCTAGCTTCGCTGGCAGACTTCTAAGCGGTGAGTCACCTAAACACTAAAACGCCCGCGTTTCGCACCCACTTCTTTCCCGGTCCGGAACTAACGGTGTGTTTCTAGGCGTCGGATCGGACTTCCTGGTCAAAGTACTCGGAGCAAGCCGCGTGTGGTGTCTCGTGGTTGCGAGCGGCATCTTCTGCATTGCCCAGCTCTGCGCGCTCAGCATCTCCACCCCCCACTTTCTGTGGGTGGTCTCGAGCTTGTCCGGGCTCGGCTACGGCTTCTTGTTCGGCGTCTTCCCATCTATCGTGGCCGAGACGTTTGGTATCCACGGTCTGAGCCAGAACTGGGGCTTCATGACCCTCAGCCCTGTCATATCGGGCGCCATCTTCAACCAGTTCTACGGCTTGGTGTTCGACCAACATAGCATCGTCGGCCCAGATGGCGACCGAACCTGCCCGGATGGCCTAGGATGCTATTGGGCTGCCTACATGGTTACTCTAGCAGCCGGGGGGGTGGGCCTGGTTGTGACGCTATTAACTATTCGGCAACAGTACCGCAAGAAGTTAGAAGAGGAGGGGAAAGGGCCTGCTGAGGACTAATTGCCTAACCGAAGGAAGGATCTCCATATTTAGAGACCAAGTCCTAGACCCATGCTGAGAGGCTATATAAGATATATTACATAGACGGGAAATCGTGGTGCATCGTTGGATTCGATGGGACGCATTGGGTGGTGTCTTGCTTGGAAAGGCTGTGGCGTTCAGGATTAGACCACATATAATGTTTAACTGAGTTGACTAAATGCCCTGCAGTGCAGATTTAATAGTTACTCAACTCGATAGACATATCCAAGACTCCTGAAACAATTAATTGCACTGTCGCACTCGTAGTCTCAAGTGTTGAGTCTCAAGCGCAAGTGGGAATAGGCTGTCCTCCCCTAACCCTAACCCAATTCATTTATCGCTCGCTTGGCCGGCCCCACTTCATCCTCCCGCCGCAACCCGCCCGTCCTCAATCCCGTCGACTTTATCAACATTTTGATCAGGTTCGTTGGAGGGCATCCAGGACCAAGATCATGTTGTCCTTCATTTTAATACAAAACCGGCAGTAGGCTTGACCCCTCTTCCCCTTGCAACCTGCCAAGGGAGGTTGCAACTGGTGCTAACACAACCTCCAGGGGCAAGACACGGCTTGCCAAGTGGTATAACCCGTACAGTGATGACGAGAAGATCAAGTTGAAGGGCGAGGTATGCAAGAAGTCCCTCTTCCATTACCTCCAGCACCGTACCCCATACGACGCAGGCCCTCCACAGCGCTCAATTGCCCCTTCCAACCTTCCAAGTTCCAAGCAGCTGACCTCGTCAACCGCCCCCTCATCTCAGGTGCACCGACTCGTGGCTCCCCGCGACCAGAAATACCAATCCAACTTCGTCGAGTTCCGCAACAACAAGCTCGTATACCGGCGATACGCAGGGCTCTTCTTCTGCGCGTGCGTCGACACCAACGACAACGAGCTCGCGTACCTCGAGGGGATCCACTTCTTCGTCGAGGTGCTCGACGCCTTCTTCGGCAACGTGTGCGAGCTCGACCTCGTCTTCAACTTCTACAAGGTCTACGCCATCCTCGACGAGGTCTTCCTCGCCGGAGAGATTGAGGAGACGAGCAAGCAGGTTGTCCTCACGAGGCTAGAACACCTGGACAAGCTGGAGTAGATATATCTAGGGGCTACGAGGGGAGAGAAACGCGGTCGGCCGAGGACATACGACAGGGTGAACATATGGGCTTGACGTGCGGTGGCTCAGATTAGCACCAGACTCCAGAGGTCTAGGGCACGAGGAATGTTTGTCACGGGAATATAGGCGTTTGGAGTAGAGAGGCATACCCTTTGCAAATGCACCCAAAAGGATCTCGTTCGTACATTGATTTACATTTATTATGGGCACTAATTTACAAAAGCAACAGCTACGTTCTTGCTCCAAGTCAGGTAGCGAAATCTCTATAATGTGGTCGTGTTGTCCCGTCCGCATTATCCTACGAGAATGGCTTCCAAGGAGGGGCCACCAGTCCATCCGCTTTTCCTTAACCCCTGTCCTCCAACTCCTGTCCCCCAACTTCTTGCCCTTGCTTGGGTATCATCCGGGTATACTTCTACAGAAACCTTCAGCAACATCGGCCACGCAGATTTATCGAACTTATTTCTAGTTCCATTTCATAAGCGATCCATAGGATCGTTTCCTGGCAGCGGTTAGTACGAGTGCCGACGAAGAGAACATTTGCAAAGCAGTAGGCTTACATTTTCAGGCGTTTGGAATCAATGAATCTTCCTCCCTAGAGAGCCATCAACACCGGCCCAGAAACGGCCTGGTGGGGAAGTGACTCACATCTTCCGGCCGTTCTTCTGATTGATCTCATCCCACATCTCTAGAGCTGTGCGGCGGGCTGGTTTATTGACCCACACGTTCTCCCGGTTCCGGGACAGCATGAGAACCTCGTCCGAATAGGGGTAGTGCCTCTCAAGACTCTTAATGGTCTTTCCAAGCTCGATGAGCGACGATATAGATCGAACTTGACCATCGGAGAAGGAGGGGGCTCGTGCCTCGGAAGCAGTCTGGAAGTTTATATTCATAGACATTCCGGGGTACTGGTTTAGAGCCGCTCCTGGGGTGGTGCCGAATAGTTCATCCGAAAATTTGTCGAGAAAGGCATCTGCCCCGGTCGGAGTGATAAGTTCGTCGTGGGCCCTGGCCTTTGAAAGTTCCTCTTCCTTGGCCTTCTGAAGATGATGGTGTTTTCCCCACACCTCCTCACTTTCCACGCGCACCATTTTGTCCACCTCAGCTTGATCGGAATCATCGTCCCAATACGACAGTCTGCCCTCGTTGGCGTTGTTAAGCCGGGATGACGGTTCCTTCCGGTTCGGGGGACAGCCAGACGTTTCGGGTCCAGCATTGCTTCGGGGTTCCCGCCCTCGCTGAGCCCCACGAGATGGGGAGGGAGACCGGCTACGGCTTCCTGAGAATCTACCTAGAGGAAAACGCCAGTGAGAAGACATATGTGAAGAACCGCCAATTGAATCTCTACGGCTTGATCGAGGGGAAGGAGCGTTGACTCGGCCCTGGTCACGTCCTTGCTCTCGGCGCCGTTCCGTTGCTGCGAAGGCTCGCTTGCGCTGCTGGGTGAGAGAGCGCGGAGCGTCGTTACGCGGGCACGCCTGAGGAAAGTGCGACCCTTTGGCCCCGCAAATGTGGCACTGAAAGCCTGCCGGGGGAGTGACATCAAACGAGATGTCGAGGTTTGTTGGGCAGCGCTTTGTCAAGTGGTCTATCGTCCAATAAATCAGTTAACAAATTCGCACTCCCAGGGGAAACGACGAGTACCTTTCTTGCCGCACCGTCCGCAAAATCGGTTTGGGTGGTGGGAACTAATGTGGCTCCGCGGAGGACTTGGCTTGGGGTGTTCAGGTATCAACCTCTCTGGTGTGGTGGTGATACGCTCTTGCTGCTTCTGTGGAGACTGCGGCTCTCGATAGCAACGAGATCCCAGAATCCCGCTCGATCCACCTTTCTGCAACGGCTGGCCTGGGGCAGGACCGTTCCGTGCCGGTTGGGCTTGTGCTGGTTGATCCTGTGCCGGCTGCTGATCTTGCGCCGATGCCGTCTTCTCCCTTGCCTCCTTCTTTCTCGCGTTCCTTCGCTGCTTCTTAGTCAACCCGGGGGTGTATTTTGTGCCCGCCGGCGCCGCGATATTCGTCGTCGAGTTGAAAGGGGA
>Ga0164242_10004613_pt1 | contig 15455 bp, 21 predicted proteins | sample OricomgcompostMG_FD_108783 | JGI IMG/M metagenome (GOLD analysis project Ga0164242, IMG submission 108783) | Miracle-Growth compost microbial communities from Emeryville, California, USA - Original compost - Miracle growth compost (MG) ... | reverse complement strand
TGAATATTTAGTTACTTTCTTAATTACTACTTTAGGCATTGCAGCTGTAAGTGAAGCAGTTTTACTCTCCTTCTCAGCTTTTAAATTATCAAGTAAGTTCATTGCAGATAAAACATCAAATCTGAGTGGATTATCTTCCTGAATTCTTACTGAATCAAGCAGAAAGTATACATAGTCAAAAAATCTTGGAATATCTTCAAGATTATCTGAATATATAAGTCTGATGTATTTCTTCATTTTCTTCCAAAGAGCATAATTAATCCTTACATCATTCTCACATCTATGCTCATACTCCTGTTGACTTAAATCAGACCAGTTATCAATTTTAACCTTTAGCTCAGGATCATAGGATTCTAAAGAATGTTGCTTTCTATAGTGTCCAAATATCCAGGATAAGGCTAATGTATCAATAGGTCTTCCCACTGGCTTAATACCAAGTATTTTTTCAACAACCCTTTCATCATATAGAACTATATTATGTCCTATTCTTTGAATATTAGGGTCAAGGAAAAATTTCTTCATCTCCTCATAGTCACTGACAGTTATTACTACTGGCTGTCCATCAACCTCTTCAATAGTGTAGGAAAGGCAATGTATTCTAGTAACAGTATCAAGTAGCCCATCAGCTTCTATATCATATACTGCTTCAATCATTTAAGGAATCTCCTTAATTAAAATTGATAGGGGCATTACACCCCTATCATTAAATAAAATCTAGTTTATGAACTGTTCTACATTAAATTCAGCTGAATTCTCAGCAAATCTTGTAAGAAAGTTCATTATATCATTTTTATCACTTAAGTAATATTCTTGAAACTTTTCTACTTTTAATCTCTCCTCTTTGTATTCTCCAGATTTCTTAATAGGAATTGCTTTCCCATTCTCATCAAGTGCATGTAGTAATGCAAAGCACTCCTTCTTTGAAGTGCCAATAATAGCTAACATCCTTTCCGTTGGATCATAAATACCCTCAACATAAGGGCAATCCTTTGAAATAGGCATTAGTGCAAATGTTGGTTTCTCATTTAATGTAGAGTTGACCAACATCATTGATTTATTCACCATATATTTCAGTTTCTGTGGGTAAAATACTTCTAATCTTCACTTTGCATGTCTCTTTCTCAATATCATAAATATCACATAACTGACCACATTCTTTAACTGCTGCAAGCATATCTTCAAAATCATCTTCATGCAAGATTAAATCTCTTGCATAAGCCTCAAAGTATCTATCAGGATTTAAAAATATATTTAAATATTGCTTATTCTCAAGGTTATCGGTTCCTTTAAGAATAGCAGATTTCAGAGTTGGAGAGAGTTCTGAATATCTTCCCAATAGAAAGTTGAAATAATCATCAAGAAGTGGCTTATTTTCAAATGAAAATACATATGCTATTAGCCCATCCTCACATTCAATAAATCTTTTAAAATATGGATTCAATAGAATCCTTTGATTCTCAAAATTTTTGTATCCCTGAGAATCCTGGTACTTAAATACTGCAATTAAGGAGCAATCATATTGATCTATACCTGCTTCTGGCCAGCATATATAGGTGTTTATTGCATTAAAATTGTCAGTTGGTTTAAGTCCAGTAATAGGATATAAAAAGTACTTACTTTTATGAAAGTACTTTGTAAACACTTTTAGGGGTTTAGCCATAAGGTAATCTGCAAATTATAAAACCAGCTTCTTTGTAGCTAGTTCCCAAGGGAGATTAAAATCTCTATTTTCAAAGTGGTAGAGAAGTCTTGGCTCAATCTCAGATGTAAATCTTTCAAGCCATTTGGTTAGCGTGGCCTCTGTAACCTTAAATATATAGTATTGAAGGAAGCTGTCAATTACAATAAAGTTAAATTTGATAGTATAACCTTCATACTGTACAAAATGTTTTTGCACAAGTACTACATACATTAAGGCTTGAATCCAATAATTATAGAATTCAATAGTCTCTTTAAACTCTACAAGAGGCTTTGAAGTGGTTTTAAAGTCATTAATAATAATTTCTTTCTGAATATGGTCAACTACAACGTTGTCAAGAATTCCCTTAAAACCAAAGGGAAATCTTTCCATATCAGCTTGAACAGGAAGCTCATTAAATACTTCAATGTTCTCATTATCATCAAAAGGGTTTGAAGTCTGACCAAGCACCTTTAATACTTCAATGTCATTACGGATTACCTCAACAACATTCTCACAGTATTCATATATTTCATTGTCGATAACTTCTTTACCTTTTGCTTTTAATAAGAAATTCCAGTAATTAATTGCTTCAGGTGTAAGGATTTTGGCAATTCTTCCACTATCCTCTTTTAAGGACTGATGTAGATTGATATCAATAAGTCTTGATAGGATCAGTCCCTCATACTCATGAATATCATCAACATCCTTCACTTTATTTTTGAAGATGAAATCAATCACCTTCTTTGTATTCTCAGGGGGTAAACTTATATCAGATCTGATATAATGCTCTTCAAGTAATGTTGGAGTAAGTAACAAACAATGTATTAACTTACCTTCAATCAAATACTTAGCAGTTTTATCCTCCTTTAATTTGTCAATATATTTATCACTATAAGCTTTTGGAGAAAATAGTAATAAATTTATTGCACTATAAGATAAATAAACCTTCTCATCAAAGAATTTATCTAAATTGGTCCTCATCTCTGATAGGACTTCAGTAACATCAGTCTCCACAATTACAATTTTGAGTGCTTTTGTGATAAAATTTCCCAAGAATATTTCCGTTTGCATATTGCTCAGACTCAAGGGCTCCTAATTTAAAGAGCCATTTTACCTCCGCATATGTGAGGTAGGATTTATTACAACAGAGCTCAAGTATTTCCCTCTTTATAAATGTCTCTGGAGTTGCAGATAATTCCTTACCCCACTCTTCATTCTTTGCAGAACCATAATAAGATTTCCAATCAGATTCCTTAATAGTAACCTTCTTCTTTGACATCCTCTTATCAGGTAATGCAGCAATTGCTCTCTTGGATAATTTCTTGGTGTTTGTGTGGTAAAAAGCCTTTTGGCCTAAGTACTTTTTGCCTGTCTTCAAATTAGTAACTAAATATATGAAGCCATGCAAATTTTCATAATTTGGTAAGTCCTCAATGTTAAGTATTGACTTACCATTAAATACCCAATCCATATTAAACTATTACACTGTCTTCAAGGTATATGACAGGGATTAGTGATTCAGTGTTGACTGCAAGCTCCATGTTGGATGGAGTACCCTGTACAATCTCTTCAACTGTATCTGACCTTATTTCAGAGAGTACAGGAGCAACCATACTAATCAGTTCCCTCTTTATACCTTGAATTGACTTTGATCTAAAAATGAATCTTTGCTCAAATTTCTGTAGAGGATCAGGAGTATATACAATGGTGCCTTTGCACTCATTAACAAACTCCTTTATTACAACTTGCTCCTTCTTATACTCAGCAGAACCAGAGAAAGTCTTATTTACATACATACTTATATCCTCACCAGTAACTTCTTCTCTCTTTAAGAATCTGTTTACTGAGTGAATAAATATGATATTGTCAAAAGGGTTTTCTCCTTTTGCAAAAAAACCTTGGCCAGCATAATAAGTCTCCCTGTTGTATTTTACCTTCTGAATATACCTTGAAAACTTAAGTACTTGAAGAAGCTTTGCCTTTGTAACAGCCCTCCCATCAAAAGTAAATACTGAGTTAACAGGAATTGCAAGAATGTCCTTATGAGTATAAGGATAGTTGAAATTATACATAAAGACTGGCATTTCTCTCATGTAATGAAGTTTCATCACATAACAGGGATCATAGCTGGCTGGTTCTCTGTACTGGTTTCCCCAGGAAAAAGCACCAACAGTGAGCCTTGTATGAAGATTTAAATTATCCATTTTTTGTAAAATTAAAAGGCAAGGTATACTCCCACTTAAATGGAATAACTGCTGGAATATCAGTGAATCTATCTTGAAGGAAGTTGGTATAAAAGCCAACCATATGTCCTGCAATGATAGCTGCAGTATGAGAAGTCTGTCTAAATGTACAGTCTCCTTCATCAACTTCAGCATCATCAAACAGGATATCAGGTCCTTTATACTTCTCAATGGCTTCCTTATTGTCTCCAGTAATACAGAAAATCTGCATAACTGTTGCACTTAATCTGCCATCAATATATAGGCATTTCTCAGGAGTTTCACTCTCTTCAACAACATCAAGCCAGTTTAAAAATGAAGTTTTCCTTGCTTCCATATTGTCAAAACCTGAGATTACAATATCAGAGGAAAGAGTTTTCCTTGTATACTTCTCAGGATTTGGGTAGACAATGGTATCAGGAGAAAACTGTCTTATTAAGCTCTGTAAGGCATCCACTTTCTTCTGTCCAATATTCTGAGCAGTTGCAAAGGCTCCATTCAGATTATGCTCTTCAAAGCTATCCATGTCGTAGGTATGAAGAGTGGCTCCAGTTCTTGCAAGAAGCACTGATACCCAAGAGCTTATACCACCTTGGCCTAAAACCATGACCTCTTTTTTATAAGCTGCTTCAAACCAAGGAGCTCCTTTACTCCTACTATACTGGGCAGGGACTACTTCTACTTCTGACATACAAGTTCCTCCTTCTCTTCTGTAATACCAGCTTTATAACACTCAAGGACTTGTGTTACAAGATCCCAGGAATTTGGAAATACAAGGTTGTATTGATTAATAAACTTAATGGTATCATCAAGCAGCTTTTCCCAGGAAGGATCATCAAAATCAAGAGGCAATCCATCAATTGAAGCTTCCATTTGATCTGCACATGCTTCAAAAGCAACATCAGTAGTATCTTTATCCCCTGATAAGATACCTTCCATTTCCTCAAGCATACTCTCAATAGTCATTCTAAAGGAAGGAAGTACCTTCTTTAAAAAGGATTCAGGAGTATATCCAGTAACAGGTTGTTTAACTGCATACTCATCATCATCAAAATAGCCACCCCAAGCATCGTCAAACAAAGTTTTATGATTTGTAGTTGGAGGGAAAGAGGGAAAACTAGGCATATTTGAAGTCTTCACTACTTTTGCCTCCTCAGCTTTCTTAAGAGTGTTATAGCAATCAATGATTACTTCATCAACAAGAGATTCAGTTTCAACAGTACCTTCATAGAAGCAGACTACTTCTTGTTTTCCAACTCCTGGAACACTAAAGGATTCAGTTTTACCACTAAAGGTCTTATAAGTATAAGTTACAGCTGGTGCTTCAACTTCACCTCTAAATGCAACTCTAAGGTCAAATTGATTTCTATTATTAACTATAAGTGAAATATAGTAATCAAACTGTCCTTCAAGTATCTGTTCCTTAAGGTCTGTATTATCAGTTCCACTATGGAATACACCCATACTATTGTGTGAATGTAATTTACCTGTATAATGGCTCTGAAATTGTGGATTAGCCATAAGAAACTTAACCCATTCCATCTTTGATTCTTGAGTACTATACTCAGTATAAGCTGCAGATCCAAGATTAAGTAGATAGAAATAGTCAGCTGAAATTACAGCATCACCTGCTTCAAAAGACCCAGATTCAATAGTCCATAGAAGTTTACCACTCCACTCCCTAGCTGGCATCTTTGTGCACAACCAAGTCATCTGAGCTTGTAATGTAGGAGAAATCTTCATCCTGACATTCTGAGAAAGTTTTACAAGTGGGACTGCTGTATAGTTTTTCTTTGATATTTCTTTCAATGATTCCACAGCAGTAGTCTGCAAAGGATTTGTTTGCATAAAATTTTATATTTTTAGTAAAAAAGTCCTCATCATAATCTGTTATATGAATTACAATTCTTGAACCTTTAAATAATACATTTGAAGTAAGGGTTGAGCCTGAGAGGTTTCTGTGACTCTGAGCAGAATATATATTACCATCAGCTCCTTTAATACCATAGGCATTTCTATGTCCTGTTGTGGAGGGATTAGATCTAAGCAACTCTCCAAGATACATTTGAAACTCATCAGTATATTGTATTCTTACTCTCCCATAACTTAGATATACATTGAAGTGATTCATACTAAGCCCAGTAAGTATATCCTTTCCAACATAATCTCTCCAATACTGGAAACAGTTGGTATAGTCCATCTTATACAGAACATTTCCTATTCCAATTTTACTGATGTACTTATAAGGAGTTCCTTCAAGAGATTCCCACTTCACAAAGTTGTTAAGATGGTGGCAGAATAAGTTAAGATGATCAGCATCAAACTGCCTTCTTAAACAATTGGAAGTAACTCTGATTGGGCCACTCCCAAAACATAAGTTACCAAGCTCTCCCTGTTCTCCACCACTAAGATGTGAATGGCCATAATATGAAATGTGTTCAATATAGGTTCTGTCACCTCTCATCCCTCTTGTCTGTACAAGCTGAAGATCCTTATTGAAATCAAGAGAAAAATACATTTCAATAATATGATGATTCTGTCCTCTTGAATTACTGATAGTAATGTCAGTATATCTGATTATAGTCCTAATTTCAAGGTAATAATACAGATTTGAACTTAACCAGGATTGTGCATCAAGATTATTCCAACTTGGTCTTCTTGCTGAACTGAATTTTTTTCTTAGGTCTGAAAGATCAGGTTTAAGAAAGTAAACATCCCAGTTTTCTTCAGAGTAGTTAAGAGAGATTACTTCAACAATCTTAAGCCTCATTGCTTCCCTTTTTAATTGAAGTTCAATAAACTTATCTTCAAATACTTCTTCAGGAGTCATACATAAGATTTAAAAAGGGGGATTTCTCCCCCTATAAACTAATAATCATCTTCATCATCATAATTCCAACTGTCATCTTCATAATCCTCTTCTTCAATAGGCTGAGGAACTGATGGACTTCTTAACTGAGAAGCAAGTGCCTGCATTCTTAAAACATCAGGATCAACTGGTTCTGCAGCAGATTTTAAGCCTGCTTCAAGGTTTGTTGTATCCGTTTGTAAAGTGTAGGTATTTGCAATATGTTCTCTAACAAGAGCTTCAATACTTGTTACTTTCTCTAAAATATCCTCAAGGATCCCACCAGATTTAACTCTGTGGTCTCCAATTAAGAATAAAGTAAAGTTACCTGTTGGCAACACTGAGTTTGATGCAACAAATTCGGTATTTGTTCCACCATCAATAGCACTCATACCACTTACTCTAACACCCTGAGCAGATAACTGATCTTTCAGTTCTCCCCAAGTTGAAGCATCAGAGTTAATACTTTGAGGTGCTCCACCAGATTCAACTAATACTTTAATACTTCTTAAACTAGCAACTTCTGCCATGTTATTTTAAAATTTATTGTTTTTAAAAATATTACCCAAGGATTTCATTTGTTGCAGCAATGGTACTTTCAACTGGAGCTTCTTCAATAACAGCATTAGCAATTGTTTCACTGCTAACAACTTCTTCAGTATCATCAATAAGAGTGAAACTGTGGAAGTTTGTCATCTTACCTTTCAGCTTTGGATGCTGCATAATTTGGGTAATTCTTGATGCAGGAAGATCATAATAAGCTTCAAGGCTTTTCTTTGGCTCAGTTGCATCTTTTTCAAGTCTTGTATAACCTGAATCCAATAATCTCAGGATATCTGAGATAAAAACTTCTTTATTCATTTATTAATTTATTTATAATAGGGATAAGAATATTGTAGATTTTCCTGGCTCCATACCTTCTTATATGATCACTTAAGTCTTTCTCACCATAATTCAGGAATATTGGCTCAATGCCATATTTCTCTTTATACTTCATTGCTGATTTAATACCAGCACTATCAACATCAAAAAAGCATAACACCTTTTTGTAGGATTTTAAATCCTGTTTAATTACATTTTCTGGAAGTAAAGTATTCTCTGAATCAGGGGCTTTCAAATCAACATTTAATTTAAATGCTGAAAGGCACATAATATCCTTAAGTGCCTTCATATAAATTAAATAAGATTTGTTCTCAATTTGCTCACTACCTTGAATATATGCTTCAAGTTTAATAAATTTATATTTCTGATTATAAGGTTGATAGATTTTGTAGAGGGTTCCATCTTCCTTAAAATATCCATATAAATATTTTCCAGTAATAGTTACTGCATCATCTCCATTCTGAAGGATGTAATATTCAAGTGGCTTTACATTAAATTTCTTAAGTGTCTTAAATCCAATATGGAATGAATACCAGAACTTTTTATCATCAGTATTCCATTCCCGTAATTCAAAATTTTGTAGCTTATAGTTAGAGGCTACCTTGAAATCTGAAACATTTAATTTACCGTTCTGAAGAATATAAGTATTATAATCTTCAAGTATCCTTGCATAAGCTTGCTTGGCAGTTAAACTATAAAGTTCTTTTACAAGATCAATTGCATCCCCACTTTTCCCAGAAGAAAAATCTTTATACCTTATCTTATTGGAACTTATAAAGAAGTGAAAGGAAGGTGTTTTCTCCTTTGTAAAAGGACTTAAGATCTTCTCACCAAGATCAGTGATACTTTGCTTAAGGTAAAATGAATATATCCAGATTTCAGGTACATCCCCTATTTTGCTAACTAAATTCTTAGTAGTTAGCATTCTCTTGGATTTTAGTTAGCTAAAATGGCAAATCATTATTCAGCTCAGCTTGAGGTACAGCTTCAGCTTTCTTCTCTTTAATAATTAAATCTTCAGAATAAGGCAATGCATCTTCTTCATTTAATGCAAATGGAAATCTTTTTGCCTTATAATCTGGTCTTGCAAGGAATAAATTATATGCTTTATAACCAGCTTTATTGGTATATTCTCTACCAGCAATAGTATAGTAAGCATACAGTTCAGAGCTTACAAATACTTCAGCAGCCTTTTTAATCCAATCTTCAATTGTATCTGCTTCAATAGCATCAATTTGATCAGTAAGACCTAAGGCAAAAGCAAGGTTCTTCATTTCTCTGAGAACTCTTGTTTGATAAGCATTCTGAGGATCTTTTTCAAATGCATATCTCTGAAGATTTACCTGAGCAATCTGCCCTTTATATCTCCCTAAGGATTCATTATCCTTATCAATGAAAAACCCTTCAAATCCTTCACCTAAATCCTGGCCTTCAAGACTTAAGATTACATCAAACTGAGGATTACCTTCTTTTGAAGGCCATCTTGAATCCACTAACTTAATGTCATTAATTTTTGCAAGATGCATTCCAGGTTCTAATACTTTAGGTAGTTTACCTCCACCACCTAACTCTACGTTTTTAGTGCTTAACATAAGTGTTATTATATATTTAAAATCAAAATCAATTAAACCATTTCACCTTCATACTCAAGGACTGCATCTCTTACAAGTTGCAAATCATTTGGAATGAAGTCTTCTTCAAACATCCCCATTGGAGTTTTTGTTGGAGTAAATCCATCAGTTTTAGTTTCAAACCCAAACTGCATACCCTCTTTGGTCTTCCTTGGTCTTGCATAAAGAACTTTATCAAACATGCCTTCCACATTTAATTGGGAATCCACAAGTTTCCCAATAGTCTTTGTTTTTACAACCTTGTTACCAAATTCATCAGTATTAACTTCTGGATGAGTTAAATACCATACAAATAAATCATCTCTGAAATTATCTGGCTTGGTAATTAAGTTCTTAAAATTGAGACCCATACTTGTAAATTTACCGTATCCAGTGTCATTGATTTTCTGAAAGTTCTCTTCAGCCATAATGTAGAATAAATCATCAATGATTAAATTCTTAATCTCAGGCCTCTTATCATTCACATATTGCATAGTCTGTAAAACCAAAGCAGGATCTTTTGAAGCAAACAGGTTCCCAGAAGGGTTTTCTTTGCTCCATGTCTTATATTTACTTCTCCAATGCTTAAATGGTAGAGGTTTATTATTTACATTAATAATAAAAGTCTCAGCAGGATTAAGGTTCATAATGCTGGTTGACTTTCCACTACCGGATGCTGCAAGAATCAATATTCTATTTGCTGCCATACTTATAATTAATTTATTATTTACTTTTAACTAAGGAATTAACCCATCCTTTAAGGGATACAGGTTTATTGTGTAGTATTGCATAAAAATCTCTCAAACTCATATCAGATACTCTTATATCTTCCTGATCACTGAGCATTGCTGCAACTACATCTTCCCTGCCTATAATTACTTCTTCAAATTCCTCAATAGGAACAAAGTAATCTCCAAATTTATCTCCCTTCTGATATACACTAGTGTAGTTATCCGGAGGAGTAAATTTTAATAATTTTCTATTATCACCAGCTGTCCAATCTGAATTCCTAATTTCAACATATAAAATAGGTAGATTAAACTCCTGAGTAAAAATGGAAACCTTTCCTCTAAATTCTTTTTTAATTTCAAAGCTTCTTGCATTGGCTCCAAGTTCCTTTAGGACATCCTGCCAATATTCAAGAGCTTCTGCTTGGGCTGTAGTACGCTCCATTTGAATAATTTAAAATTAAATTCTGTCAATAATTCTCATATTCTTAAAGTCAGCAGTCATCTTTGCAACTGCTTCTTCCCCATCTCTGGTCTTAATAAAATGCCAGTAGATGTCCTCTGGATTAGTACTTAATGCATCCTGAGTATAAGTATTACCTTTAAAATTCAACTTATACGGTGAATTTGTAACCACCACTAAATCAGCTGCATTATACAGTCCATCACCACCTCTCACATCACTCCGTAAGGGATTATTAAGACTACTCTTTGGAGTTCTTCTTAAAGGGTCTTCAATATCTCTATTTAACTGAGATAAGATAACTTGTGTACAAGGGATTTCTTTTTTAAGCTCAATACTTTTCTGAGCAAGATTCTCAAGAAATTCCATTGCACTTTTTTCACTTGAAGATTTTTTAAATAATCCAGTATGATCAGCTATGACTAAGATGGGAACTTTAAGAAAATTGTAAAACCTCTTTACTTCAAGGTAGTATTGCTCAGCAGTCTTAGGATGTTCTACATAGTAAATAGGAAAGCTATTAAGTTCATTTTCAACATAATCTTTAACTCTTACAAGATCAGCTTCACTTAATTTATTTCCATTTGCTGAAAGTAGTGTTCTAACATCAATGCCAAGCCTCCCGATAATATTTCTGATTTGTAAATGCTCAGAAGGCATTTCAAAATTGAATTCTAGTACAGCAAAAGCTTGCATAGGATTCAAATCAAATAATTCCCTTGCAAGTTGTTCTGAAATTAAGGTTTTTCCAGAACCACTTCTTCCACCCCAAAGGATGATTTTATTCCATTCAATACCATCAAGGGTAACTGCATTGAATTTGGACCAAGGTGTTTTTAAAGATGTTATGGTGCCATCTCTTCTTCCACTAATATATTCAAGAGCCTTTAAACCAGCTTTGCCTATATGAGTAAGATTAGGTATTTCCATAAGGAATTGTATACATATTATAGTCAAAAAATCTTTATAATCCAAAGATTATAATACTCTAATATGACTGGGTGATTCCTCCTCATTTTCACCCTCCATGATTGCATCACATGCAGTGGCCAGACCAGATGTAATAACTTTATTTTTATCCTCCTTCTTTATAAAATATTTTGAAGTTTGCATGTACATAAAGCCCTCTCCAAAGCTTTCAACATACTCTTTAGTTGCTTGTAGTATTACATCCCAACCATATTCAGGGTAAGTTTCAAAGAACCAACTGAAATTGGTAAGTAATTCTTTAATATTATCTCTTGCATATTTCCCAGAAGGGAGTTTACCCTTTGGAAACAGCTCTCTATACTCATTAATTCTTTGTAAGTGCTCATCACCAAGTTGAAATCTTCTCTTCCTGGTAACTTTCTTACTAAAAGTTGATTCAACATCATCAAGTAATGCTTCAGCTTTCTTTGTAAGATGATTTTGCTCATCAAGCCAGCCACTATTTTTAAGAATTCTTAATTCAACCTGAGTATTTAGATAAAGAGCTTGAACACTTTCCTGTAAACTAAGAAGCAGATAATACTGATTTGGAGTAATACCATTTTTAATCAGGTAATTAATCCACTCTTTTATCATTAATTAAAATTTAAATGCTTCCATAGTGTATTTAAAGGGGTTTCCTTCAATATTTTTCACAGCAGCAACCATATCTCTTGCTACATAGGCTATCTCTCTTTGAGCTGCTGAGTCATCTCTTAGAGTAACAAAGTTGTAGAAGCAAGACATATTCATCATCACACTCAGATTAATCTGAGAGTTCATAGTCTTAAAGAACCTTGCTGACTCCTTTGCCCTTTTTCTACCAAGTACAGGCTCAATCTGCTTTAAAGCTTCATGATAGAGCTCATTTGTCATAATAGAAGTTCTTTCAAGTACTTCCGCCCATGTTTCACAATCATAGAAGGTCAATCCCCACTCATCACTGATGTTTTCTTTATTAAAAGGTATAACCTTCCAATCCTCAGGGATGTAGAAATTATCACTTTTGAGTTCCATATACCTTGCACTCTCACCATTTACTGCTGCAAGCCTATGTTTAATAGTCTGAATGTGGGAAGCTTGTTCAACAAGGATATTAAATTCAGCTAACCCCCTCTCAAAGGGAGTATTTCCACTAATACAAGTTTGCCCATTCCTTCTGACCATAATTAGGCCAGTGGATACGGTTACACAGTAAACTTTACCCTTATACATTTTCCATTCCTCCTGGGAATTCTTAGATTTCCTAGAAGGCTGGTTTATAACTTCAGGAGAAATTCTAGTACTATATACTAATCTGTAGAGAGGAACTGTATTTTGAACTATACTACTCTCAGTGAATACAAACTCATTTAAGCACGCTAATGTTTTGAGCTGCTCTTTCAAAATAGAAGAAGTTGTATGATATACCCAAGTAGCCCTTTTGATAGAGCCATCTGAATTTTTCAAACCCTCTAAAAGGTTAATAACATCTTCTTTAGAGTATTCCATAAAATTGTCAGGTAGCTTTTTATTTTTATTACAGTAACAATTCTCTCTCAGGAATACACCCAACTCTTTGTCTCTAATTATAAAGCTATTATGAGCCTGCTCTAAGACTTTATAACCAAGAGACTTCAAGTACTCAATTTTTCTGCTTTTCTTTAGATGAAATTTTATGTCATTTGTCACAGTAATATAACCATCCCCAATGAAAAATCCTAATAACTTTGCAAAGTTGCCACCCATAAGATTAGTCGTATTAGGATTTTTTGCAGACTTTAAATATTTAACAGTTTTTCCCTCTAATTCTTCAACAGTTTTTACTTCAAATTTCTTACCATAAGTTTTATTATGAGTAGTTGACACAAACATCCTATGCCCTTTGGTGACAGCAAGGTCTAATTGTTGTCCTCTTACATAGTACATAGGCTCATCATAGTCAAACTCCACAATTTCTGAAGGAACTTCAAACCTAAAGATATGAGTCCCTGGATCAATAGAACAGACTTCATCTGTTGACTTTAAATTAGAGAAGAGTTTCCATCCGTCTGAAGTTAAAACTTCTGTCTCCCTATCATAACATTTATGAGGTTTACCACTACCATTGTTCCAAAGCTTATTTACAATGAGATCTTTAATCTGCTCATCAGATTTAAGATTAACATCAGCTTGAGTTGATACCCATGCTGCTCTTGCAATAGCTCTATCACCTCCATACCAGTCAATAAGTTCAACTTTATTTTTATTATCCATATATTTTGTGGAATTAAATAGTTTTAGTATATTATATTAGAACTAACACTTAACCCTTGTCCTATTAGGGTATCAATAGGTCATTTCATATGAAAAATTTCTCAATCTTACCAGGATTCTGGAGAAGTACCTCTGACAAAGTAGTTGGAGGCCTTGATTTAAAGAAGGCTGTTAAATACATCCTTAAATCTTTAAATGTTTCATACTCAGACACTTGCTGTGGAGATTCCTTTACAGGTTCTGCAGCTGTAACAATTCCTGCAGCTACCACTGCTGCTGTTGGAGGTGTTAAGAAAGCTGCTGCTATTACTGCTACAGCACCTGTGGCTGCTGCTGGAGCTACTCCAACTAAAGCAGAATATGATGCCCTTGTAGCTTATGTAAATGAGTTGAAAGCCAAACTAACAGCTGCTGGCTCAGCTACTTAATTAATCTAATAACCAAATTCAATGAAGGCTAAAGTAATGAAGCCCAATAGTTCTGTAAATATTTCTATTGGCAATGGATACCTTGATAGTCTACAGAAATCTGTAGCATATTTCTCTAATTTGATGCCTCCTGAAGAAAGGCAGCAGCAAATTGAGTTAATGGGCTCAGGAGGTGAGCTATCTGAAGGTGGAATCCATTTTAAAACACTGCTTATCTTACTTCAAACTATTGAAAATAAAGTAATTAGTGAAAACCTCATTGATGAGGTTGATATAGATTAATTAATCCCTCTCTTTTCAATCCCTTGCAGCAATAGGTCCTCTATTGATTCTCTGTAAGGGATTTCTTTTTAAATTCAGCTGCATAATCCATTAAAATGGCTTGCATTTTATCCCTGCCAACAGGATTCATTGTGATAAGAATCCAATAAGGTAGTTGAAGGCTATGCTTTTTACAATATTCAACTAACCATTCAGCTGCTTTTGCACCAGTTGGTTCAGTATGATTTACTTCATTTTCCTCCTGCCACTTTTTTGATGCTTCATAATCATTCCAATACTCTGAAGGAGTATAATGTTCAGAGCTTAAATCATGGTCTAAGGCAACCATAAAAGGAAGGCCTTTATCTTCAATATAAGATACAAAGTCAGCATAGTTCCTGACTACAATCCAAGGCAAGGTGCTGAATTTAGGTGTTGTGTGCATGTATGAGTCAACATCTGTTGGTACTCTTACATCATCCAACATTAAATAGTAATCTCCCATTAAATTAAGTTTAAATTAGTGTCTTTTGTAAGTTGATAACAAGCTTCAATAGCCAGTATCAACTCTTCCTTTGAACAATCTCCAAAGGATTTACAATCAAAGAATTCATTTCCTTCAATAGTTCTTGTAATACATAAACCTGCCTTATATTTAATAAGGCATTTTACATCCTCAAAGGAGCTTCCAATATGTATGGATAGCTCCTTTATCATTGCATGAACTTTTGCAAGCTGAGCAAGGGTATTGGAAATATCAAGTACTTCCATATATACTTGAATCTTCTGCCCTTCTTCAATAGAATCTTTGAATTTATCAAAAGAGGCTTCTCCAGCAGCTGTTGTATAGCCAAGCTTATTACCTCTTTTAATCAATTTTGCTTCAAATACCATTATATAGCATTTAATTTTTTAAATAAGTATCAAGACTCATCCATTCAATCTTATCCTGATCAAATCCAGATAATGCCTTCTCTGTCCATACTGCTTCAATAGTATCCTTTGCACATAAGATTATCATAGTTCCAATTTGATGAACATCAAGTCTTTGCAACCTTCCCCTAATTTGCTCAGCTGTTGTTGCTGAAGCATCAAGATGAGTAATTATTGAGTAATTAAGCCCCTTTA
>Ga0164242_10004612_pt1 | contig 15455 bp, 14 predicted proteins | sample OricomgcompostMG_FD_108783 | JGI IMG/M metagenome (GOLD analysis project Ga0164242, IMG submission 108783) | Miracle-Growth compost microbial communities from Emeryville, California, USA - Original compost - Miracle growth compost (MG) ... | reverse complement strand
GTGGTGATGGACGAGCGCTCGGCCGAACTGACCAAGTACGCGGCCAACGCGATGCTGGCGACCAAGATCAGCTTCATGAACGAAATCGCCAACATCGCCGAGCATGTCGGCGCGGACGTCGAAATGGTGCGTCACGGCATCGGCTCCGATCCGCGGATCGGCTACAGCTTCATCTATCCCGGCACCGGCTACGGCGGCTCGTGTTTCCCCAAGGACGTACAGGCGCTGGAGCGTACCGCGCACGCGAACGGCTACCAGGCGCGGTTGCTTGGCGCGGTGGAAGCGGTCAATCGCGACCAGAAGCGTCGGTTGTTCGAATTGATGGCGCGCCATTTCGGCGGCAACCTGAAGGGTGCCACCGTCGCATTGTGGGGCCTCGCTTTCAAGCCGAACACCGACGACATGCGCGAAGCCCCCAGTCGAGTGCTGATGGAAGCCTTGTGGCAGGCCGGAGCGAGCGTGCGCGCGTACGATCCGCAGGCCCGCGGCGAAACTGCGCGCATCTATGGGAAGCGCGATGATCTGGTGTTGTGCGACGACCCGTGGGCGGGGCTTGAAGGCGCCGATGCGTTGGCCGTGGTGACCGAATGGAAGGTGTTCCGCAGCCCGGATTTCGCGCGGATCAAGTCGATGCTGAAAAACCCGGTGATTTTCGACGGCCGCAACCTGTACGATCCGGCCATGGTCGAATCCGCGGGGCTCGCGTATTACGGCATCGGCCGCGGCCGCAGTACTGTTGCGACGAAAAAGGGCATGAACGACGATGGGCACACCGAACGACGAGCGGATGAACGAGCTCGAGTTGAAGCTGACCTTTCTTGATGACGCGGTCGCATCATTGAACGATGGCGAGGCGCAGCAGACGCGCCGGCTGCTGCAACTCGAAAATGCGCTGGCCGAACTGCGCCGGGAGTTGGCGTCGTTGCGCACGAGCCTCGTGGACAACGTGCAGGAGGAACCGCCCCCGCATTATTAGTGCGAACGTCCATGTTCACGGTCCGATGAGGGGTTGCCCCATCCTGGACGAATTTGGAAACCAGCGACTCCAGAACGGCCATCCACGGCCTGACTCCAAAAGCCGCTTCGAACTGAGCGTCGACAGTACCTCGCTCACACCGGCATCGCAGGTTGGGCTTGGCACCGCGAAATCCCAACATCCGGTCAACAGTCAACAAGAACGTCATACGTTTCCATGAGTGAATCCCTGCGCGACCAGTTGCTGAAGGCCGGATTCAAGCCCTCGCCATCGGCCAAACCGAAGCAGCACGTGCGCCGCAAGCCGGAACCGCGCAAGAACCACGAGCCGGGCGAGCCCGATCTTGCCAGGGCCTTTGCGCTGCGCGCGCAAGCCGAGCGCGCCGAACGGGAGGCTGCCGAACGGGAGGCGCGCGAAAGGGCCGCGGCAAAAAAGGAACGCAAGCGCAAGTTGCAGGCGCTGCTGTCCGGCAAGGTGCTCAATCGTGACGACGCCGAGCAGGTTCGGAACTTCGAATTCGCCGGCAAGATCCGCCGGGTCTATGTCACGCCCGAGCAGCTGCGGGGCATCAACGCGGGAGAACTGGGCGTGGTGATGCAGAATGGGCGTGCGGTGCTTGTCCTTCGCGAAATTGCCCTGGAAACACGGGCCATCGCGCCGGAGGCCGTGGCCCTGCTGGTGGATCCGGATGCACCCGTGGAGGACGACGGAGTGCCCGACGACTTGATGTGGTGACGAGTACCGACTGGAAGGGCGGCAGCGGCGCACGGCGCCGGGCGATGTGCCGCTACGGGCGGCGGGTCATTCGCGTTTTGCCAGAGCCGGATTGAACCACCCCTGCTTCGGCGCGAAGCGCGCACCGTGTGCATGCGCCAGCGCTTCGAGTCTCTCCCGCAGCGTGCCTGCGCCGGTGGCGCGGATGTACTGGATGGGGCCGCCGCGGAACGGCGCGAAGCCCGTGCCGAAGATCACGCCCGCGTCGAGAAGGTCTGCGTCCGCGACCACGCCGTCGTGCAGGCAAGCCACGGCCTCGTTGAGCATCGGCAGGACCAGGCGGTCTTCCAGATCGGCGGGCGCGCGATAGCCTGCATCGACCTTGGGTTTCACCGCCCGCCCGTCCTTCCACACGTAGAAGCCCGCGCCATCCTTCTTGCCGCGCTTGCCACCGTCGACCTTGTCGGCGATGCCGCTGGGCAATTCGAGTCCGAGGAACGGACCGAGCTCGCGCCCCACCGAAAGCGCCACATCAAGGCCGATCGTGTCGATCAATTCGATCGGCCCCATCGGCATGCCGAAGCGCTTGCCCGCACGGTCGATCACCGGATCGGGAATGCCCTCGGTGTGGCAACGCACCGCTTCCAGCAGGTAAGGCATCAGGATCCGGTTCACGAGGAATCCCGGCGTACCGAGCACCGGCAACGGCAGTTTGCCGATGGCCTTCACCCAGGCCCACGCACGTTTTTCCAGTGTCGGATCGAGCGCGTCGTGGCGCACCACTTCCACCAGTGGCATCTGCGCCACCGGGTTGAAGAAATGCAGCCCGAGGAATCGCCGCGATTCGACGATCGCGCCGCGCAGGTCGTCCAGCGGGATCGATGAAGTATTGGTGGCGATCAATGCGTCTGCGGCGATGTCCGGTTCGAGCGCGCGGTACACCGCCCGCTTGGCTTCCGGGTTTTCGTAGATCGCCTCGATGGCGAGCTGCGACGATGCGGCGCCCGCGCCCTCGACGTCCGGCGTGAGGCGCGCCTCGACGGGTGCCACGCGGTCGCGGGTTTTCAGCTTCTTCTCGAACAGTCGGCGCGCCCGCGCCAGCGCGGGTTCCACGAATTTCATCTCGCGGTCCTGCAACGTCACCTCGAAGCCACGCAACGCGGACCACGCGGCGATGTCGCCGCCCATGACCCCGGCACCGATCACGTGCACATGGCGAATGCCGTGGGCGGTATCGCCTGCGAGTCCGCGCATGCGTTCGCGCAGGAAAAACACGCGGATCAGATTGTGTGCCGTGGGCGTGGCTGCGAGTTTGGCCACCGAACGCGCTTCCAGCGCGAGACGCCGCGAGATGTCGCCGCCACCGCGCCGCCACACCTCGATCAGTGCGAACGGCGCGGGGTAGTGTTGCGGCGAAGCCTTGGCCGCGGTCTGTCTGCGCATGACCGGAGCGAGGACTTGCCGCGCGGCCCAGCAATTGCTGACCCATGCCTGCGCGCGTTGCATCCACGGTCGCGTGATCGGCTGCAATGCCAACCTGTGCGCTTCGTCGAGCAACGCGTCGGGTGCGGCGAGCCGATCGACCAGGCCTTCGGCGAGGGCGCGCTCGGCGGATGACGCGCGTCCGGTCAGCATCATCGTCAGCGCCTTGGGCGCGCCAATCAGGCGCGGCAGGCGGGCAGTGCCGCCCCAGCCGGGATGGATGCCGAGTTGCACTTCCGGCAACGCGATGCGGGTTTCCGGCGCACGCGCCGCGATGCGCATCCGGCAGGCCAGCGCGAGCTCGGTGCCGCCACCCATGCAGGTGCCATGGATTGCAGCCACTGTCGGCATCGGCAGGCGGGCGAGCCGCTCGAAAACGCGCTGGCCGTGCTCGATTTCCTCTCGCACGGTGCCCTTCCGGTCATAGCTTTCGAACTCCTTCAGGTCGGCACCGACCGCGAAACCGGAGGCCTTGCCTGAATGGATCACCACCGCGGCGGGACGTTCGATCGCGATGCGTTCCAGCATGCCGTCCAGCTCGTCCAGCAGCGATCGTGACAGTGCGTTCACGCCGCTGCCGTCACGATCGATACACAGCACGAGGACGCCGTCCGCGCCCACCGAAGCTTGCCAGTGCCTGAATCGCAAACCGTCGAACACTTCTCAGTCCCATCGTCGCTCCGTCCGCATCATCATTGATCGCGCATGGACCGTGGTCAACGTCGGGTGAAGGGATACATGGCCGACATCGAGCCGTTAACGCCGGAAGGTGAAAACAACAATCTGCTGGACCGCATCCTGGCGGCCGACAGTGTGGTGGTGACATTGCGCTGCGGCGACGCCGGAACGGTGACGAGCGCGCTGCGGCGCATCGCGCTGCAAACCGGCAGGGCACTGTATGCGTGGCGCCCGCATATCGGCCTGTGCCGGTTGGGCGTTCGCGACGAAAAAATTCCTGGCGTGGTGCAACTGGCCGACGTGCTGCGGTGGGTCTACCGCGGCCCCGGTTTCGGCGTTTGTTTCCTGGCCGAGTCACCCCGGGCATGGGCGCCGGATATCATGGCTTTGCTGCATCGGATCACGCAAATCGATCCACGCAAGCCGCGCCGCCTGATATTGCCCGGTACGCTTGCGGATGTGCCGCCCTCGCTGCCAGCGCGCGAGCTTGCGTGGGGCAGCCCGGGGACGCAATTGCGCCTGAGGCACGGCGCGTGGTTGCAGTGATGAGCCGTGAAAAGGGCCCGGTGCTGGTGGTGGCGTCCTCCCGGGACGATCGCCGCATCCTGTTCGACGCGCTGGACGGCATGCGTGTCGGTGAAATCCTCAGCGCGCGCGACGCGGTCCATGCGCGCGCATTGCTGGCTCGCTCGCCGCGACCGGCCCTGGCAGTGCTGGATTTTGCCCATGAGGTGTCGCAATCGCGCACCTTGTGCGCGGAGCTGGATGGCGTGCCGGTGATCGGGCTGTTCGGTCCGGAATTCGACGCACGTGACGGTCACGCGTGCCCGTCCGCATGCAGCAACGTGAAGGCATGGTTGCGCGCACCGGTTGACGCCACCGAAGCGGCGGTGCGCGTGCGTGAAGCGCTGGATGCTCCCGCGCCGGCATCGCCATCGCTCGCGCACAGCAGCGGACCCGCCACGCCGCCGCAGTCGCTGCAGGCCGGTGCCCATGCGGCGCTGCAGATGATCGCGGGATTGTTGCAGCCGGCGCGCGATGCCGCGGGCCTGCCGACCCTCGTGCAGCGGGCGATGCAGGCGCTCGGCATGGACCTGATGGTGATCGCGGAACGCGACGCGTCGACCGACAACACGTTGCATTCGTTGGCGCGGATGGATCGCCTCTCGAGGCCCGGAGCATCGGATCCCCTGGCACAGGGATTCGTGCGGCAGGCTTTGAAGGGGGAGGGCATCGTTCGTGTCGTGCCTTCGCAGGCGGACGATGCTTTTGCCAGTGAAACGGGGTGCGCCTGGTATGCGGCCTTGCCGTTGTTCGACATGGCCCGCAACCGGCTGGGGCTGATGGTGTGCGCGTCCCGGGTGCCCTTCATCGAAGGACCGGCGGCGCTGAAACCGATACTGGAAATCATCGGTATGCGTTTTGCCGCATTGCTGGAATTGCGTGCCGAGCGCGAGCGAAGCCGCAACCGTTCGCTGATGGATGGCTTGACCGGCTTGCCCAACAGGATGCTTTTCAACGACCGGCTCAAATCGGTCTTGCACGACGCGCGTCGCACCGGCGAGGTTTTCGCGGTGCTGTTCGTGGACATGGACCGCTTCAAGGGCATCAACGATTCGCTGGGCCACGCGGTGGGCGACCAGGTGCTGGTGGCCGGTGCGCGACGCCTGAGCGACGCCGTGCGTGCATCCGACACGGTCGCGCGTTATGCCGGCGACGAATTCACCCTGATCCTGCGGCACGTCAATGATCGCGGCGATATCGACCGGATTGCGGCCAAGCTCCTGAAGGGCATGCAGGCGCCGCTGGTGCTCGATGATGGTTCCGAATTGCACGTGACGACCTCGATCGGCATCAGCGTCTATCCCGATGACGCGACCGACGCGGAAGGGCTGGTGAAGCATGCCGACATGGCGATGTACAGCGCCAAGGCGCGCGGCCGCAACAACATGCAGGCATACGCGGACGTGCCGGCCGACACGCACGGGCAACGCATGGAAATGGAATCGCGCCTGCGCCAGGCCGAGGCGAACGGCGAACTGTCGGTGTACTACCAGCCGCAGATCGACGTGGCCACCGAAGAAATCGTGGGCGTGGAGGCCACGGTGCGCTGGCAGCATCCGGTGCTGGGCCTGCTGAGTCCCGCCTTCTTCATGCCGCTGGCCGAGGAAACGGGACAGAGCCTCTCGATCGGCGAGTGGGTGTTGCGACGCGCCTGCGCCGACGTGGCGGTGTGGCGACGCCGGCACAAGTTGCCGTTGCGGCTGGCGGTGAACTTGTCGGCCCTGCAGTGGATGCAACCGAACCTGGCGGCGATGGTCGAGGTGGCATGCCGCGACGCAAAGCTGGATCCCGACGTGCTGGATCTGGAAACACCCGAGGGCGTGCTGGCGAAGCCGCAGGCGGAGCTGGCGACGGCCATGGACCTGCTGCGGCGAATCGGCTGTCGCGTGGTCGCCGATCACGCCGGCGACGCACAAAGCGCTCCCGAACTGGTCGGTGCGCTGCCCGTGGATGCCATCAAGATCGACCAGAGTTTCGTGCGCAACATCGGCAGCGACCCAGACGACGAATCGGTGGTATCGTCGATCCTGGATGCCGCGCGGGGGCAACGTCGGCGGGTGATCGCCGATGGCGTCGAAACCGAGCGCCAACTGGAATTCCTGCGCGAACGGGGCTGTGATGCCGCGCAGGGGCCGCTGTTTTGCCGTGCGGTTCCGGTCGCGGCCCTGATGCGGTTGCTGGGGACACGCCGTCCTGCGTGGGCTGCCAAGCCGGCATCCCTGGAACGGAGCGCGCCGGACAAACCGCGTTCGCCACCCGCCGGCCGTCGGCGGGGGGCACACGGTTGACCATCCCTCGGTAACGGCGTTGGGCTGCCGCTGGCCTTGATCCGGAGGCGAAACGGCCCAACCATCAGGGCGGAGCTTGCGGTTCAAGGGTTGCGGGATGACTATTCCGGATGAACTTTCGCGCGCGGAGCGCGGTCAGACGGGGGTGCATATCACCTCCGGCGCATCAGGGAGTGCCGCCCGGATGGGCGATGTGGAAACCGATCGTGCCCTGGTCGCGCGCGTGCGCAAGGGCGATAACAAGGCGTTCGAATTGCTGGTGCGCAAGTACCAGCACAAGATCATCGGCCTGGTGTCGAGGTACGTGCACGACTGGAGCGAGTGCGAGGACGTGGCGCAGGAAGCCTTCATCCGCGCCTACCGCGCGATCGGAGCGTTCCGTGGTGACAGCGCCTTTTATACCTGGATGTACAAGATCGCCGTGAATACCGCGAAGAACCATCTGGTCGCCCAGGGCCGCCGTCCGCCCGCCGAAGACATCGACGCGGATACCGCGGTGCAGTTCGATGCCGGCGCCCGCTTGCGCGACGAGGCCACCCCGGAACACGAACTGGCCCGCCACGAGATTGAACAAACCGTGTTCGCCACGGTCGAAAAGTTGCCCGAGGAATTGCGCGACGCGATTACCCTGCGCGAGGTCGATGGCCTTTCCTACGAGGAAATCGCCGAACGCATGAATTGCCCCATCGGCACCGTGCGTTCGCGCATCTTCCGTGCCCGCGAAGCGATTGATGAGAAACTGCGCCCGCTGTTGTCCAACGACGATGAAGCCTGATTCGGCAACGACTGCTGCAAGAGGTACAAGGTGATGGATCCGACCAGCCGCGAAGACCTTTCCGCCCTGATGGACGGCGAACTGGCCGCCGAACCGACGCGTTTCCTGCTGCGGCGCCTCGATCATGACCCCGAGCTGTCCGCCACCTGGTCGCGCTGGCACCTGATCCGCGCCTGCCTCACTTCCGATTCCGCGCGCATGTCGGCGCCGAACCGCGACAACGATTTCGCGGCACAAGTGGCTGCGGCCTTGCAGGTCGAGACGGCCCCGCAGGTTCGCCCGCGCCATTGGGTGCGTTACATGGGCGGGGGTGCGATCGCCGCCGGGGTCGCGGTGGCGGCACTGATGTTGAACGCACCGGGCCCCCGCGGGGAAGCGCCGGCCCCTGTCGCGCAAAGCCGTCCCGCCGCGAACACCGCCGTTCCAACCGCGTTGGCTGAGGCCTCGCCATCTTTGAATCCGGTCACCCCGCCGTGGTTGCTGTCGCGCCAACCCACAGTGCTCTCCGCGCAACCGGCGTCGGCCAACGTCGTGTACGGCACCGGCCTGATGCAGCCCGACTATCTGCGTCGCGCCACCTATGCGCGCGACGAGGCACTGCCTTACGCGTCGTTCCCGCAGGCCAGCCAGACGTTGCCATTCTCGATCGTGCTGCTGCCGGAACCGCCGCCCTCCAGCGCCTCCGCGGCGCGGCATTGAGGCTGCACGGCCGCGGATGACGCGGGCGTGCCCCAGTGTGGCGACTCGTCGCCCGGAACATGCAGCGTTTGGCGATTGGGCCTCGTCGCCCGCGATGGTTTCGTGTCCGGCGGCGGTGATTTTGCATATTCATCGATGAGGAGAAAACCATGTTGAAAGGGGCGAGGCGGATGGCCGCCGTATTCGTTCTGCTGTGTTTTTCCGGCGCCGGCACGGCGCTCGCGGCGACGCCGACGCCGACGGTAGCGCTTCCCGATTTCACCGGCATCGTGCAGAAATACGGTCCGGCGGTGGTGAACGTGGTCGCGCATTACAAGCACGCCAGCGAAATGGGCGACGACCATCCCGGCGAGCAGCAAACGCAGGAGCCGCAATTGCCGGAAATCTTCCGGCACTTCTTCGGCATGCCGTTCGGCCCGCAATTCCGACAGCCCGATCGCGGTGGTGAATCGCTGGGCTCCGGCTTCATCATTTCCGCAGACGGTTACATCCTCACCAATCGCCACGTGGTCGCCAACGCCGATTCGGTGACCGTGCACCTGCCGGATCACCGCAGCTTCCCGGCGAAGATCGTCGGCGAGGACAAGATCTACGACATCGCGCTGCTGAAGATCAACGCAACCAAACTGCCGACCGTGCAGATCGGCAATTCGGATGACCTGCAGCCAGGCCAGTGGGTGGTCGCGATCGGTTCGCCGTTCGGCCTCGACCACTCGGTGAGCGCGGGCATCGTCAGTTACGTCGGCCGCAGCCTCGGTGGGCAGGATCAGCCCGCGGTGCCCTTCATCCAGACCGACGTGCCGATCAACCGCGGCAACTCGGGCGGTCCGCTGTTCAACCTGCAGGGGCAGGTGGTCGGCATGAATTCGCAGATCTTCTCGACCAGCGGCGGCGCGATGGGTCTGTCTTTCTCGATCCCCATCAACCTCGCGATGGATGCGCAACGCCAGCTCAGGACCAAGGGCTACGTCAGCCGCGGGATGATCGGTGTCGGCATCCAGAACGTCAACAGCGATACCGCCAAGGCGATGCACCTCACCGATGAAACCGGCGCGCTGGTGCGCTCGGTGCAGCCGGATGGGCCGGCAGCCAAGGCGGGCCTGAAGATCGGCGATGTGATCACCGGGTTCAATGGCAAGAAGATCTACGACTCGGCGCAACTGCCGCCGGTGGTCGCGATGACCGCGCCGGGCACCGAGGCGACCGTGAACATCCTGCGCGACGGCAAACCGAAGACGGTGAAGGTCAAGGTTGCCGAGATGCCTCGGAATGGCCTGTCGCAGGAACTGTTCGCCGGGGCGCCTCCGGCGACCAGCGGCAGCAACCTGCTGGGCCTGACGGTGCAGGACATCACGGCCGCCATCCGCCAGCAACTCGGCTACAGCGGCAAGGGCGGGGTGGTGATCACCGACGTCGAAGGGCCGGCCGCCCGGGCGGGATTGTCGTCCGGGGACGTGATCCTGCGCGTGGGCAACAAACCCGTGAACAGCGTCGCCGAGTTCCGTCGCGAAACGGCGAACGTGAAAGCGGGCAGCACGGTGCTGCTGCTGGTGTCGCGCCAGGGACAGAATCAGTTCGTCGCGATCAGCGTGCCGGAGAAATAATCCGACCCGGAAAAGCGAACGCGCAGGTTGGGCTGATCCCGGGCGATGCCCGGGAGAAGCCCAACGCTCCGACGCAACGGGGCGCGCCGGGCTTCGCCGATAATGCCGGTGCCAGCCCAACCTGCAAAACGCGCCGCCGTGATCTGCCAATATCATGCAGGGCAATCGGCGGCACGGCGCACCACGCAATGAAACTCCATTCGATCGAAGGCAATACGCAAAAGCTCGACGGCGGCGCGATGTTCGGCAACGCACCGAAGGCGATGTGGTCGAAATGGATACCGGCCGACGACAGGAACCGCATCCCGCTGGCCTGCCGGTGCCTGCTGGCGACCGACCTGGACGGTCGCAACGTGCTGTTCGAGACCGGCATCGGCGCGTTCTTCGAACCGAAGCTGCGCGAACGCTATGGCGTGGTCGAGGATCGCCACGTGCTGCTCGACTCGCTGAAGGCGATCGGTTTGACGCACGAGGACATCGACGTGGTCGTGCTGTCGCACCTGCATTTCGACCACGCCGGGGGTTTGCTGGCGGTGTGGGAGGAAAACGCGCCGTTGCGGCTGCTGTTCCCCAACGCGACATACGTGGTGGGCGCCGAGCATTGGCAACGCGCGATACGCCCGCATCCCCGCGACCGCGCATCGTTCATCCCGGGGGTGCCGGAATTGCTGGAGCAGAGCGGCCGGCTTGAAAAGGTGTCGGGCGAGCATTCGCATGCGCTGGGCAAGGCAGTGCGCTTCCACTATTCGCAAGGCCACACCCCGGGATTGATGCTGTCCGAAATCGTCGGTCCGCGCGACCGCGAAGGCGTGGTGTATTGCGCCGACCTGATCCCCGGTACGCCGTGGGTGCACCTGCCGGTGACGATGGGCTACGACCGCGCCCCGGAATTGCTGATCGACGAAAAGCGCGCGTTTCTCGACGACAAGCTCGCGCGCGGCGTGCGACTGTTTTTCACGCATGACCACGCGACCGCGATGGCCTCGCCGCAGCGCGACGAGCGGGGGCGCTATGGCGTCATCGAGGGGCAGTCCCACTTTTCGGGCATGGCGCTGTAAGCTCGCGGCGTGAGCCGCTTCTCCGTACTCGTCCATCATCCTTCGCGGAACGCTGCGCTGGGCGCGGCGCTGCTGCTGCTGGGGTTGCTGCTGCTCGGGTTCACCGAACATGCCGATCGGCTGCGCGCGATGGGCGAGGACGCGCTGGGCGGATTCGTGTTGACCGGCGACGCCGCGGTGCCGGGTCCGTCGGCCAATGGCAAGCTGGTGCTGGCCGTCGGCGCGCCGGAAGTGAAAACGCCCGCGCGTGACGCACAGTTCGGCGTATCGGTCGATGCACCGGCGCTGGTGCGCAAGGTCGAGATGTTCCAGTGGAAAGAGATGCGCTACGGCGGACAGCGCAGCTACGAAATGGACTGGTTCGAACATCCTATCGATTCGTCGACATTCGGCAATCCGGCGGGCCATGCCAATCCCGGTGCGTTTCCGATCAACGCCGCGCGGTTCGACTCGCCCGATGTGATGGTCGGGGGCTTCAAACTCGCGCCGGCGCTGGTGCACATGATCGACGGTGTCGAACCATTCGCGGCGGATCTCTCGCACGTGCCATCGAACATGGCGGCAACGTTTCAATCCAGCGATGGCACGCTGGTCACCAGTGCGAACCCCGAACGTCCGCAAGTCGGCGACCTGCGCATCAGCTGGACCCGCATCGCGCCCACGGACCTGACGGTGTTCGCGCGGAACGATGGTGGCACGCTGGTGCCGGCCAGCAATCCCGCGGGCGATGCGATCGCGCAGGTCTTGCTCGGGAAGCATTCGTTGACCGATGTCTTGACCGATGCGCCGCAGCCGCCGCATTTCAAGTGGGCGCGCCGTGTACTCGCATTGCTGCTCGCGTGGGCCGGCGCAACCCTGCTGCTGCCCCGCGCGCGCCCCGGCGATCACTTCCTGGCGCTGGCGATCGCGGTGATGCCGCTGGCAGTTCTCGCGGCGGCGTTCTGGTTCGATGTGCGGATGCTGGCGGCGGGCGCGCTGATTGCGGTCGCCGTGGCGGCGGCAGGGATGGCGACGTGGCGTTGGCGGTCAACGGCCTCGCCAACGAGCCGTGATCGTTCTGGCGGGACCAGGGGTTCAAAGACAGACGGCCCGCGAACGAGCGCGAACAAGCGCAGTTCTCCATGAACCGATGCGGCCGCGAAACGTAGCTGCGTTCCACGGTTACTCGTCCGCGGATTCGTCCTTTTCGTGATCCAGGAACCACAGGCCCGCGAACAGCTTGGGGTCGATCGAGTAACCCTTTTCCGACATCGCGTGCAGCCACGCACCCGCTTCGGTACGCGGCACTTCGTGCACCACGATGTCTTCGGTTTCGTCGCCGCCGCCGTCGCTGACCTTGCGAAGATCCAGGGCGCGCACGAAGTGCATCATTTCCGTGCTCATGCCTGCCGAGGACGGGCCGGAATGCAGCGATTCCACGCGCCCGCACGTCCAGCCGGTTTCCTCCTCCAGTTCGCGCCTTGCGGTTTCCGCGGCGTCCCGATCGGTGTCGTGGCCGGCATCGCCGATCAGGCCGGCCGGCATCTCGATGGTGAACTGGCGCACCGGCACGCGGAACTGCTCGACGAACAGCACGCGATCTTCCGGCGTCACCGCGACGATGATCACCGCGCCCTGCGGGTTGTTGCGCTCGACGAATTCCCAGTGGCCGCGTTGCTTCAGCGTGAGCCAGTGGCCGGCGTAAAGCACTTCGGCGGGCGCATCGGCGACGGCGGGGATGCGGATCACCTTGTTCATGTCACGGGTTCCGGCTGCAGCAGCTTCCGCGCGCGTTCGCGGGTGAGCGGACCGATCCGCAGCCGCTCGCACAAGGCCTCCAGTACGGCGAGATCGGCGGCACGGCGCAACAAACTGTCCGGGTGGCCGGGCACCGGCGCATCGAGCGCGATGCAGGCCAGCCGCTTCGACAGGCGTGCCTGTTCGGCGTGCGCGCGCAATTTCGCCGCCAGCGCCGCGGCGCCGCGCAGTCGCAGGAACGGGACTTCGTCGATGCGCGCCAGCAGATCTTCGAGCGAACCGAAATGCGCGAGCAGCGCGGCCGCGCTCTTCGGTCCGACGCCCGGCACGCCGGGGATGTTGTCGATGGCGTCGCCGGTCAGCGCGAGGAAATCGATGACCTGGTGCGCTTCGACGCCGAGGCGCGCGGGCACGCCCGCGGCGCCCCAGCGATGGCCGCGAGCGTAGTCCCACTGTTCGGCGTCATGTTGCAGCAACTGGCCGAAATCCTTGTCGGCGGACACGATCACGGAACGCAAGCCGTGCGCGCGCATCGCGACCAGCACGCTGCCGATCAGGTCGTCGGCCTCGTAGGCGGCGTCGGCCAGCACGACCAGTCCGAACGCCGCAGCCAGCTCGCGACAGTATTCGAATTGGCGCTTCAGTTCGGGCGGGGCGGGATCGCGGTTGGCCTTGTAGGCGGGATAGATGGCATTGCGGAAGGAACTGGTGAGCGCGATGTCGAACGCGGCCACCGCGTGGCGCGCGCGCGTGCGTTCCACGAAGTCCAGCAGGAAGCGCGCAAAGCCGTGCACCGCATTGACCGGCGCGCCGTCGGCATCGAAAAACACGTTGGGCATCGAGTGCCAGGCGCGGAACACGTACATGCTGGCATCGATCAGGTACAGGGTTTCGGTGGACGTCGAAACCGGCGCGGCTGTCTGCTCGGGAACGACGGCATTCATCCGGGCCACGCACCGAGAACCTGATCGACATCCGGGCGCTTGCGCTCAGGAGGCTCGTCGCCGCGGCTGCCGATGTGGATATACGCGATCGCGCGTTCCTCGTCGGCAAGTCCAAGCAGTTTCGCGGCTTCGCGGTCGTAGCACGACCATCCGGTCAGCCATTGCGCGCCGAAGCCGGCGGCCTGCGCCGACAGCAACAGGTTGAAGGCGAGGCAGCCCGCCGACAAGAGCTGTTCCTGCGCGGGAATCTTGGGGTGATGTTCGTCGATGCGCGCGATCACCGCGAGCACGACCGGCGAATGCGCAAACCGGTCGCGATCTTTCGCGAGCACCCTGTCGGGCGCCCCGGAATCGATGCGCGCGTGCAGCGCGGCCAGCGCCTCGCCGAAACGCGTACCGGCGTCACCTGCCAGCGTGATCAGCCGCCACGGCGTCATCTTGCCGTGGTCGGGCACCCGGATCGCGGTGGCGACGATTTCGCGAAGTTCTTCCGGGGTCGGGCCGGGCGGTTGCAACTGTGCGGCAGGAACGGAACGGCGGTCACGCAGGAACGCAAGGGCGGCATCGTTTCGCATCGCGCCAGTCTACCAGCCGCCCGCGCCGGCTTTGCGCTACGATGCCGTGATCGCAACGGGAGACCAGCATGTCCATCACCATTGCCGCCTTGCGCGAAACCCTCGACGGCGAACGCCGCGTTGCGATAACCCCGGAAACGGCGAAGAAGTACACGTCGCGGGGGATGCGGGTGGTGCTGGAGCACGGCGCGGGCGAGGCAGCAGGATTTCCCGATGCGGCCTACCCGGACATCGAATTCGCCGACGCGGCGTCGGTGGCGGGGCAGGCCGACGTGGTGTTGTGCGTGCAGCCGTTGGCGGGCGATCGTGTTGCAGCGATCCGGGAAGGCGCAGCGTTGGTCGGGCAGCTTCGCCCGCACAGTGCGGCGGACCGTCTCGCGACATATGCGCAACGCAAGCTCGCCGCGTTCGCGTTGGAACTGTTGCCGCGCACCACCCGTGCGCAGGCGATGGATGTGCTGTCCTCGCAGGCCGCGGTGGCGGGTTACCGCGGGATGCTGATCGCAGCCGAGGCTGCCCCGAAATTCTTCCCGATGCTGACCACGGCTGCCGGTACGCTGCGCCCGTCCAGGGTGCTGGTGATCGGCGCCGGCGTCGCGGGCCTGCAGGCGATCGCAACCGCACGCCGGCTGGGCGCGATGGTGGAGGGTTTCGACGTGCGTCCGGAGACGCGCGAGCAGATCGAATCGCTGGGTGCAAAGTTCCTCGACCTTGGCGTGAATGCCGCGGGGGAGGGGGGGTACGCGCGCGAACTGACCGCGGAGGAACGCGCCGCGCAGCAGGCGAAACTTGCCGAACACGTGAAGACCGTGGATGTGATCGTCACCACCGCCGCGGTGCCGGGACGGCCGTCGCCGAAGATCATCCCGGCGTCGATGGTGGATGGGATGAAGGCCAGTGCGGTGATCGTCGACCTCGCCGCCGAGGGGGGCGGCAATTGCGAGGCGACCAAATCCGGCGAACGCGTACAGCGCAACGGCGTCACGATCATCGGGCCGCTGAACCTTCCCTCCGGCGCGCCCCTGCACGCGTCGGAAATGTATGCGCGCAACCTCGCGCACTTCAGCGAACTGGTGATCGCGGACGCTGCTTGGAAACCCGATTTCGAGGACGAGCTTGTCGCGAAGACCTGCGTCGCGCGGGACGGCGAGGTGGTTTTCGGCAAGGCGTAGCGCCGCATGGAGCACGTGCGACGAATGTAATGCCGGCCCCGGCCCCCGGCGGGCCTGCACCGGGGTGGCGCGTTTCCGGAAGCTGCTTTCGTAGCCGGGGAAGGCGTGGCCTCCAAAGACCCGGCTGTCGCGCTGCTTCGGATCCTCGAGGATTTCCTCGCGGAATTGGCGCCGCCACCCGCCTCGCGG
>Ga0164242_10004611_pt1 | contig 15457 bp, 15 predicted proteins | sample OricomgcompostMG_FD_108783 | JGI IMG/M metagenome (GOLD analysis project Ga0164242, IMG submission 108783) | Miracle-Growth compost microbial communities from Emeryville, California, USA - Original compost - Miracle growth compost (MG) ... | reverse complement strand
TGCATCCAACAAGTGCTTCTGCATGCACCTGCGACGGCGCCACGTCCTAGATGTGCTTCAATCTTGGGACCGAGAGATCTCGCAGCGCAGCGAGCCAATATTGATACCATGCAGAAAGGCAGTCCGTTTTGGTAACGGGCGGCAACCTGAATGGCCATGTTTTTGGTTACTAGGCGTCTCAAACCCCCATTATTGTTTTCTAGCGCCCTAAACCTAGGTATACCTAACGCCGCGGTACTGGAGAAAGGCCCTAACCCAGCGCACTAACCTAGCGCACCGGTCTCACCAAAGGACCCTCCTCGTCGAACCCAACGCCACAGGATCCAGCTCATGTATGATGCCGCTGTACGCCCAGACCCGTCGGTGCCAAAACTTCAGCTATCATCACATGGTAGCACGACCGTCGTGGGGGTGTTTCAATTTCTGCCTCAGATCCTTACGCCCACCAGCTGCCACAGATTGTGACCATCGGAGCTAGGTATTATCACCTACTGCTCTGCGCCTCGCTAAATAGCAAAGTACTAGAAGAGGTGGAGGGAGAGGCAGTGTTGAAGATCCATACCTTTGGCAAGCACGCGGTTTAGGTTTCCGGGATGGATTCCCCTTCGAGATACGCTAGCCAATGAGCCCCTGCCTTTTCAACACTGTTGCACATGGGTCCTAATCTCGTACAGCTCTACATACAGTTTGCATGTCAGCTGGAAAATTACCAAATGCCGTTTACTGTTTGCATCAACGTCAAGTAGAGGCCAGGTAGCCCAATCACATATGTCATCAAGATATCTAGAAGCCAGGTGTCAGCTTAACTATCATACCGTCCCTCGCTAGAACATCTTGTAGTCATTGCCTGCTGCCTATCACTACCCATTTTAGGCCACATAGCGATAGGTCACCTTCCCTCTGCCAAGCTATCAAGGAGACTTGTCAGTAATCACCTTGTCAGCCAAACATGAAGGCAACGAGATGGCACCCCATGATGATCTCTGGTTCTGTCCTCCGATACCAGCCCCTCGCTGCATCCCGGCTGACCGCATCTGCCTACCTCACACAATCCCGATACGCTGGCCCCTGGTGACACTGCCTGTCCGACGATTAGTCCTGGAATGCAGTGTTGCCTGACCCCTCGTCTCCATTTTCGACACACCCAGCATTCTGTATGCCACTTATTTTGTTACACACCATAAGCGCAATATGTTCGTCAACACTTCACCTCAGCCAAGGTGTGCATCTACCGGGATGTGCGCGTAAGCCAAGCATCCCAGCCACACACTTCTTCTTCCCAGCTCGGACAGTCACCAATCTTACGTGGGTGGAGGCTTTTGTCAGGTGAGTCGGTATCACTGCACTTGCCATGCTTGTTTCAACAAAAGCTTTGTGTTTCTTTGCGTACGAATGACAGTGGCGCAGGGGATGGATGTCTGTAGTCGACCATAGAATCGACGGATACCGATCGCAAAGTTGAAGGCCTTCCAAGTTGCAGTCGACGGGCTCAGCTTGCATCCGACATACTTCGCCGTCAGATTGACTAAACACTGTATTAATTAAGAATATAGCATTGCTCTGGATCCCGCCCTCCACTTGCCTCTAATTCTTGTTGCCTTGGGAACGCAGCATCGCACTATTCAGTGTCGTGATACCTCACCCCGGCGCCAGGTACCTCCCTACTAAGACTCCATGTTCCACACCTCAGCTCTTCCGCTCTTCTCATCCACAATCCTTATTAAATTCCGCCTTCCGCACGGAGAGGCCCGCGCGGTGCTTACCTTGCCTCCGCACCAGCGTCCTCGTGGCAAGGAGGTTTAATGGTGACATTCCTCCGCACTAGCGTGTGTATCTGCAAGCAGAGAGAGAATGGGCCCGAAACATGATCTTGGATCTCGCAGGCCGTTCGCCACATCTGCCTCCCCCTCGATGATTGTAACCCGAAGTGGCCCAACCGGGAAGTTTTCCCGCCCACACACTTTGGCCAAAGCCATTCGAACGACCTAGACGCCACCCCCTGGATGGCGTCGCCGATCCCCCAGTCAGGGTGGTCGTGGCTTGGGAGTTTACTGGACGAGGCGTAGTACGCTAGTCGGTAAGCTCGCGCCGGACGAAAGGTGGGTGGTATTTCAACAAGCAGGCGGCGGCTGCGGAGGAACGATCGACATTGTGCGCCATCCGCAGCTTACGACTGCCTAGATTGCCTGGCTGGATGAGCCCGCCCGTGCGTCGATCTCTCAACGGCAGTGCCATGCATCGCGATGGCTACTATGCCTTTTCGTCACACTTGACCTCGGGATCTGTCCCCGACTTGCCGTGGCCGCCATATTTCAGCTGGGCCCCATTTTGAGCGGTATTTCCCAGTTTTAATGTATTTCCTCACATCCGCATACTCCTAGTCGTCACGAAATCCAAGAAACGACAGTATACGCGTAACCAAATCGTCATACCCGGCACAACACTGCCGGGAGGAGAAAACTCTCGGGATTCGAACCCACTACCGACTCGATGGGTACATTCCTTGTTTAACCCGCCTCGGAGTCATCGCCGTCGGCACTTGCTGAAAGTCGCTCGGAAAAAAGATAGATTGCTTACCACATTCCTGGCCCCTGGGTAGAACCCGACTGGCGAGGTGAGGGAAAATGGGGATTCGCGACCGGCTCGGTGAGTGGTAAAATTGCTTCCTCTTCCAATAGGGGGCTGGCAGTTCACCGCGTTGTGTCACCCTTTGTAGATCAGCGGGCGCCAAGGTAGCCCTGCGTCGGATTGAGAGTTACCGGGGAGAGACGGGCGAGGGGAGATACTCCTAAAAAGGAGAAAAGAGGCGGGACGAGGCAATGAAAACAAAACCAATGAACTTTCGGGGTGAATTTGGAAGAATAATACAGACACAGTTACTGGTTACCTCGTGGAACTAGCCCTGTTTTCGAGGGGTGGAGGACATTCCCCTGCGTTAGTTGAGGAGGTACACGTGGGCGCCCGGTCTGGTGGAGGACGAGGCCGGCCCCCGGAATCTAGACCTGCAACCAGCTAACCATTGACGCAAGGCTGATTCTCTGGTTTCCCATCTTACAACTATGCGGACTGGATTGAGACCTAGGGTGGACGGAAGGGTAGGTCGAACCCTACTTGAATTCGGGATTCGGCACGATAGGCGGGATTGGGGAAGTTAGACTCCCCGAAACGTACTCCTACGGACGAAAGAAGTGGAGGTTGGAGGAGGAATTGAGGCGCGCGGAACGGCAAAGGATACGAGGGTCATGAAGTGCGGTGGGAGTTTAGGCTCATAACGGGAATCCGTCTTAGTTCCTCGTCCGCACCCCACCACCTGCCCTCCCGGGAAAGCAAATGTCTTGGTAATAAGAAAGAAATGAATTGGCTACGCAGAATAGCATCAACAAGCGGCAAGATAAGTTGTGTGGCGTCCAGGCGTTTGAATTGTCCCGTGAATACGAGGTCCTATGTATTGCTACAGCTACACCACCCTGGCCCATGACGGCCTGGATCATTTGGATTTCAGACGGGGGAAAATCAACGAAAACACCATGCAAAATCTCCCCTTAACCGGATGTGGCGGTGGCTATTGTTACGGAAACCGCTGTCGCTGGCCCTTCTCCTCCTTGGAAGCAACATCACCCCCTATGATCCAAGCGCTAGCTAATGTCCAGTTCCGGCACGTGCTTTACACGGCAGAGCCACCACTGAGCTTAATGACTTGACCTATTCGGCGTGACTTGGTTAGCATCCTAGCCTGTACCTTCCGTCTTTCCATTGACGGGAACGGGGTTGAGGACTCACCATTGATCCACTCTCCTTCCTGGCTGCACAGTGCGTACACCGCCTTCCCGATGTCGGACGGCTGGCCAACCCGCCCAAGTGGGCATAGCTTGGCAATTCCGGCGTCGATGAGGTCTTGGGACATGCCCTTGAAACCTCCCGGGGCGTAGTGCCAGCTGTTCTCGTCGAACATGTCGGTCTTGACGCCGCCCGGGGCAATGGCGTTGACGGTGACGTTCTTGTGGCCGCAGTCGACGGCGAAGGCGCGGGTGAAGCCCTCAACGGCGGCCTTGCTGCCCGCGTAGAGGGCGTGGTTGGGGATGCCGCCCAGATTGGCCGCGACGGAGCTGGTCAGGATGATGCGCCCGCCGGGGGAGATGTTCTTCAGCCCCTGCTGCGCGACGAAGAACTGGCCGCGGCAGTTGAGGTTGAAGACCTTGTCGAACAGCGCGGGGGTGACGTCGACCTCGGGGCACCACACCTCCATGCCGGCATTGGACACCACAATGTCCAGCCGCCCGAAGTGCGCCATGGCCCGGTCGAACAGCGAGACCACGGACTCCGGGTCGCTGATGTCGGCCTGCAGGGCGATCGACTTGCTGCCCAGCGCGGCGAGCTCCGCCACGACGGCATCGGCCAACTTACTGCTGCTGCCGTAGTTGACAACTACGGAGGCGCCGCGCCGGCCCAGCTCGATTGCGACCCCCGCGCCGATTCCTCGGCCTGCTCCCGTAATGAGGGCTACCTTTCCGGCAAGCGGTAGTGCGGGGTCAAAGGGGGCGACCGGAGAATCTTCCACCGCAGCCTCCGCGGCAGCTTGTACCGCAGGGGCGACTGGAGAATCCTCTACCGCAGCCTCCGGCGCAGCCTCTACCACAGGGGCGACTGGAGAATCCTCCGGTGCAGCCTCCGGTGCAGCCTCCACAACAGGGGCGACGACTTGCTCGGGGGCGAGATCTGTAGTAGCGGTAGGAGACATGGTAAACTTGCGGAGGAAATGAAGGAGAGAGAATGGCGTTCGGGAGAAGCTTCTTAGATGGGGCATGCAATGATAGATGGGACAGAGGTTTGGATCTGGTTAAAACATGGAGTTTCAAGCAACTATTGCTATATATAGGACGAACAAGTAAAATAGCCCATGAAAATGTCCGAACCAGATGGACGTCCTGAACTTAGTTGGGGAAGAATTTCGGATAGGGCAAGGGTACTACGGACCGGCTGGACTTCTCGGCGGCGATCTCCTCGTCGCCTTTTGGGGGGGTCCACTGCTCCTCCGCCCCGGTGCAGGTTCGACAGCTTTGGAAGCCGTTGCGGCTATGAACAACTTCGTATCCTGGAGGGTAGAGTTGGTGCTTCCACTGTGGCTACCTGACCTATTTTTTTATAGAACGGTTCCATCGAGCGCCGAGAGTCTTGGGGGCAGACTGTCTCACGCTGAGCGTCCCTGCAAGGGAGCGCTGGGTAACCACGGAACTCCTGGGAGAGTTGCCTGCCAAGCCCCCAGCAGGCGGACATAGCGACGGTGGAGTAGTGCAAGCACAGTGGGAGCTTCGCCCGTGAACCCCTAGCAGCATGACTCGAGAATCCGCCAGGTCTCGGCAAAACAGAGCCAAGGTCGCACTGGTGCTGCAAACTGGAATATGGCCGCTGGTCCATGTGCTGCCCGGGGGGAGCAGTTGACCTCGCTCGCTCGTAAGGAGGGCGCTGAGTGTTTCCCCACGGATGTCCGGCCGTTACTATTGGGGCTCCTTCATCACGTGCCTAAACCTGACTTACTAAGACGAGGCCAACAGCCAAGACGGCAGGCTCGGAATGGCGAGCGAAAGCGAGACAGAGATCTTCGGTCTTTCGCCCCAATCACACGGATCCGAGATTGCGGACCGTGCAGTTGGATCTGTCGATCGTTCAGTCGTTGCGACGTTGCCTCAACTTTGCTGACATAAGGATAAACCGGATGGGGGATCGGCGGTTGCCCCTGGTTTAGGTCCATCTTCTCCGCGCTATTTGTTAGCGGAACGCGGAGAAGCAATTTTCCACACCGTTGTTGGTCCCCACATCAGACTACCTGTCAAAACCTTGTCTTGACCTCATCGATCTTTCAAACACCAAAAATAGTTTCAGCACTCGACACACACCCCACTCCCAGACCACAATACCTCTAGCTAATGAATTCATCATCTCCAATCCCGATGAACCGTCAATGCCAAGGTGGCCTATAAATTTTGACATCATGAGCGGGGTGATGGTTACCCCGTCCTCTCGCTGACAAGCTCTGTTTTACTCTGCGCATATGCAAGTGTTCTTCACACGGCGGCACGGCGTGGGGAGAGACCCCAAGAAGTGTGGCATTTCTCAAAATCCCCTGTCCAATTGCTAGGCTTAAATCCCGACTGCCTTTAGTAACTTGACCAATCCGCTCTCGCCATCGCCATACCTTCAAGATGTTATTGTTTATTTAGCCTATTGTGCCGCGTTTGGCATCCAATCGCCCCAAACCGCAAACTGCTGGCCATATTTTCCGGCGCTGCCGTGTGGAACCACCCCTACCCAAGGACGAAGATACCCGCACCTCCCTGAGATCCAAGGGACTGGTCATGCGGCATGGGCGAGGCGTGTCTGCATAACTCCCGACGTTCCGGGCTCCGTGGAGGGGCACGACATGCACAGACAGAGACTCGGGAACGATAAGTCGGGCACGGGGTGATCCAACTCGCCGCGTCCTGATATTGCAATGTACGTGCTGTGCATAGCGATACGAGGAAGTCAAGCGACTCGCTCAATTAACTTGTCGAGGCAGTTAGCCGAGGTATGTTCTGTGCCGGGAGCCGCGCTGTGAGGCCATCGTGATTGCCCAAGATGGCCATCTTAAGCGACGCTGCTGCAATTGAAATGCTTTCTACTATACAATGCGATCGGATTTACTAAGGATAGGTAGCCCCGCTGAGTCTAAAGGCTGCGACCTGGTTTAATGGGAATCAAAATGTACAGGAACCGTGAAGCGGTTTGCTAGTTCCCAGTGTGCTTGCTCATTTCCCACGCTTCCCGTTGTACTTGTTCTGCTTGTTCTGCAATCTGGATCTTGGAAACCTGATCCGAAAGAACAAGATTCTTGCAAGCCAGTGGCCTCCTAGTTTGCATGGCTACTATAATATGCGCTGCCATACCCCTATACCTACCTTCCGATAACTCAATTCGCTCATGGCTATGGCGTGTGAGGGGGAAGGTGTTTGGGGCGTGCAATACACACACCCGCTAATTTGTTTTCTTTGTAGCCCTCGGCAGCTCCACTCTTGGCACTGTTGGGCCAGGAGGAGCTGTCCTGAAAATGCTCGCCCGGTACCCGTACTCCCTTCAATCAAGATCCCTGACGGAAACCTCTACGACCTACGGGGAGTTATTGAAGCTTAACCCCATTTTTAGCTTGCAAATTTCACGGCAGGTAGAGGGGGCTAATATGCATGGTTCAACATGAGACGATGATTACGTTATCGGGGTTTAATAAGTCTGGATAATGTGGTCCCCGCGGCCTGGATATTAACTGGCCCCCCTCCACGAACGCCCCCCATGCGAACCCGTCTGCGCGTTCCGGCTCGTTTGAGGGGTCAAAACCAGGTTTGGGGGCCGAAAGAATGCGACCTTGGATCCCATTTGGGACCCCCTCCACACGACAAGCACACCCCTGCGAAGCATTGTCCTTTGGCGAGTCCTTCCGAAAATGTGCGGCTGCGGCAATCGGCTTCAATGCCAAGACCCAAGAGCTTATTCCAAGTGCACGCTATATGTCCCGCACTTACACACACACCCACACACCCCCCCAAAATCCCCATGTCTGTCAGCAAAAAACGCTCACAATTTACCTCTCACCTTGGTGCTGTTTGCAGGGGACTGGCTTGCACACTTTACGTCTCCAGGCGGGATTTTACCGGGTAGATAGGGCCCAAAAGATGAAGTTTCGGGTCCTGCACCCACTAGCCGGCCTGGGAACGTACGGCGGCGCAAGGACACCGCGGAGGTGCCACTTTCACCACCATCGCCATTGGTATCGCCCCTGACTAGCAGCTAGATCCCGCCCGGAGACTTTTGACCATTGGGCATCAAACCGGACAGCTTCCCAGCACCTGGGTTTAGTATGTCTATTTCTGGCACAGCTGCCGACATCACGCCGCACTATCACGAACGGCGGGGGTGTTGAAGTGAGACTAGCAAGGAAGCGCGCCTCCGTCAGAACCAATGACCGATTCACGAAGTCGGACCAGAATTGCTCCTATCTCCTGTGTATCGGAGATTCTGGGCCCCCTGGCAATGTTTAACAGGAGGAACACGTGCGAGACAGCCGCGGCTGAGAGGAGATGTCACGCATCGGAGATGCACAGCCATCCATCAACACCGAGCAAAATAAAAGAAAGACCACTCCACGTGCAAGGCTGAGAAACCATGCAACGGGCAGCCGGTCAAGGGAACTGGGCGCAACATTTCTGTCGTCGGGGCTTCACCGGCATGAACACTGCCATACGGTTTATAACACCCACACCCAATCATGGGTCCAGACCAGGCAGAGGCCAGGTAAGATCAGCCGAACCAAGAAAAGAGAACCGGTGCCTTGCGTGCTACTACTCTATCCCCTGCACCGTCTCGTCCCGTTTCCCGCCGCCCTAAACCATGCTTGAATCCCTCAGCGAGCCAGTCAGAACAGGGACCATCCCGTACCCCGACGAGCATTTGAGCATTGACCAATGCAAGGCGGGCCGGGAATATTTGGTAAAAGTTCCCGTCATAGAGAGGGAGGGGGGAACCCGTCGCATGGGGTTCGGAGCTACAGGCCGGGAAGGCTGGGTTATTGATAATGCCCAGTCTATTAGAGGTACTATGTTATTATCCTCCGATATCATAGGAGTTTTTCCTCCCCGACGGCCATTGGCGAAGCGGACGCGATCACATCGCGAGTGAGTATTTTGGGGGGGAGGTACTTTGGTCTCCGGCGCGGTTTGCATCTGGATGAGAGGAAGCGAGTGATTAGGAGGAGATGGAGTAGCCCTCTTTCCTACTTCGTCCCGGGAAACACGGAAGGGACAAGGCGGGGGCGCTCAGGGACAAGAGCCCAGATAGATTGTAAGGGAGTGCGGGTAATGCCAACGTTAAAGCCATCCACACACTCGGAAACCCAAGATATTTGCGCCAGGATGGGAACGGACTTGTCGGAAAGGGACGCTGAACGTAGCGCTCTCTGTTTAGCTTCTGTCTATCTGCTAAGGCAAGGCTCTCGCAGCAGGGACAAGGGAATGCGCCGGCCTAGGTGACTCGCCACCGCTATCTCGAAAAGTCAAACCACTTAATAGGAAAAGTGTACAGCACAAAAATAAAGCCAAGAATGAATGATTACTCAGGAGGGGATTAGGATTAGAGAACCCCCCATGTCTCCAAGAAAAGAAAACGAGTCTTCAAGCCAAAACCCCCCTGCGAAAGAGCCAAAGGCCAACCGAAGCGGCAAACACACCAAAGAAATCCGATCTAACGCCATAATGCTGAGTGTCCAAGATAGATGTCTGCCATCATATTCGTAAGTTTCCAACAACTGGTATCCTGTTCGTCCCAAGTTTCCTTCCCCAAAAGCCTCTTGGTACATGTAATTGAGGCCAAGCAAGTTAAGACTGTTCGCCATAACACGCACACACACAGTAAACATGACAATTCCGTACCCCAAAACTTAGATGACGGAACAGGAAATAATAATAAAATGGGCATCATGGTAAAACCAGGAATTTAAGGAAGGAATGAAGTGAAAAAGTAAAGAACGCTGTGAACCCTGATCGTAATTCGTGGTGGGTGAGAAGATACAATGGAAAGGTGGTCGCTTTTGGGAGGAAAATAATACGTTGCTTCAACCTAAAGCTCCGCCATTATCGCTTTCTCTTCGTATTTTACGCGGCGGCACTGTTTCCTAAGGTACTGTTGGTGCGGAGATGGACGTCCCAATACTTGTCCAGTTGGATTAGCTTCCTCCGGATGCCATCGACGATGCGTGAGCTAACGGCCTCATCGAGCGACCTGATGCCGTAGTTGAGCACGTCAGCAGGCTTGTCGAGGCCCATTGTCGTCTTGTCAGGTTGTGTCAGAACCGCCACCCCGTCTCTGCTCCACACGTACGCCATCGCCGCGGGGTCGCCAGGCGAGACCTGATCGACAGGCACCAGCCCGCCAGAGCTAGGGCTGCCGCTCGTACCGTTAGTGACGTTGGTCTTTTCTGTCTGGTAACTAGGGTCCACGCGAGAGACGCTTTCGGCCCATAGCACAAGGGTTGCGCGGTACGCGGCGGCGGCCCACCAGTTCGGCCGGTATTGGTCGGGCATCAGGCGCAGCAACTTGAAGACTTGGCCGCAGTGTAGGACTGCCTCCTCGCGCTGGATGATGCAGCGGTTGCGGCGGTGCGACAGCTCCCAGTACGAGCCGTCGAAGCGGTCACGGCGGGCGAGGCGCTCGATCTCTGGGAAGTTGGTGACGGCGTTGAGGGCGACGAGGTGGTACAGGACCAGGTTGCACCGCGTCACTGGGCAACCGGGATTGGCCTTCTCGAAGTTCATGGTCAGATCGTACCACTTCTGCAGCAGGCTCTGGACCTCTTCCAGGCGCTGCATGGTCGTGGCCTTGGTGACCGTCCCCGCTGCAGGGCGTCGGGGCGGGAGGACTTCGGGGAAGCAGGAGAGCATCTGGCGGAGGTGGAAAAGCATGGATTGCAGCGGGTGTAGGAGAAGTCGTAACTGCTGCGGCGTCAAGTTGTTCCTCCGCCCCGACAGATTGTCGTGGATGAACTCTTGGAAAAAGTCTAGAAGTGAGGGAGCTACGGGGTTGACGTTTGGCGTGAAAGCATAGATGGACTGCATGGTCGAATGCCACACCTCGGAGTTAGGCGACATCCACAGGACCTCTTCACCGGGCAACGGGCATTGCAACTCGTTGATAGAGAGTATTGGCGCTGTATCGTAGAAGAGGCTGAGCTCCTGGTCGAGCATGACCCAGTTGTACACGAGCCTATTTTGGGAATCAGCAACCTAGGCCCGAAGCCGCGAGGCATTGGGGAGCAAATTCAAGTTGCAAACTTACCTGTTTTGCGCCTCTCGGTGCATCCAGTTGCGCCAGTGGAGCTCAATGTTCGTGGAATTGTCCATGTTTGGAATCATCGATGCCTGGGGTTCCATCATTCCAGCGTGCTTCAACATCTACACCATCCGGTTAGAAATGCTCGGAGTTTCCACTAGGGGAAGTTTCTCCCACTTACAGTCAGGTACATAGCGCGTTGGCCCATTGCGATATCCATAAGCCACTTATCGCCACTCCATGCGCCTAGAACAGTAAAGAGGAGCGCACATCGTAATGCGACGGGGTCCGCGGACAGCTCGACATCTTTCTCAATGACGTCAAAGAGTGAGATTCGGCACGTCTCGGTCAGGCCCGCTGCAAGGTGCTTGGCCTCAATCATGGGCAGTGCAGCCGCACCTTGTGCAATCATGAGGAGGACGAGAAGAGTGGATGCCTGGTTGTCCTGAATCATCTCGTTGGGGTCGACGCAGCCGGCAGCCACCAGGGGGTAGTAGACCGAAAGGCTCCGAACATAGCTGCGAAGGAAGTACTCGAGGATCTTGGAAGGGGGTAACACGATGAAATTGAAGTCGCCCGAGGTCATATAGCCGGCCTTAGTATGGACATTAATGCCACCGCGGTGGATTTCGAGGGCCTTGTGTAAGAAGCTCTGAGTGATAGCGAGCATCTTGTCACGTGTCCGTGATGTGAGGGGTACGACTGTAGCCAGGTCGGACGCGTTCGGGTCGACTTGCTCCAGGAACTTTTCTAGAGAGCGCCATGTGCCTTCTTGCTTCGATTTCTGCTCCAGGCATTCAAGATGCACGATGGCTGTCCGTGGGCAGGCACCAGAGAACACGGACGGGTTACATCGCGCAAGGGGCCAAGCGGCCTCTGCAGCGACTACGACCGGGAATTCCTGTACATCCACCCTATCGTCGGCCATTCCTGGAACAATGTCAATCCCCTTCAAGTGGTTTTCGAAGTCGATGCTGGTATCGCGGGTATGTACCGAAGCTCTCGATGAATTGGAGGCCATCGGTTCGCTCGCCGAGGACTCGCTCAAATCAGGAAAGCTGGCAATGCCCATGTCGGCCCGCGACGTCATGGGCAGGGTGGCCGAGTATATGTCAAGATCGAGGTTATACTCGGGCATGAAATATATCTCGGGGTAGGCTCCGCCACCGCTGTGAGCGAAGTCATTCCCGACTGACATGAACTCGTCTAAACGGTCGACCCGTGAGTGTGGTGAAGGGAACTCCTCCGGGCCCATATGCGAGTGTCCGGGTGGTGAGTTCTTTTTGGGAGATACCTCCTGGAGCCGTGGGTCCATAGTCATAACGCCGTCAAGGCCTGATGATGGACTGATGGACGGGTCCGTCTTGACGCCGCCCTGTTCAGTTTCCACGAATGATGGTTGGTTCCCCGTCTGGAGCTGTGGGAGCTGGTGTTGATGGGGATTGCGTAGTGGGTTGTTGTTGAAAGCGGCACTTGCTTGCGCAGCTCGCACGGCGGCCTTGGAAGAGCGTCGCGCGAAGCGAGGAGCGCATTGGAGGTGCTTCTCAGAGCACCTTGAGCAAGGCACCCTCTTGTCGCAACCCGTCTTCGCATTGGCACAGTTCTGGCAGGCAATAGGTGTCCGTCCAGCTACGGTTGGCACGCCGCCTGGTCGCGGCTCCATGGGGTCTCTAGCCTCGTGGTATGTGGAGTGATGTCTTTGGAGGAGGTCCCTGTTGACGGCATTGTTAGCTAATTTACATCGCGACAGGAGGAGTGCCCATTCGGATACTTGCCTTCGGGCAAAAGATAGATGGCAGAGGCCGCACCGGTGCGGCTTAACGTTGGTATCTTAACGCGGGATGTCAGTCAAAATGGTCCCAAGTCAGTCGGAGTTGGGAATGGTCTCACGGCTAGGGATATGTCTCTCCAGATGCTCCTTGCGCGTGAAGGACTTGCCGCAGTACGCACAATAAACCTGGGCCATGACGATGTCGACTGCCCTTCTGGTTTTGAGAGTTGTGTGCGGATAGGTGGTCCTCGTTAGGCGTGGCGCCGGGAATAGTGATATGGAATAGACCGAGTAGGTGAGTATGATGAGGCACGAGCGAAAACGAGTTGCAAACTCAGACGTTGTCAGACTGGGTATCAATATAAGAGTTCGCGGTGGTCTATCCCAAGCAGTCGGGTACGCTATGTTGACGATGATGAGCGAGAGGCGAAGCTGGGACGAAGAAATGCAGGGTACAAGAGCGTAGGCCAAGGTGGTTCATCGACGGGATCAAGGACGAGAACAATTAATCACCTGCAGGAGACATGGGAACTTACACCCACGAGAGATTCTTCCGGGGCGAGGGTTAGAGTGTGTGGTAGACGGCTAGGGATTCCAATATCGGGAATATTGATAAGACAAAGCTTCCCATTCGAGGCTCACTTCCCAGAACCGAGACGGTGCTTCCGTAACTAGACTGAGCACAGTGCCATCCTTGACTACCGATCTTGCCTAGGGGTCGCCGCATGGGTTGATGGCGGGGAGGTAGGGCACGGTGGTGGGTAGTAGAATAGGTACAAAGCTATAAAGTACGTACTCCTCGAGACTGTGGAGCAAAGGAAGCAGCGCCAGACCAGGTTGTGAGGGTGGGTTCAGCCGCCACGAAGAAGGGAAGGTACCAGGGGTAGTATCCATGTACTTTCTTGGATCAGGAAAGAGGCATAAACCCCGGGCCAGGGTGCCGTGAGATGGGAGACAGGGATGATAATAACACGACAGTCACAAGGTCATGGCGCCCCATGGGTTTTGGAAAAGGGGGGGGCCTTGTAAATTCGAGATGATAAGGGAGTGAGTCTGCCGGTAGCAGAGACAGTCCTGCTAGATAAACTAAGGCACTCGCTCGACGCTTCGAACTGGGGAACAACTCGCTGGGGCGTTAGGAAGAGGGTCTAAGATCGCGAGGAGGGGAGGGCTTGTGAAGCAGCACGAGACTTTGGATGGCGAAGATGGCCAGGGACAAGGGTCCCCAAGTCGAGGTACAAAGGTAACTTAGCCGCCCGTGCAGAGCCCAGTGATATGTCCTGCCCAGAGGTCTAGACAGTCCAAGAGGACGCTGTTGACGTACAATTGTAGATCCCTGGGGCGCGACATGGCTCGTGGCAGAGAGGCGAGTCGGCTGCCGTGCAGGACAATGTACCTAGGCTTGGTTTGAAGAGCTTGGTCTCCAAATGACGTGCCGCCCGGGATAAAACAATTAGCGTGTATAGATTGCGGGAGGAGCACAATCTACTATATACGTACCAGCAGGACGTTGCGCGGGAAGGGGGAAGGGGGGGAGGGGGGTGAGAGGAAATACATAAGAAAATGATCCGTAAAAGCGTTTGAGTTAGCCCAAATCAGGCAATCTTCAAGGGGGGTGGGAGGATGGGAGTGGGAAGATGGAGTGAGGGAATGAATGGGACGGACGGGCTGCAGGAGCCGCTCGACAACCGCAGATTACCAAGATTCGTGGGAAACGGGTCGTTCTCGAGGCTGTCGTGGTCCGTGCCAGCCGAAAAAAAAGACGTCTTTCTTGGTTTCTCATGGTCCGTGTGTCCTGTGGGGCCTCTCGCCTTGTGGGCCCTCTTAGGAGGAGGCTGTTCTCTCTCTCCCCCACCACCCCCCCTGATACCGTGGAGGCAGCATGAGAAGGGTACAGTGCCAACCACACAACCCTTGCATGTACCAACCATGGGCGATAGCGAGCTGTCGTGCGAATTGCCCAGGATGGTAAACCAACTAACTACCTGCCATTTTAACATCTGACAGGGAGACAGGCGCAAAACCGAACGCCAGCCTTGAAGCATGGGAAATTCCCGAGACGATTGGGGGGGTGTGGAGGATACAGGGTCAATTTGCGAGAGACCTCTGGCGTCGAGCGACGTCGTATGAAGCTTGAGCTAAGCGTATGCAAGGTTCGGTGTTGTCGCAGACAAATATCGTCGATCACCCAGATCATCGGCATTACTACGGTCACGCCTCCACCCACCCGCTCGCTGGGCATATTTTGCACGGCCCCCTGGCATATAGCCGTTCATCCTGAGTGCCCTGGCCTTCCCGCCATGCCTACGGTCACCCCAGTTGGGAAAATATGCCGTGTTACCAAGAGGGGAGGAAGACGAGGGCTGACTTGCCTCGTATGGGGGGGGTTTTTTTTTTGCTGCCAAGGAAGAGAGGAACGTTGGTGGCTTCAGCATTAAAAAAAATAATAATAAAAACGAGGGCCTAGTACGAGGACCAAAGCACGAGGGCTAAGCTAGGCGGGTATCGAGTTCTCCCGCTGGATGGATCCCTATCCAGGCGCACCGGGAAGAATATGGGGACGAGTACTTTGATAAATTGGCCCATTATCATCCCCGCCTTTGCTCGCCGGGACGCGAACTACGCAGTTTATACAATTAGCTCGCGTGAACGCCGAATAACGATGAAGGCGCAATATCAAGTGCAGCGACGACATATTGCTCCTGGCCCTAAAAATAAAAGCTTGTCCCGACTGCCCTTCAGGGTCAAGCAATCTAGGGCCCCGACTGCCAGGTGGACGGTCATGGTGTTGACAGAGTGCTATGGCTTCTCCTCCCACCAACCCCAGCGCACTTG
>Ga0164242_10004610_pt1 | contig 15457 bp, 12 predicted proteins | sample OricomgcompostMG_FD_108783 | JGI IMG/M metagenome (GOLD analysis project Ga0164242, IMG submission 108783) | Miracle-Growth compost microbial communities from Emeryville, California, USA - Original compost - Miracle growth compost (MG) ... | reverse complement strand
TTCGACCAATTCGGCCTCCACCTTCGCGCACAGCGCGACCACGTCGGCCGGCGCCACGGCGTCCCGCACCGGCTGTGCCACCGCGGGATCCCCCAGCTGGCCTTCGTCCACGTTCACCACGTAGATGAAGGGCTTGGACGTCAGCAGGAAGAGCTCGCGCAGCAGCTCGCGGTCGATCGAGGCATCGGCCGCCAGCGGTTTGCCGCCGTCGAGCACCTCACGCGCACGCCGTGCCGTCTCCAGGACGGGGGTCCGCGCCTTGTCCCCCTTGGCTTCCTTCTCCAGCCGTGGCAGTCGGGCGTCGAGCGTCTGCAGGTCGGCCAGGATCAGCTCGGTGTTGATCGTCTCGATGTCGGCCAGTGGGTCCACCCGGCCGTCGACGTGCACCACGTCAGGATCGTCGAAGGCCCGCACGACCTGGCAGATCGCGTCCGCTTCCCGGATGTGGGCCAGGAACTGGTTGCCGAGTCCCTGACCTTCGGACGCACCGCGGACGATGCCCGCGATGTCGATGAACTCGACCGTGGCAGGCACCTGGCGCGCACTGTGGAAAAGCTCGGCCAGCACACCCAGCCGTGGGTCCGGGACCGGGACGATACCGACGTTCGGCTCGATGGTGGCGAACGGGTAGTTCGCCGCCAGCACCGACGCCTTGGTCAGCGCGTTGAACAGCGTCGACTTCCCGACGTTCGGCAGGCCGACGATCCCGATGGCAAGTCCCACGGGGCGCGATGCTACCGGCGCGCCGGCGCCGCCCGATTCTGTCGGAGCCACCCGTCAGGGTGTGGGCATGCTTACCGCCCTGCTGGTCCTCGTCGCGCTGGTCGCCGGTCTCGTGCTCGGTGCCTGGCTCGCGACCCGTCGCGCACACGCCGGCAGTGCGGCGCTGCGCGACGCGTTCACGGCCGTCTCCACCCAGGCACTGCGGGAGAACAACGAGGCGTTCCTCGCGCTGGCGGGTGAGCGACTCGCCACCCAGGAACAAGGCGCGCAAGCGGCGCACGCCCACCGAGATCAGGCGGTCGCGGCACTGCTCGCGCCGGTGCAGGAGTCGCTGCGCCGCGTCGACGAGCAGCTCGGGGCGATCGAGAGCAGTCGGCAGCGGGCTTACGGCGGTCTCCTCGAGCAGGTGGAGGGGATGCGCCGCGCTCAGGCAGACCTGCGCAAGGAGACGGCACAGCTGGTCACCGCACTGCGGGCTCCGCAGACCCGGGGCCGGTGGGGGGAACTCCAGTTGCGCCGCGTCGTCGAGGCCGCAGGCATGGTCGAGCACGTGCACTTCGAGGAGCAGGTCTCGGTCGCCGGCGCGCACGGTGAACAGCAGCGGCCGGACCTGCTGGTGCACCTCGCCGACGGGAAGCAGGTGGTGGTCGACGCCAAGGTGTCGCTCGCCGCGTGGTTGGAAGCGATGGAGGCGCCTGACGACGCGCGGCGCGATGACCGGATGCGGGCGCATGCCCGGCACCTGCGCGAACACGTCCAGCGGCTCTCGGCGAAGGATTACTGGCGGGCCTTCGACACGTCGCCGGAGTTCGTGGTGCTCTTCGTGCCGGCAGACACCTTCCTGGACGCGGCGTTGCAGCAGGACCCGATGTTGCTCGAGGACGCCTTCGCCGCGGACATCGTGTTGGCGACGCCGTCGACCCTGGTCGCGCTGCTGCGCACCGTGGGCTACTGCTGGCGAACCGAACGCCTGGCGGCGAACGCACAGCAGATCAGCACCCTCGCCGCCGAGCTGTACGGCCGGCTCGGCACCGTCGGTGACCACCTCGACCGGCTCGGCTCGTCGCTCGGCCGGGCCGTCGGGGCCTACAACCAGACCGTCGGCTCGCTGGAGAGTCGTGTATTCGTCACGGCTCGTCGGCTCGCCGACCTGCAGGTCAGCACCGATCCGCTGCCCACACCCCAGGCCGTGCACGAGGGGATACGGCCGTTGACCGCACCGGAGCTCACCCAGCGTGCCGGCTGAGCTCGCTGGGCGTGCCGGTTCGCGCCGCCCGGTGCGCTCGACATACCCTCGGAGCATGGTGACCCGCACCGCCCCCACCTACCAGCATCGGTCCCATGGGGCGATGTTTCCGTTGAGCCCACTACGCGCGTTGGTCGTCGCCGGTGTCTGTGGTGCGATCGGCGCCGCGGTCGACACCGCGGTCGGCAGCTACGAGGTCCGCACCATCTTCGCGGTCGGCTTCAGCATCGGGGCGGCCCTGGCCATGCTGCTGGTCGAGCGGCGGGACATGATCCGCACGCTGGTGTGGATACCGCTGGTCTACATACTGCTGCTGCTCATCGGGGCGGCCATCAGTGGACGTAGTACCGCAGTGTCCTGGTTCGTACTGGCCTTCGTGTTCAAGGCGCCGGTCGTGCTCATCGCGACGGCCACCGCGATCGTGGTGGCCGGTCTGCGGGCAATGCTGCACCGCTGACGATCAGCGAACGACGGCACGCCACCCCGGTCGGGGAAGGTCAGGCACTGTCGCGCTGCGACCGCCGGCGGCGAACCTCCGGCGGCAGCGCGAACTGGAGCGTCTCCTCGACTGTTCGTACTTCTTCGACGTTCGTGAAACCGCGCTTGGCGAGCGTCTCCAGCACTCCTTCGACCAGCCACTCCGGCGCGGACGCGCCGGAGGTCAAGCCCACCGTCGCGACCCCGTCGAGCCAGGCCGGCTCGATCTCGTCGGCCTGGTCCACCAGGTAGGACGCCCGCGCTCCCTCGTCGAGCGCTACCTCGACCAGCCGCACGCTGTTGGACGAGTTCCGCGAACCCACGACCAGTACCACGTCGCAGCGCTGCGCGATCGCCTTCACCGCGTTCTGCCGGTTCTGCGTCGCGTAGCAGATGTCGTCGCTCGGCGGACTGGTCAGCTCCGGGAACTGCGCTCGCAGCGCGTCCACGGTCCGCAGCGTCTCGTCCACCGACAGCGTCGTCTGCGACAGCCAGGCGACCCGCTCCGGGTCCTGCACGACGACCGACGCTGCCTCCTCCGGTCCGTCCACCAGGTGGATCCGGTCCGGCGCCTGACCGGTGGTGCCGACCACCTCCTCGTGACCTTCGTGCCCGATGAGCACGATGTCGTAGCCCTCCCGCGCGAACCGACGTGCCTCGTGATGCACCTTCGTCACCAGCGGGCAGGTGGCGTCGATCGTGCGCAGGCTGCGGGCCTCAGCCTCGGCGTGTACAGAGGGAGCGACGCCGTGCGCCGAGAAGATCACGATCGACCCCTCGGGAACCTCCTCGGTCTCCTCCACGAATACCGCGCCCTTCGCCTCCAGGTCGCGGACCACATTGAGGTTGTGCACGATCTGCTTACGCACGTATACCGGCGCCCCGAACTTGGCCAGCGCCTCCTCGACGGTCTGCACGGCGCGTTCCACCCCGGCGCAGTAACCGCGTGGGCGCACCAACAAGACAGTGCCGGCTGCCGGCGTCTCGGGCATCGTCGCGGTCACCGGATCAGTGTAGGCGTGCCGGTACGCAGCGGCCTGATGTGCAAACCTGGAGGCATGCTGCGGACCGCCGCTCGCCACCTGCGTCAGCCAGTGCCCAAACCGGTCGCCGCCGGCCTCGGGCTGGCGGCACGGGTGCCGTCCACCCTGGCGCGGATACCGATGCGGTTGCCGATGCTCGCGCTGGAGGCAGCGCTGGGAGTGCGAGCCGCCTACGAAACCTGCGCGCGCGAGGGCGCCGCACTCCTCGCCGAGGACGACGCCCAGGACGGAGCGGAGTGGCCCGACCCGGCGTCGATGGAGCCCGCCCCGATAGATTCGGTCTCGGATGCCACCCCGGCCGGACACCAGCGCAGCCGGTTCGACGATCAGGACGCCCGATCGGAACCGGATGCGCCCCATCCGGACCGCGCGACGGCCCCAGGCAACGCCGACACGTTGCCGCTCGACGGCTTCGAGGCGTTGACGGTGCCGCAGGTGCGTGCCCGGCTGGCCCGGCTGAGCATTCCCGACCTGGAGACGCTGCGTGCCCACGAGGCGACGCACCAGAACCGGCCGCCGATGCTCACGATGCTGGACAACCGGATCGCGAAGCTGCGCCGCGCGCCGTAACCCGCCTGGGCGGTCCGGCCGACCGGCAGGCTGGCAGGCCGTCCCCATGGTGCGCGGCACAAGGCCGGTGACCCGTCCTAGGCTGCCGGGGTGCCACTGGAATCCAGCCCCGAGCAGCCGCTGCCGTTACGCACGGTCGCGCGCGCGGTCGCGGACTGGGTCGGGCGACTCGGCCGGGTCTGGGTCGAAGGCGAGGTGGCGCAGCTGAACGTGCGCCCGGGACAGTCGCTCGCGTTCCTCACCTTGCGCGACGTGGCCGCCAACGCGTCCATGCAGGTGACCGTTTCCCGCGGCATCCTCGACGGGCTGCCGACGCCGCTCACCGAGGGCGCCCGGGTGGTCTGCTGGGTCAAGCCCGAGGTCTGGACCGGTCGCGGGACGCTGCGACTCGTCGCGTACGACATCCGTCCGATCGGTCTCGGTGCACTGCTCGCCCGGCTGGAGGAGCTCAAGAAGAGGCTGGCCGCCGAGGGCCTGTTCGCGGCAGAGCGCAAGAGGGCGCTGCCCTTCCTGCCACAACGTGTCGGGCTCGTGACCGGTCGCAACGGGGCGGCGGAGCACGACGTCGTCCACAATGCCCGGCGGCGCTGGCCGGAGGTCGCGTTCGAGATCCGTCAGGTCGCCGTGCAGGGTCCGGGTGCCGTCGCCGCGGTCATCGGAGCGCTCGTGGACCTGGACGCGGACCCGCAGGTCGACGTGATCGTGCTGGCTCGTGGCGGCGGCAGCGTCGAGGATCTGCTCCCGTTCAGTGACGAGACGCTGTGCCGGGCCGTCGCCGGATGCGGCACGCCGGTCATCGCCGCGATCGGGCACGAACCGGACACCCCGCTGATCGACTTCGTCGCCGACCTGCGCTGTTCCACGCCGACCGACGCGGGCAAGCGAGTCGTCCCCGACGTGCGCGAGGAACGAACCCGGATCCGCCGGGCCCGCGAAATCCTGCTTCAGGGCGCGCTGCGCCACCTCGGGCACGAGCAACAACAGGTCGAGCGACTGCGCACGCGGGCCGCCGACCGAGCTGCCGGGAACGTGCGGGCAGCGAGGACGGAGACCGCGCACCTGCACGCCCGGCTGCGCGCACTCTCCCCGCTGGCGACGCTTGAGCGCGGGTACGCCGTGCTGCTGCGTGACGGTCACGTCGTGCGCGCGACCGGTCAGGTGAGCGCCGGCGACGCGCTCACGGTGCGGCTCGTGGACGGCGCCGTGCACGTGCACGCCGACGTAGGGTCAGCACCGTGACGCCGACGGAGCCGGCCGACCCGCAGCTCGGCTACGAGCAGGCCCGGACGGAACTCGAGCAGGTGGTACGGGCGCTCGAACAGGGCCCGGCCACGTTGGAGGAATCGCTCGCATTGTGGGAACGCGGCGAGGAGCTGGCCGCGGTCTGCAGCCGGTGGCTGGAGGGCGCCGAGGCGCGGCTGAAGGCAGCGCAAAGCGAGCAGCAGGTCGCGGCCGACCCGGAACCGGGCGACTGAGCCTTCCTTAGCGCAGCGCGGCCGCGAGGGTCGCGACGACGGCCGCGAGCTTGTCGTCGGAGGCCTGCCCGTCCACCACGACGGTCGATCCGTCCGCCGTGGTGCGTACCAGCGCCGGTTGTCCGTGTTGGTCCGTCCAGGTCTGGTACGACTGCCCCGCCAGCTGCTCGCTGCCGGTGCGGCGCGCCTTCGCGCCGAGTTCCTGGCGGACCGCACCGGGTGCGTTGGACTGCAGCAGATGCGCGTACGCGTCCGAAGACTTCACGTAGAAGCCGAGGTCGAAGGCGGTGACGGTGCTCCCGTTCTGCGGGACCTTGATCGTCACGTGGGTCGCGGTCCAGTCCGCGCTCAGCGCCATCGGCGCCAGCACGTGATACGGAGCCCGGTGACGGACGATGTCCAGCTCGGTGCTGTAGTCGACGCTCTCGGTCTTCGTGGCGTGATGCTTGCCAGGCAGGAACACGACGAGCGCGATCACGATGACCCCGAAGACGATCACGGTCCGGAGCATGTCCCCGAAACTCTCCCGACCGCGCGCCACCCCGTTATGGTCGCGCACCCACGCCGGCACCGCCCGCGGAGCATGCCTTTGCCTCCGGCGAGCGAGTCCGGTCCGGCGGCACGCGAGTCAGTCCAGGGCGCCGGGCAGTGCCAGCCCGGCGCCGGTCGGGCCGGCATGCGCACCAGCCGGGCGCGCGGCAGCCGGCGCACCGACGAACGAGTCCCACAGCGCGGCGTAAGCACCGCCGTGCGCCACCAGTTCACGGTGCGGGCCCTGCTCGACGACGCGCCCGTCGGCGAGCACCAGCACTCGGTCGGCGCGCTGCGCCGTGGACAGCCGGTGCGCGATGACCAGCGTGGTTCGCCGGCGCGCCAGCGCTTCCATCGCCTGCAGTACGGCCGCCTCCGTCGCCAAGTCCAGCGAAGCGGTGGCCTCGTCCAGCAGCAGGATGTCCGGATCGACCAGCGCCGCCCGGGCCAGTGCCAGCAGCTGCCGCTGACCGGCCGACAACCCGCGACCGCGCTCGCCGACCGGGTGGTGGTAGCCCCCGGCCAGGCCAGCCACGACCTGATGCGCACCGACCATCCGAGCCGCCGCCTCCACCTGCGCGTCCGTGGCGGCCGGCCGGCCGTAAGCGATCGCGTCGCGGACGCTGCCCCGGAACAGGAACGCCTCCTGGGGGACCACCCCGAGTCGCTGTCGGTAGCCGGCGAGATCGAGAGTGCGCAGGTCCTGCCCGTCCACCAGGACGGCACCACGGGTCGGGTCATAGAACCGGGCCGCGAGCTTGACCAGGGTGGACTTGCCGGCCCCCGTCTCACCCACCAGTGCCACGGTCTCGCCCGGCTCGATCCGCACCGACACCCCGCCGAGCGCCTCACTGCGTGCACCCACGTACCGGAAGTGCACGTCGTCGAAGACCAGCTCACCGCTCAGCGGTCGGACCGGACGAGGGTGCGACGCGACCGGTACCGACGTGGACTCCCGCAGCAGATCCTTCAACCGGCGCAACCCGACCTGCGCCTGCTGGTAGCCGTCGAACACCTGGGACAATTGCTGTACCGGCGAGAAGAACAGGTCGAGGTAGAGCAGGAATGCGATCAGGCCACCTGTCGTCAGCGCGCCGGAGTGCACCCGCTCGGCGCCCACCGCCAGCACGATCGCGGCGGCCAGTTCGGACATGAACTCCACGAACGGGAAGTACGTCGCGAGGTAGCGCTGGGCGCGCAGTCGTGTCTGACGGTACGCATCGGTCAATTCCCGGAACCGCGCGGTCGTCACCTCCTGCTGCCCGAACACCTGGGTGATCCGGACGCCGGAGAGGTTCTCCTGCAGGCTCGCGTTCACCGCGCTGATCCGTTCCCGCGCTTCGGTGTAAGCCCGCACCGACCGGTTGCGGAACGCGATCGTCGCCAGCACCAACGGCGGCATCAACGCGACCACGACCCCAGCCAGCGGCAGGTCGAGCACCAGCAGCACCACCAGCACCCCGGCGAACTGCAGCGCCGACACGATCGCCGTCGCGAGCCCGGTCTGCAGGAATGACGAGAGCGCGTCCACGTCTGTCGTCATCCGGGTCATGATCCGGCCGCCGAGCTCGCGTTCGTAGTAGTCCATCCCGAGCCGCTGCAGCTGAGCGAACGTCTTGAGCCGCAACGTGTACAGCAGCCGCTCGCCGGTGCGGCCGGCCACCCGGGACTGCCCCACGTTCAGCGCCCAGTCCGCGCAGACCACCAGTACGCCCACCATCGTGGTGGCCCACAGCGCGCCGGTCGCGCCCTTCGCGATGCCGTCGTCGACGCCGTGGCGCACCAGCAGCGGCAACACCAACCCGGCGAGTGCGTCGAGCGCCACCAGTAGCAGGCCGAGCGCGAGCGGCCGGCGCAACGGGGCCAGCAGCCGACGCAGTGAGAACTGGGGATCGGCAGCGGTGGCCCGCTCCAACGGGATCCGCGGCACATCGGTGGCCGGCGGCAACGCCTCCACCTGGGCGAGTAACTGGGGGGTCGGTGGTGCCATTGCCAGCGCCCCGGCGACCGGACCACCCGCCATCCCGGCCGGCCGCCCCCGGGCCGCGGCCGCGCGGAGCGCGGCCGACCCGTCCCGCCGCACGGCCCTGCCGGCCGGATCCCATAGCTCCGCCGTCACCTGGGCGGCTCCGGCGCCAGGCCGGGATGGCGCCGGGACGTCGCCATGGTCCGGCCCGGCCAGCAACAGCCGGTAGAGAGCGCAACGGCGCTCGAGCTCATCGTGGCTGCCGCTGTCGACGACCCGGCCGCCGTCGAGCACCACGATCCGGTCGGCGAGCCGCAGCGTGGAGCGGCGGTGCGCGATCAGCACGGTGGTGCGTCCGGCCATCAGCGCATGCAGGTTGTCGTGGATCGCTGCCTCGGTCTCGGTGTCCACCGCCGACGTCGCGTCGTCGAGCACTAGGACCTGCGGATCGGTGAGCAGCGCGCGGGCGAGGGCCACCCGCTGCCGCTGACCGCCGGAGAGGGTAAGCCCCTGCTCTCCGACCACCGTGTCGTAGCCGTCCGGCAGCTCCTCGATGAAGCCGTCCGCTCGGGCTGCGCGGGCGGCGGCTTCCACCTGCTCCCGGGTAGCGTGCGGCCGGCCGAATGCGATGTTGTGGAACACGCTGTCGGAGAAGAGGAACGAGTCCTCGAAGACCATTCCGGTGCAGCCCCGCAACGACGCCAGCGTGAGGTCACGGACGTCGTGGCCGTCCAGCGTGACCCGTCCCCGGTCGACGTCGTAGAAACGCGCGAACAGCAGCGCGACCGTCGACTTCCCCGACCCCGGGCCGCCGACGAACGCCACCGTCTCCCCCGGCTCGACCCGTACCGAGAAGCCTTGCAGCACTGGGGTGCCCGGCTCGTACCCGAAGGTCACGTCCTCGAAGCCGATCGCCCCGTGGACGTGCTCGAGCGCCAACGCTCCCGGCGCATCGGCGATGTCCGGCTGCCGGTCGACGATCTCCAGTACCCGTTCCACGCCGGCGCGGGCCTGCTGCCCCATGGTGAGCAACCCGGCCAGGATCCGGGTCGGCGCCACCAGTTCGCTCAGGTACGTCGAGAACGCGAGGAAGGTCCCGAGCGAGATGCGGCCGTGCACGGCCAGGTAGCCACCCAGCGCCAGCACCCCGAGTTGGCCGAACGCCGGGATCGCCTGCAGCAACGGCTGGTAGCGGCTCGCCATCCGTACCGCGCGCAGCCGGGACGCGAACAACTGCCGGGCCGCCGACTCCAGCCGGGCGACTTCGCGCGCCTCCTGGCCGAAGCCCTTCACCACCCGGACCCCGGAGACGTCCTCCTCGACCACCGAGGCGACCTCGGCCGCCTGCTGCTGGGCATCCCACGTCGCCGGGAACAGCGTGCGGCGACTGTGGTACGCGACCAGGAACAGGGCCGGCCCGACCGCCAGCGCCACCAGCGTCAGCAGCGGGGAGAGCACCGCCATCACGATCAGGGAGGTAACGAACAGCAGTGCGTTGCCGGACATGTTCGGCAGGAACGCCAGCAGCCCCTGCACCAGCGTGATGTCGCTGCTGGCGCGGGACACCACCTGACCGGTGGGCAGGTGGTCCTGCGCGGCGCCGTCGAGGCGTTGCAGCGAGCGGAACACGTCGTCGCGCAGGTCGTACTGGACGTCCAGCGCCAGCCGGCCCCCGACGTAACGACGCAGGAAGCCCAGCCCGAAACGCAGCAGCCCGGCGAGCACCAGTATCACCGCGTACGGGGTCAGCGAACCGGTTCGTGCCACCACCACCCGGTCAATCACCCGGCGCTCGATCAGCGGCGTCGCCGTCGTAACCAGGGTGCCCAGCAGCGCTGCGCCGAAAGCGACGATCACGTTGCGGCGGTACCGCCACACATAGCCACTGAGCCGGCGCAGCCAGCCCGCCGTGTGCGCGGCGTCGTCCCGGGAAGCTGTCATCAACTCCCAGTCTCGCCGATCGCCGCGTCAGACCGACGCGGGCCGGGTCCGACCGCTGATCACGGTATTGTCAGGCAGGTGACCACCGCCGCGACATCCCCGGAAAACCCCACTGCCACGGCGCCTCACGGACAGCACGAGGTCCCCGACCGCAACCTGGCACTTGAGCTGGTCCGCGTCACCGAGGCCGCCGCTATGGCGGCCGGCCGGTTCGTGGGACGCGGCGACAAGAACGGTGGCGACGGTGCCGCCGTGGACGCGATGCGCCGGCTCATCGGCAGCGTGTCGATGCACGGCGTGGTGGTCATCGGTGAGGGCGAGAAGGACGAGGCGCCCATGCTGTTCAACGGCGAGCGAGTCGGTGACGGCACCGGGCCGGAGGTGGACGTCGCAGTCGACCCGGTCGACGGCACGACGCTGATGAGCAAGGGCATGAACAACGCCATCTCGGTGATGGCCGTCGCCGAGCGTGGCGCCATGTACGACCCGTCCGCGGTGTTCTACATGGACAAGCTGGTCACCGGGCCGGAGGCCGCCGAGGTGGTCGACATCTCCGCGCCGGTCGCCGACAACATCCGGGCGGTGGCCAAGGCCAAGGGGGAGGCAGTCGGCGACGTGACCGTCGTCATCTTGGACCGCCCGCGGCACGCGGGGCTGGTCGAGGAGGTGCGCGCGGCGGGCGCCCGGATTCGGTTCATCTCCGACGGTGACGTCGCCGGCGCCATCGCGACCGCCCGGAAGGGCACCGGGATCGATCTGCTACTCGGTGTCGGCGGCACGCCGGAGGGGATCATCGCGGCCTGCGCCGTCAAGTGCCTCGGCGGCACTATCCAAGCGCGGTTGTGGCCGCGGGACGACGCCGAGCGGCGCAGGGCACTGGACGCCGGCCACGACCTCGGTGCGGTCCTGCACACCGGTGACCTGGTTCGCAGTGACAACGTCTTCTTCGTGGCCACCGGTGTCACCGAGGGCGACCTGCTGCGCGGGGTGCGGTACTTCGGCGGCGGCTGCATCACGCACTCGCTGGTGATGCGGTCCAAGAGCGGCACCATCCGGTACATCGACAGCGAGCACTCGCTGACCAAGCTGCGCAAGTACTCGGCCATCGACTTCGACGGCGCCACCGGCTGAGGTCGGCCAACCCGACCGCCCTGAGTCCCGGCGGAGCGATCCCGACGGCTCGGTAGGCTCGGCGCGTCCACGATGACGGGCCCCCAGGGCGGCCGAGACGGGTGCGAGGAGCAGGCGTGAGCGAGCAGGAATTCCGCATCGAGCACGACTCGATGGGCGATGTGAAGGTCCCGAAGGACGCCAAGTGGCGGGCGCAGACCCAGCGTGCCGTCGAGAACTTCCCGGTGTCCGGGGTGCGGCTCGAACGGGCGCACATCGCCGCCCTCGCCCAGATCAAGGGCGCGGCAGCCCGGGTCAACGCGGAACTCGGCGTCATCCCGGGCGATCTCGCCGAGGCGATCAGTGCCGCCGCGGCCGAGGTAGCCGCCGGGCAGTGGGACTCCGAATTCCCGCTGGACGTGTTCCAGACCGGGTCCGGCACGAGCAGCAACATGAACACCAACGAGGTGTTGGCCACCCTCGCCAGCGATCGGCTCGGCAAGCCGGTCCATCCCAACGATCACGTCAATGCCAGCCAGTCGAGCAACGACGTGTTCCCGTCCTCGATCCACATTGCCGCGGCGGCAAGCGTCACGCACGACCTGTTGCCGGCGCTGGAGCACCTCGCCCTCTCCCTGGAGCGGAAGGCCGCCGAATTCGCCGAGGTGGTCAAGTCCGGTCGCACCCACCTGATGGATGCCACGCCGGTAACCCTCGGCCAGGAGTTCGGCGGGTACGCGGCGGCCGTCCGGATCGGCAGCGAACGACTCACCGCAGTGCTCCCTCGAGTCGGCGAGCTGCCACTCGGCGGCACCGCAGTGGGAACGGGTATCAACACGCCGGCCGGCTTCGCGGCCAAGGTCATCGCTGATCTGGCCGCCGGCACCGGGCTGCCGCTCACCGAGGCGCGTAACCACTTCGAGGCGCAGGCGAGCCGGGACGCGATCGTGGAACTCTCCGGCGTGCTGCGGGTGGTCGCGGTGAGCTTCAACAAGATCGCCAACGACCTGCGCTGGATGTCCTCCGGCCCGCGTGCCGGGCTCGGTGAGATCCACCTGCCGGACCTGCAGCCGGGGTCGAGCATCATGCCGGGCAAGGTCAACCCGGTCATCCCCGAGGCGGTCTGTCAGGTCGTCGCCCAGGTGATCGGCAACGACGCGGCGGTCGCGTTCGGCGGCGCTGCAGGCAACCTCGAGCTCAACGTGATGCTCCCGGTGATCGCGCGTAACGTCCTGGAGTCGATCCGGATCCTGGCCAACATCGCGCGACTGCTCGCCGACCGGACTGTCGACGGCACCACCGCCGACGTGGCGCGCTGCCGGGCCTACGCCGAGTCGTCTCCCTCGATCGTCACCCCGCTGAACCGCTACATCGGCTACGAAGAGGCGGCGAAGGTGGCGAAGGCGTCCCTCGCCGAGGGCAAGACCATCCGGGACGTCGTGCTGGACCGTGGCTACGTCCAGCAGGGCAAGCTCACCGAGGCGCAGCTGGACGACGCGCTCGACGTGCTGGCGATGACACGGCCGGCTGGGACATGATCCACGGGTAAGGTGTGAGCAAGACCCGCACAGGGGATGAGGCTGCCATGAGCGACTTTCTCACCGACGTGAAGACGTTGCGCGAGCGCGCCCGGCAGAACATCGAGAAGGGCCCGATCACCGACTCGTACGGTGCGGATCTCGACCGTGTGATCCGGGTCTGCAACGAAGCACTCGCGACCGAGCTGGTCTGCGTGCTCCGCTACAAGCGCCACTACTACACCGCCACCGGCTTGAACGCCGGTCCGGTGGCAGCCGAGTTCCTGCAGCACGCCAACGAGGAGCAGCAGCACTCGGACCAGATCGCGCTGCGGATCACCCAGCTCGGCGGTGATCCGGACTTCAATCCCGACACTCTTACCGCCCGGTCCCACGCCGAGTACGCGGCCTCCGAAGACCTGCTGGAGATGGTCCGCGAAGATCTCGTCGCCGAGCGCATCGCGATCGAGTCCTACAGCGAGATCATCGCCTGGCTCGGCACCGGTGATCCGACCACCCGACGGATGTTCGAGAGCATTCTCGAGGTCGAGGAAGAGCACGCGAACGACCTGTTGGAGTTTCTCCAGGGCATGAACCCGCCGTGACGCTGCGGGTGCGAGGGCGCGAGCTGTTGCGCTCACCCTTTCGGCGCATCAGCCGCCTTGGTCGGCGAACCGATGCCGCAGTCGTGGCTGACCAGAACACGTTCGTCCGCTCCACCTGTCCGCAGTGCGGAACGGTGGACATGCCGGTCGCGGCCATCACGGTGTTCACCACCGATGCGCACGCCCCGCGGTACCGCTACCGGTGTCCGCTCTGTCGCGCCGACGTCGAGCGTGACACCACCCGCAGCGCGGTCGCGCTGCTGCACGAGGCCGGCGCGCGGGTCGTCCCGCTGTCCTGCCCGGAGGGCTTCCGTACGATCAGGCCGGCGTGCCCCGGCAGTCGGCACGACCCGCTCACCGACGCCGAGGTCGACGAGTTCGTCCGTGCGCTCGACCGGACCGACGACGTCGTCGCCGCCGCCTGGCCGGGGCCGGAGTAGCAGCGGTCCGGCATCGACCGGCCGCTGACTCAGCTGCCGGTCGCGGTGAGGTCGTAGACAGTGACACCGTCGATCGTGGTGGCGCTGTAGTGCGAGGTCACCCAGCTCTCGATCTGGCTCGCGACGCTGCTCCCGGACCCGCCGAGCCCACCGAAGCCAGCACGACCGCCGGACCCGCCGCTGATGTAATAGTGGATCTTGCCCTGTGCGACATACTGCTGGAACTGGGTGAGGCTGGGGGCAGGATCCGTACCGTTGAACCCGCCGATCGCCATCACCGGCTCCCCGCTGGCCAGCTGGTAGCCGGCCGCCGTGTTCGAGCCGGTCGCGGCCGCCACCCAGGTGTAACGGCTGGCGCCGGCCTTCAGCGCCTGCACCAGGGACGAACCGGGCGTGCTGGCGTCCAGCAGGCCGCCTGCGCTACCCCCGCCCGAGCCGCCCGGCGAGCCGGCGCCACCCTGCCCACCGAACTGCGGCCCACCGAACTGCGGCCCACCGAACTGCTGTGTGCCGTTCCCGAGGCCGCCCCCCGGCCGTGGGCCGAACGCATGCTGCCCGCCCAACCCTCCGCCCGGGCCGAATCCGGCCTGGCTGACCGCGGGACCCGCGGACGGGATCGAGCCGCTGTGCGGGGTGTGCACCGTGTTGAGCGTGTACGCGAGCGGCCCGGCGATGCCGGCCGCGAGCGCCAGGCCGGCGATCCCGACGGCGAGCCGGCCGGTGACCCTCGGCAACACGACGATCGCGCCGGCCACCGCGACCCCCGCGGTGATCACCAGCACCCGAAGCCAGGAATTCCACTGAGGGCTGCGGTCCAGTAACTGCTGCGACCACACCGCCGTCGCGATCAGGGCACCGGCCAGAGCCAGCCGACCCAGGATGCCGTCCCGGACTCGCCAGAGCACGACGGTCCCGACGCCGACCACCGCGCCGATCGCCGGCGCCAGCGCCACCGTGTAGTACGGGTGAATGATCCCGCTCGCAAAACTGAAGGTCAGGCCGGTGACCAACAACCAGCCGCCCCACAGCACGAGCGCTGCGCGGGTGCGGTCGGTACGTCCCCTCCGCCAGGTCAGAGCCACGCCACCGGAGAGCACCACCAGCGCCGCCGGGATCAGCCAGGACGCCTGACCGCCGAACTCGTCGTTGAACAACCGGGTCCAGCCGGTCGGCCCCCACATGCCGGCCCCGCCGGGGCCGGCGCCACCACCACCGACGCTACCGCTCTCGTTGCCGGTCAGTCGGCCGAAGCCGTTGTACCCGAAGATCAGGTTCCAGATGCTGTTGTCCTGCGACCCGCCGATGTAGGGACGATCGGCCGCCGGTACCAGGGACGCCAAGACCGGCCACCACAGCGCCGCGACCAGCAGGGCACCGCCACCGGCCACCAGCGCGCGCAGCCGACTGCCGACGCCGTGCGGCGCGGCGATCAGATACGCCAGGACGAACGCCGGCACCACCAGGAGTGCCTGCAGCATCTTGGTGATGAATCCGGTGCCCACCAGCGCGCCGGCCAGCACCAGCCACCGGGTTCGGCCGTCCTCGACCGCCCGGGTCATCGCGTATGCCCCGCCGGTGAGCAACAACACCAGCAGGGCGTCCGGGTTGTTGAACCGGAACATCAGCACCGCGACCGGGGTCGTCGCGCACACCGCGCCTGCGATCAGGCCGGCTGCCGGTCCGAACCAGCGTTTCACTGTCGCGTACAAGATCCCGACGGTGGCGACGCCCGTCAACGCCTGCGGAACCAGCAGACTCCAGGCGTTGACACCGAAGATGCGGGCCGAGATCCCCATCACCCACAGCGCCGCCG
>Ga0164242_10004609_pt1 | contig 15460 bp, 12 predicted proteins | sample OricomgcompostMG_FD_108783 | JGI IMG/M metagenome (GOLD analysis project Ga0164242, IMG submission 108783) | Miracle-Growth compost microbial communities from Emeryville, California, USA - Original compost - Miracle growth compost (MG) ... | reverse complement strand
GATGGAGCGGCTGCTGCCGGCGCCGGCGCTACACACCGTGATGCAGGCGATCGCGCTCGACGCGTTGTCGGAACGGCTGGATGCCGCAATGGCCGCGCGGCTGGGCGAGCGATTCGACGAAGCCGACTATGCGAGCGCGTACCGTGAAGTCACGCGCCGCGACGAACGCGAATTGCAATTGCGGCATGTGCAGGCGCTCGGCGAGGCGCTGGTGCACCTGGCGGCAATGCCGCTGCTGGGCGGCACGCTGGAAATGATGCGGGGCCCGGCCCGGCTCGCTCGCTTGTCAGCGCTGCAACAATTCCTGGAAAACGGCTTCCGGGCATTCCGGAAAATCCATGTGCCGCAGGCCTTCGTGACCACAGTGATCACGCGCGAGAAGGCGATCCTGGAAAACCTGTATGCGGGGCGTGCGCAGCCCTTCCGGGTGTGATGGAAATTGCATGGCAGCCGCCGCTGTGCAATCGCGGAGGATGACAGCGCAAGTCGCTGCAGGTATAACAGCTGCGGCAAAACGTCCGCGCCCGCCGCAGGCCCGGCTGCATGACGCCGTATGACGATCGGCAAGCACCTGTGCTTCCGGTCGCCGTTGGCCCGCTTGCGGCGTTTTTCCGCAACCCGATAGATTTCAAGCATGTTTCATTTCCATTTGCGGAACGCCCGATGAAGAACTGGTTGAGCCGGTTGTTCGGGGTTTCCCCGCGACCCCATCCGGCGGCGGGCCGGCAGCCCGATCAGGTTCCCGCCATGCAGCCGTCGCGTTCGCCGCAGCCCGCACCGGATATCGATTGCCTGTTCGTCGGCTGGCTGCTCGATGCCGGCCTGCCCGCCGACATCGATCCGGGCGACAATGAATTGCGCCTGCTGCGGGCGCTGGAACGCAGCGCCGAGGCCGATGATCGGGAGCTTGCGCAACTGGTGCCGCGGGTGCCGGACGTGGTGCCGCTGCTGCTGCAGAGCCTGCGCGACAGCCGCGTCTCGACCTCCGACCTGTCCGCGCAGATTGCGCAGGACCCGGTGCTGGTCGCCGAAGTGCTGCGGCAAGCCAACGCTTCCCGTTTCGGACGCACGCAGCCGATCACCGGCATCGGGCAGGCATTGGCGCTGCTCGGTCAGAACGGCTTGCGGCAACTGGTGGCGCGGGTTGCATTCAAGCCTGTCATCGGTAGCCAGAGCGGTCCTTGCACGCGGCTGGCGGCGCCGCGCCTGTGGGAGCATTCCGAGCGGTGCGCGACAGTGTGCCGCGACCTCGGCGCGGAGCGGCTGATCGACCCGTTCGCCGCCTTCCTCGCCGGGCTGCTACACCAGGTCGGCATGGTAGCCGCGCTGCGCATCCTGGACCAGAGCCAGCGTGCGGCGGTGTTGCCTTCGACGCCGTTTTGCGCGGCGTTGCTGTTACACGCGCGGCAATTTGCCTGGCGCATCGGGCGTGCCTGGGAATTGCCGCCGGCGGCGCTGGGCGCAATCGCCGACCAGGCCATGCATGCCAGCAGTGCAACGATGGCGGTGCCGGGGCAAGTATTGCATGCGGGCGCCCGCCTGGTTGCGATACGCACGCTTGCCGAGCACGGCGCGATCGACGAGGAACAGGCGCTGACGGCGGCAGCCGACGCAGCTATCGACGGTCTGCGCCGCTACCGGGAACTCGCGGCGGCCACCGACCCGCGCTGATGCCGCTGCGCCATCCCCGGTTTGCCGGCTGCAGCGCAATGGCAGCGCCGAAGCAGGCACTGCCCTTTGACGAGCATTAAGGATCGCTCCCGGCGCCCAGCCTACATTTGGGGGCGGGATTGGAAGGCGGGATCGGGGGCAGGGAGCGGCCGGCGGGCCGCCCTCCGATCCGATCTCGCGGTCAGGAGGAATGATGCGTTACTTCATCACTGGAGCGACCGGCTTTCTCGGCAAGCGCCTGGTCCGCAAGCTGCTTGCCTCCGGCGGCAATACCGTGCATTTCCTGTTGCGCGCGGAAAGCCGCGACAAGCTGCCTTCGCTGCTGGAATGGTGGCACGATGACGGTTCCCGCGCGATCCCGGTGTTTGGCAACGTGCGGCAGCCGCGGCTGGGCATGGCCGAGGCCGACGTCGCTGCGCTGCGCGGAAAGATCGACCATTTCTTCCATCTCGCTGCGATCTACGACTTGAAGGCCGATGCCGCCGCGCAGGTGGCCACCAATGTCGAAGGAACGCGCAATGCAGTCGCGCTCGCCAATGAACTGGAAGCCGGCCGCTTCCAGCATGTGAGCTCGATCGCCGCCGCCGGACTGTACGAAGGCGTGTTCCGCGAAGACATGTTCGACGAGGCCGAGCATCTCGACCATCCGTATTTTTCGACCAAGCACGAATCCGAAAAACTGGTGCGCCAGGAATGCCGGGTGCACTGGCGGATCTACCGGCCGGGCCTGGTGGTCGGCGATTCGCATACCGGCGAGATGGACAAGGTCGACGGCCCCTACTATTTCTTCAAGCTGATCCAGAAAATGCGCGGCATGTTGCCGGCGTGGATGCCGGCGCCGGGAATCGAAGGCGGGCGCATCAATATCGTGCCGGTCGATTTCGTGGTCGATGCGATGAACTGCATCGCGCACCAGCCCGGCCTCGACTACCGCTGTTTCCACTTGACCGATCCGGTACCGAAACGGGTCGGCGAAGTGCTCGACCTGTTCTCGCACGCGGCGCACGGCCCGGAGATGAGCCTGCGCGTCAATGCGGCGCTGATCGGCTTCGTGCCGGAAGGCGTGCGCAAGGGCGTCGCCGCATTGAAGCCGGTACAGCGCCTGCACGATGCGGCGATGCGCGACCTCGGCCTGCCGGATGGCATCATGCAGTTCGTGAACTATCCGACCCGCTTCGACAATCGCCAGGCGGCGGAAGTGCTGAATGCTTGCGGCATCCGTTGCCCGCCGCTGGAACAGTATGCGGACAAGCTGTGGGATTACTGGGAGCGCCATCTCGACCCCGCGCTGTTCGTCGATCGCAGCCTGCGCGGCCAGGTCGGCGGCAAGGTGGTGGTGGTGACCGGTGGTTCGTCCGGAATCGGCCTCGCGACTGCGCGCAAGCTGGTGCGGGCGGGCGCGGTCACCGTGATCTGCGGACGCGATGAGGCGAAGCTGGCGGCAGCACGCAAGGAAATCAATGCCGCCGGTTTCGACGTGCTCACCTATCCGGTCAACCTGGCCGACGGTGTCGATTGCGACCGCTTTGCGCAAACCCTGCTGGCCGACTTCGGCCATGTCGACATCCTGATCAACAATGCGGGACGCTCAATCCGGCGCGCGATCGAAGCGAGCTACGACCGCTTTCACGATGTCGAACGGACGATGCAGCTGAACTATTTCGGCGCGGTACGGCTGACCATGGGGCTGCTGCCGACGATGGCGGCGCGCAAGTCGGGCCAGGTCATCAATATTTCATCGATCGGCGTGCTCACCAACGCACCGCGCTTTTCCGCCTATGTCGCGTCGAAGGCGGCGCTGGAAGCATGGACCTTGTGCGCGGCATCCGAGTATGCGGACCTCGGCGTCAAGTTCTCCATCATCAACATGCCGCTGGTGCGCACCCCGATGATTGCGCCGACCCGGGTCTATCGCGACGTGCCCGCGCTGACCCCGGAGCAGGCTGCCGAGCACGTGATCGAAGCGATCGTCGACAAGCCGGTGCGGATCGCTACCAAGGTCGGCATCGTCGGCCAGGGAATGCATACGCTGATGCCGCATGCGGCGCAGATCCTGCTCAATACCGCATTCCGCACCTTTCCCGATTCGGGCGAGGGCGGGGCAAGCCAGGGCGAACCGATCGCGGCGACACCGGAGCAGCTGGCGCTGCAGCACCTGCTGCGTGGCGTTCACCTGTAGGCGCGGCGGTGGCGGCGGCGGCGGCGACGGGGCGCGGAATGAAGGCCGACCTGCGCCGCGAATCCTTGTCGGTAGTCGATACCGCTTGGCTGAAGATGGATCGGCCGACCAACCTGATGATGATCTGCGGCATGATGATGTTCGCCGGCCACATCGAGCTGAACGGCCTGCGCCGCCTGATCGGCGAACGCATGCTGTGCTTCCACCGGTTTCGCCAGCGTGTCGCGCGCGACAGCGGCGGCGCATGGTGGGAAAGCGATCCACACTTCGATCTTGCCTGGCATGTGCTGCGCCTGCCGTTCCCGGAGGCAGCGGACGCCGCGGCACTCGAAGAGGCGGTCAGCGACCTGATCAGCACGCCGCTCGATCCCGGCCGGCCGATGTGGCAATTCCACCTGATCGACACCGCCGGCGGCAGCGTGCTGCTGTTGCGCATTCATCATTGCTACGGCGACGGCTTTGCGCTGCTGCACGTGGTCAACGCAATGAGCGATCTCGACCCCGCCCATCCCGGCGCGCCGGCCGGCGATCTCGGAGAAGCGGAAGCGCCGCGCGCCGCCTGGGAGCGTATCTTCGGCGCGCCGTCGGAGGCGCTGGGGGACGTGATCCGCAATTCGCTGGCGGTGGCGGACGAAGGACGCCGCCTCCTGCTGCATCCGTTGCGCGCGCTCGGCTACCTGGAGACCGGCGGCAAGCTGGCGCGCGAGACCGCGGTCATCGCCACCATGACGCCGGATTCGCCAACCCGCTTCAAGGGGGCGCTGGGCGTGATGAAGCGTGTCGCGTGGGCGCGGCCGCTGTCGTTGTTCGAGGTGAAGGCGGTGGCCGGCGCGCTCGGCTGCTCGGTCAACGACGTGCTGGTCGGCTGCATTTCCGGCGCGCTGCGCAACTACCTGCTGGCGGAGGGCGACGCGGTGGACAAGGTCGACGTGCGCGCGCTGGTGCCGGTCAACCTGCGGCCGCCGGGGCCGGTCACGGCGCTCGGGAACCGCTTCGGCATGGTGTTCCTGAGCCTGCCGCTCGGCGTGGCGGACCCGGTTGCGCGGGTGCGCGAGGTACAGCGCCGCATGAATGCGCTGAAGGATTCCCGCCAGTCGCTGGTCGCGCTGGGTATCCTGGCAGCGATGGGCGTGGCGCCGGACACGATCCGCGAACGTACGCTGGAAGCGCTCGCGGCCAACGCCAGCATGGTGATCACCAATGTGCACGGCGCGGAACAGCCGCGCCATCTTGCCGGCGTTCGCATCGTGCGCCAGATGTTCTGGGTGCCGCAGTCGGGTGGCATCGGCATCGGCATCAGCCTGCTCAGCTATGGCGGCGAAGTCAGCTTCGGCATCGTCAGCGACCGCCGACGTGTTGCCGACCCGCATACCATCGCGGCGCAATTTGCGGGCGAGTTCGAAACGCTGCTGCTGACCAGCCTGATGATGCCATGGCCGGGAGAACTCCTCGGCGACGCTGGCAACTGAGGGCGTCGGCGCGGTGTTCGTGCAGCGGCGGGACCCTTGGCAAACCTGATCTAAGTCAAAACTCCGCGCGGGCAGGCGGAGCATCGTTGCAGGCATCGCGACACGGCGAGTACGCTGCCTGCCGCAGCTTTGCACGAGACCCATCAGGTCGTGCAGCGAGGTCTGCCATGGAAAAGTTATGGCTCAACAGCTATCCGCCAGGAGTGCCGGCGGAAATCGGCCCGGATGAATTCGGGTCGCTCACTGCGATGTTCGAGCAAGTTTGCGCCAGGCATGCTTCCTTGCCTGCCTTCAGCAACCAGGGTACGACGCTCGGCTACGGCCGGCTGGATGCGCTGAGCCGGGCCTTTGCCGGGTTCCTGCAGAACGTCGCCCACGTCGGCCGCGGCGAGCGCGTCGCAATCATGCTGCCTAACCTGCTGCAGTATCCGGTCGCGCTGTTCGGCGCGCTGCGGGCCGGCTGCGTGGTAGTGAATACGAATCCCCTGTACACCGGGCGCGAGCTGCAGTACCAGTTGAACGATTCCGGCGCCAGCGCGATCGTCGTACTCGACAACTTCGCCCATACACTGCAGCAGGTACTCGGTCAGACGGCGGTACGTTGCGTGGTGACCACCGGCGTCGGCGACATGCTGCACTTCCCGAAGGCGCAGATCGTCAACATGGTGGTAAAGCACGTGCGGCACATGGTGCCCGAATGGCAGATAGCGGGCGCGGTCGGGTGGGCCGACGCCTTGCACCGCGGCGAGCAGGCCGGACTGACGGAGGCCGGGACGGGGCCGGACGACATCGCGTTCCTGCAATACACCGGCGGCACCACCGGCGTGCCGAAAGGAGCAATCCTGCCCCACCGCAGCATCGTCGCCAACGTCGAGCAGACCGCCGCCTGGATTGCCGGCGTGCTGAACGAGGGCGAGGAAGCGCTGGTGGTGCCGCTGCCGATGTATCACATCTTTGCGCTGACCGCGATGCTGACCTTCCTGCGCATCGGGTCGGAAGCCATCCTGATCACAAATCCGCGCGACCTGCCTGCATTCGTGAAGGAACTCCGGCACGTGCGCTTCAGCGCGATGATCGGGGTCAACACGCTGTTCAACGCGCTGCTCGATGCGCCGCACATCGACGAAGTGGATGTCAGCCGCGTCAAGGTCGTGGTCGCGGGCGGAATGGCCTTGCAGCGGGCGGTTGCCGAGCGCTGGCAACGCCGTTTCGGCCTGCCGCTGATCGAAGGCTACGGGCTGACCGAGGCTTCCCCTATCGTTTGCGCGAACCCGCTGACCATCAACAGCTACACCGGCACCATCGGCTTGCCGCTGCCGTCGACCGAGGTTGCGATCCTGGATGACGGCGGATGCGCGCTGCCATTGGGCGAGCCGGGCGAACTGTGCGTGCGCGGTCCGCAACTGATGCGGGGCTACTGGAACAAGCCGGAAGAAACCGCGCGCGTGCTGACGTCCGACGGCTGGCTGCGCACCGGCGACATTGGGGTGATCGAAGGCAGCGGCTATGTGAAGATCGTCGATCGCAAGAAGGACATGATCGTGGTTTCCGGATTCAAGGTATTTCCGAACGAAATCGAAGACGTGGTCGCGATGCATTCGGGTGTGGCGGAAGTGGCCGCAATTCCGGTCGCGGACGCACGCTCCGGCGAAGCGGTACGCATCGTCGTGGTGCGGAAGAATCCGGAACTGACCGAATCGGAACTGCTCGATCACTGCCGGACCTACCTGACCGGCTACAAGGTGCCGCGTTCGGTCGTGTTCCGCAGCAGCGCGCTGCCGAAGTCGAACATCGGCAAGGTATTGCGGCGCGTGGTGCGCGAGCAGGAAGAACAGGCCGCACAGGGAATGCGCGGCGATACCCAGAGCCCGGCACCGCAGCCGGCCGCATGAAAGCGCGCCGGTCGCAGGCCGGCTGCCCACTGAAGTTCACTCACAAGCGAGGTGCAACATGGTCAGCAAAACCAAGGAACTTGAAAAATCGGATGAGAACGCGCTGGCGGACGCGATCTGCAGTTCGGCGCACCAGATCTGGCAAGCCGGACTGGGCGCCTTCGGCCGCGCACAGGAAGGCGGGACCGAGCTGTTCTCGAAACTGGTGGAGGAAGGCACCGGCATGCAGGGCCGCTTGCGGAACCTGGCTGGAGACAAGGACTTCGGCGTCGCCGATACGGTGACCCGGCTGGCCGGGAACGTCGGCCGCCAGGCCTCGGACTCGTGGGAGCGGATGGAGAAGGTCTTCGAGGAGCGCGTCGCCCGCTCGCTGCGCGGCTTCGGCGTTCCCACCCGCGAAGACATCAAGGCGCTCGGCCGCCAGATCGACGAGCTGAACCAGGCGGTCGCGGCGCTGTCCGCCCAGAAGAAGCCGGCGGCGGGAGCTGCGGGCCGCAGCGCCGCCAATGCCGCGCGCGCGGAAAAGGCGGAGAAGATGCCGGCCAAGAGCAGCGTGAAGACGCCTAAGCCGACAGTACGGGCGAGCACCAAGAAGACGACGCGTACCGCGGTCGGCCACGCGTAGCAGTGGACGCCGGCGGGCGCGGCGGCTGCGTGCGCGACGTGCAGATGCAATGGCGGCGCGCGCCGCCATTGCCATCGATTCCGGAGGAGCAGCGATGGCCTGGAAGAAGTTTCCTTATCACGACGTCGCCTACGCCTACGACGCGGCCGGGCTGAAGCGGGCATGGAAACGGCTGCACGCGGGCGACGCCGAAGCGCTGCCGAAGGCACCGGCGCTGCTCGATGCATGGATCGCCTTTCACGCGGGCGAATTCGAGCGCGCGGTGCACGAAGGGCTGGAGCTCGGCATCGACGGCTACGCGGTCGCGAACAAGGCAAGCGCGATTTACGCGCACTACCTGGAAAGCGCTACCGAGCGGAAGCAGGCGCTGTTCCAGGCGGTTGCGGCCCGCTGCGAGCAGCAACAGGCCGGGCAGCCGCACAACGCTTCCGGTTTCTACTGGCACGCGTACGCGCTGGGTCGCTACGCGCAGCACATCTCGGTGATGAAGGCGCTGGCCGAGGGCATAGGCGGCAAGATCAGGTCCAGCCTCGATGCGACGCTGAAGCTGGCACCGCGCCACGCCGATGCCCACATCGCGCTCGGCACCTACCATGCGGAAATCGTGGAGAAGGTGGGTGCGCTGGTGGCTGGCCTCACCTATGGCGCCAGCAGGACGGAAAGCATCCGGCATTTCCGCAGCGCGCTGGAACTGAATCCGGGGTCGGCGATCGCCCGCGTCGAGTACGCGAATGCGCTGCTGATGCTGGAAGGGGAGCGCAAGGCCGATGACGCGACCGCGCTGTATCGGGAAGCGGCCGCATCGGAGCCGCACGACGCGATGGAACGGCTCGACGTGGAGCTGGCGAAAGCGGCACTGGAAGAATGATGCGGCGCGCATCTGATGCCGGGCGGCCGGCCGGCACTGTCGCTCCGGCGACCGGTCCGCCCCGCCGGTCGCGCGGCGCGCATTTTCACGGTACCGACGTGCACGGCCTCAGCCACCTGGCGTTGACGGTGGTGGAGGAAGTCATCGGGCTGATCGAGGCGCTGCATGCGCGGGTCGCATGCGGGCGTCGTGCGGCCGAAGGACCGGCCATGGTCAGCGGATTTCCGTACCGGCAGGCGCGGGCATCGACTGCGGTATTGCGGCGCTGGTGCGATGCGCTGCTGGCACAGTCGGTCGCTGCACCGGCCGACCGGCTGTCGTGCGCCCAACGCGAGGCGGTGCTGGCGGTGCTGAACGGGCTGATCGGCGATTATCTCGAACGCAACCGCAATCCGCTGGCCATCCGCATGCAGTTGCGGCACGACGGCGAGCCGCTCGAACTGCGGCACGACGCATTGCAGGCCGCGTTTCCGCAGGCCGGCGGCAAACTGCTGCTGTTGGTGCACGGCCTGTGCCGCAACGACCTTCAATGGCGGCGCAATCACCACGACCACGGCGCCGCGCTGGCGCAGGATCTCGGCTATACGCCGCTTTACCTGTTCTACAACAGCGGCCTGCACATTTCGGAGAACGGCCGCGAACTCGGGCATTTGCTGGAAACGCTGCTGCGCGAGTGGCCGGCGCCAGTGACGCAGATCGTGATCCTGGCGCACAGCATGGGCGGCCTGGTCGCGCGCAGCGCCTGCCATTACGCGGCGCTCTCGGGCCAGATGTGGCTGCGCCGTCTGCGCAAGATCGTCTTCCTCGGCACGCCGCACCACGGCGCGCCCTTGGAGCGCGGCGGTAACTGGCTGGTCGCAGCGCTCGGGCGCAGTCCGTACACCGCGCCATTCAGCCGGATGGGCCGGATACGCAGTGCCGGCATCACCGACCTGCGCTACGGCAACCTGGTCGACGAGGACTGGGCCGGCCGCGACCGCTTCGCGCATGCCGGCGACGTGCGGCAACCGGTGCCGCTGCCGGCCGGCGTTGCCTGCTATGCAATTGCCGGCAGCACCGGCCGGCGTGCCGGCGACCTGCGCGGCCGCCTGCTGGGCGACGGTCTGATCCCGCTCGACACGGCACTGGGCCGGCATCCGGACCCGGCGCGCACGCTGCGGTTCCCGCCTGCACGGCAATGGATTGCGTACGGCATCCATCACCTCGACCTGCTCGGGCGCGTCGAGGTTTACCGCAAGATCAGGGAGTGGCTGGAACCGCGCCAGCGTGGCACGGAGCGGAACGCGGCCTAATCGCCGATCAGCACGCCGAAACCGATCGACTTCTGCGAGTAGTTATAGTCGATCAGGCTCTGGCCATAGCCGGAAAACAGCTGCACATAGCCCTTGATGCCGCGCGCCAGCGGGAATGCCCAGTTCAGGCTGGTGGCGCCGCGGCTGGTACGGAAATTCTGCCGCAGCAGCATCGACAGCCGGTTGCCGTTCCAGCGGTAGGTCGCCGCGATATCGCCGTAGCCCATGTAGTCGACGATATCCGGATTGTCGTCGTCGGAAGCCTTTTCGTTGAAACGTTTCCACACCCGTCCCAGCACCGAGAAGTTGCCGCGCTCCAGCCCGGTCTGCAGGTAGAGGCGGTTCCAGCTGCGCGACAGCGACGACGACTGGCCGTTCGACTGGTGGACCAGGCCAAGATTGAGGAAGCGCCCGTGCAGGCCGAGGAAATGGTAGTCGACCGGCATCACTGCCATCAGCTCCGGCTGGTAGTCGGTCTCGCGGAACGGACTCGACGCTTTCGGGTGATAGGCCTGCCAGAAGCTCTGCTGGGTGTAGCCGAACCAGAGATCCACATGCCGTCGCGAGACATCTTGCAGAAGCTTGAGCTTGAAGCTGAGCTGGTAATCGAGTTCCGCGTGCGACAGGTCGCTGGCTTCCGGCACCACGGTATCGAACGGGCGGAACGGGCGGGTGTTGGGTGCAAACGTGTAATTCAGGAGCAGCGCGTAATTGTCGCGATACGGCCGGAACTGGAAGGTGCCGCGCTTGTATTCGGGATCGAGCTCCCAGTAGCTTTCCAGGCTGTGCGGGGAGCTGGCAGTGGGGGGCGGCGCCTCGGCCTGCCCGGCGCTCGCCGGAACCGGCGCGGGTGCCTCCAGCGGTGCCGCTGGTGGTGGCGCAGCGGGGCTGTGTGCGGCCAGACGATCGTAACAGGCAAGGCGGTCACGGTCGGCCGCGATGCGCGCGCACTCGGCCAGTGTCGGCTTGCCGGGCTGCGCAAGGACGACTGCGGGGAAGAGCAACAGTGCGGCGGCGAAATAACGGGAAGGAGCTTGTTCCATGCGATCGTACGCGGGTCCGGGCAGGCGCGCATGCGCGCCAGATCCGCATATCTTAACCGCTGCCGGCGGACGGCGCAGCGGGCATGGCGAATGCGGACGGCCGGCGCAGGCGCGCCGGCGCGCACCTGCGCAACTGCATCAATCCAGGTCGTCCCACTTTTCGGCGCTGGCACCGGCCAGCGCGCGCACCCGTTCCTCGTCCTGGGCAAAGCCGGCGGCCGAACCGGCGTAGGCGATCTGGCCGTCGTCCAGCACGTACGCGCGGTCGGCGATTTCGACGGCGGCACGTACGTTCTGCTCAATCAGCAGCACCGACATGCCTTCCTTGCGGGCGGCGACGATGACCTTGAACACATCCTGCACGATCAGCGGCGCCAGGCCCTGCGAGGGCTCGTCGAGCAGCAGCAGCTTCGGGTTCAGCAGCAGCGTGCGGGCGATTGCCAGCATTTCCTGCTCGCCGCCCGACAGCTGGCGGCCCTTGTTGCCCTTGCGTTCTTCCAGCCGCGGAAACAGCTGGTAGATGCGCTGCCGGTCCCAGGGGCCGGGCTGGTCGACCGGCACCTTCAGGTTTTCGTCGACCGTCAGGTTGGCGAAGATGCGCCGTCCTTCCGGCACGAAGCCGGTACCCAGCATCGCGATCCGGTACGACGGCCAGTGCGTGGTGTCGTTGCCGAAGATCTCGATCCTGCCTTCGCGCGCCGGCGTCAGGCCCATCAAGCTGCGCAGCGTGGTCGATTTGCCGGCCCCGTTGCGGCCGAGCAGGGTGACCAGTTCGCCTTGTTCGACGTGGAAATCGATGCCTTTCAGGATGTGGCTCTTGCCGTAATAGGTATGCAAACCGGTGACTTTGAGGGCGTTCATGCTGCTTTTCCCAGGTAGGCGGCCTGCACCGTTTCGCTGGCGGCGATTTCGTCCGGCGTGCCTTCCGCCAGCACCGAACCTTCCGCCAGCACCGTGATGCGGTCCGCCAGGTTGAAGATCACCTGCATGTCGTGCTCGATCAGCACGATGGTCAGGTTCTGCAGTTTATGCAGCTTGCGGATCAGTTTCGCGGTGTTGTAGGTTTCCTGGTGTCCCATGCCGGCCGCCGGTTCGTCCAGCAGCAGCAGCCGCGGCTTGAGCGCGAGCGACATCATGATCTCGGTCGCGCGCTGGTCGCCATGCGACAGTTCGCCGACGAAACGGTCGGCGTGCGAGCTCAGGCCACCGAGGTCGATCAGATCCTGCACCTGCCGCTCGACGCGTTGCGTCAGGTCGCGCGACATCCATATCTTGCCGCGCAGGCCGTTGGCCACCTCGACCGGGATGCGGATGTTCTGGCGTACCGTCAGCTCCGGAAAGATCTCGGTAATCTGGAAGGTGCGCGCCATGCCGATCTGCACCCGCCGGTGCGGCGGCATTTCGGTGATGTCGTGGCCATCGAAAATAATGCGGCCCGAGGTTGGCGCAAACGCGCCGCTGATCATGTTGAAGAAGGTGGTCTTGCCGGCGCCGTTGGGGCCGATCACCGCGCGCAGTTCGCCCGGTTCGACCGTCAGCGTGACGTCGCGCACCGCTATCAGGCTGCCGAAGTGGCGCGACACGTTTTCGACTTTGAGCATGCTCATGCGGTCTTCCCCTTGAACAGGCCGAGCACGCCGCGCGGGAAGAACAGCACGATCAGCACGAAGAAGATGCCGATGAAGAACATCCAGTTCTGCGTCTGGCTCGAAACGTAGTCCTGCAGCACCACGAAGATCGCGGCGCCGACCAGCGGGCCCCAGAACGAACGCATGCCGCCCAGCACCGCCATGATTACGAAGTTGCCGGACAGGGTCCAGTGCAGCGCGCGCGGATCGGTGAAGTTGTTCAGCAGGCCGTACAGCGCACCGGCCAGGCTGGCAAAGAAGCAGGAGATGACGAACGCGATCCAGATATGCAGTTCGATCGGGATGCCGAGGAAGCGCGCCCGGGTTTCGTTTTCGCGGATCGCCAGCAGCGTTCGTCCGAACGGCGAGCGCAGCAGCAGCGTCATCGCGCCGGCCGCCAGTGCGAAAATCGCCAGCACCACGTAGTAGTACGCCTTGTCGTTTTGGAGGATGTCGAGGCGGGTGAAGCCGAGGTCGATCGGCATCCGGTGCCAGCCGGTCAGGCCGTCGTCGCCGCCGGTGACCGAGCGCCAGCGGAACGCGATGAAGTAGAACACCTGGCCGAACGCGATCGTGACCATCGCGAAGTAGATGCCGCGCAGCTTCACGATCAGTGCGCCGATCAGTGCGCCGGCCAGCGTGCCGGCGACCACCGCGGCGACGATCCCTAGCCCGGTGCTCGGCACCAGGTATTTGATCGTCATGCCGACGGCATAGGCGCCGAGGCCGAAATAGGCCGCGTGTCCCATCGACAGCACGCCGGTGAAGCCGAGCAGGAAGTTGACCGACATCGCGGCCAGGCCCAGTACCAGCACGCGGGTTGCCAGTTCCGTGTAGCCGCCGACTGCGCGCATCCAGTACGGCATCGTCAGGAGCGCCAGCCACAGGATGGCCAGCAGAATGCCTTTGCTTGTTCGATTCATAGTTTCATACCCTCTTCGCCGAGAAGACCGCGCGGCCGGACCAGCAGCACCAGCGCCATCATCACGTAAATGATGGCTTCCGATGCGGACGGAAAGAAAATCGTGGTGATCCCCGATACCACGCCGATCAGCAGGCCGCCTAGCAGCGTGCCGGTGAGACTGCCGATGCCGCCGACGATGATCGCGACGAAACTCGGCATGATCAGCGAGTCGCCGATCGTGGGCTGCAGCCCGAGCAGGCCGGCGGCCAGCACGCCGGCGAGGCCGGCGAGATAGATGCCGAGGCCGAAGTTCAGGTTGCGCAGGATGCGCACGTTGACCCCCAGCACCGAGACCATTTCCAGGTCGAGCGTGCCGGCGCGGATGCGCATGCCGAGGCGGGTGCGGTTGAGCACGTAGAACAGGCCGAGCACGGCGATCGCGACCAGCACCACCATGAACAGCCGGTAGCCGGTCAGGAAGAACAGGCTGGGCGTGAGCGGGCTCATCAGCCAGTCCGGGACATGGAACGGCAGGCTTTGCGCGCCCCAGGTGTAACGGGTGGCATCTTCGAACACGTAGGTCAGGCCGAAGGTCAGCAGCAGGCTGTACAGCGGATCGCGTCCGTAGCAGTGCCGGATCAGCACGCGTTCGACCACCAGTCCGAGCAGCGCGGTGATCGGCGGCGCGATCAGCAGCGCACCCCAGAAGCCGACGTGGGGAATCAGCATGTAGGCGATGTAGGCGCCGAGGGCGAGAAAGCCGCCGTGGGCGAAATTGATCACCGAGGTAAGGTTGATGATGAGGGATAGCCCAAGGGCCATCAGCGCGTAGAACGCGCCCACGATCAGCCCGTTGAAGGCGTTGAACAAAACCAGTTGTGTCATCGGGAGCTCTGTACTGTGACGGCTTTATCGGATGAGCCTGGCTGCCGGCACCCCAGGAAAGCGGCGCGTGCGCCGGGCAGGGTGGGCGGCTGCGCCGGCCGCCGGGGGCCGGCGCGCAAGGCCGCAGTCAGGTTCCGGTTTGCCGGCGGCGTGCGCCGCCGGGCATTCCACTTACGCCGGCCAGGTCATCTTGCAGCCGGATTCCTGCACGGTGCCGGCCACGTCCTTGCCATGAACCACGCGGGTGACCTTGAACAGGTCGTCCGGCTGCGAGCCTTTGGCCTGCGCCTTGCCCACGTACAGCGAACCGATCAGCTGGTTCTGGCCTTCGCGGTAGAAGGTCTTGTCCGGCATCAGCGCAATCTCCGGCGGCAGTTCCATTCCGCTCAGCGCCTTCGCCATCTTCACCGCATCGAGCGACTTCGCGTGGTTCGCGGCCAATGCACAGCTCCAGGTGCCCACGTAGCCGAACCAGGTACGCGCGGTCGGCACGCGTCCGGTCTTCTTCTTGATCGCAGCGACGAAGTCGTCGACATGCGGCACGCCCGGCTGGATGTGGTACCACTCGGCGACCCAGTCGCCGATGCGGGCTTCCGGCGGCAGGCCTTCCAGCACTTCCAGCTCGGTGTTGGCGCCGGCGATGTGAATGCGCTTGTCGAGGCCGAACTGCACCGCCTGCTTCAGCGCGTTGAGCAGGTCGTCGCCGTTCATCAGCAGCACCAGCACGTCGGGGTTGGTGGATTGCGCCTTGATCAGGTAGGACGAGAAGTCGGTGGTGCCCAGCGGCGTCAGGTCTTCACCGAGCTTGGTGCCGCCGTACTTCTTGAGGTTGGCGTCGTACCCTTCCTGCAGCGTGTGCCCGAACGCATAGTCGGACGTGATGAAGTACATCTTCTTGCCGTACTGGTCCATCAGCGACTTGGCGATCGCGTTGGTCAGCATGCGCGTGGTGTTGCAGACGCGGAAGACGTTCCAGTGGCAGGTGCTGCCGGTGATCGCATCGG
>Ga0164242_10004608_pt1 | contig 15460 bp, 16 predicted proteins | sample OricomgcompostMG_FD_108783 | JGI IMG/M metagenome (GOLD analysis project Ga0164242, IMG submission 108783) | Miracle-Growth compost microbial communities from Emeryville, California, USA - Original compost - Miracle growth compost (MG) ... | reverse complement strand
GCGACCAGGTTGAGCGCCTCGGACGCGTTCTTGGTGAACACGACCTCGTCGCGCGAGGGCGCACCCAGGAACGCCGCGACCTTGTCGCGGGCCTCCTCGAAGGCCGCCGACGACTCCGCGCCGAGCTGGTGCATCGCCCGCGCCACGTTGGCGTTGTGGTGCTCGAGGTGGTCGACCATCGCGTCGATGACCACCTGCGGCTTCTGCGAGGTGTTCGCCGAGTCGAGGTAGACGAGCGGGTAGCCGCCCGCGAGCTCGCGCTCGAGGATGGGGAAGTCCTTGCGGACCACCTCCAGCTCGGGGAGCAACCCTTCGACGGTCATCTCAGAGCGCCGCAGCCTTCACGTAGCGGTCGTAACCGTTGGCTTCCAGTTCGTCGGCGAGCTCGCGGCCACCGGACTCGGCGACCCGGCCGGCGACGAAGACGTGCACGAAGTCGGGCTCGATGTAGCGCAGGATCCGGGTGTAGTGCGTGATCAGCAGGACGCCCTTGTCGCCGGCCTCCTTGTATCGGTTGACCCCGGTGGAGACGACCTTGAGCGCATCGATGTCGAGGCCCGAGTCGGTCTCGTCCAGGATCGCGACCTTGGGGTCGAGCAGCTCGAGCTGGGCGATCTCGTGGCGCTTCTTCTCACCGCCGGAGAAGCCCTCGTTGACCGAGCGCTGCGCGAAGGTCGGGTCGAGGTCGAGAGCGCCGAGCGAGGTGTTGACGTCCTTGATCCAGGTGCGCAGCTTGGGCGCCTCGCCGTCGATCGCGGTCTTGGCGGTGCGCAGGAAGTTGGCCACGGACACGCCGGGCACCTCGACGGGATACTGCATCGCGAGGAAGAGGCCGGCGCGGGCGCGCTCGTCGACGGTCATCGCGAGGACGTCCTCGCCGTCGAGGGTGACGGTGCCGCCGGTGATCGTGTATTTCGGGTGTCCCGCGATGGAGTAGGCCAAGGTGGACTTCCCGGAGCCGTTCGGACCCATGATCGCGTGCGTCTCGCCGGAGTTGATCGTCAAGGTGACGCCCTTGAGGATCTCCTTGACGTCGTCGTCGGTCTGGACCGTGACGTGAAGATCCTTGATCTCGAGGCTGCTCATGTCGGGTTGACTCCGTTCAGGGTGGTGGTGGTGTCGACGTAGACGACGCGGCCCTCGGGCTCGGTGCGCACCTCGACGGGGAAGGTGGAGACGGGATCGGTGGCCGGTGGGCCGGTTGGCTTGCCGGAGGCGAGGTCGAATCGGGAGCCGTGCAGCCAGCACTCGATCGTGCAGCCGTCGACCTCCCCCTCGCTCAGTGCGACCGCCTGATGGCTGCAGAGGTCCTGGACCGCGTAGACGTCGTCGCCGTCGCGGGCGACCGCGACGCCGTAGGCGCCGATGTTGACGCCGACGGCCTCGTCGTCGGGGATGTCGTCGAGCAGGCACGCTCTCTCGAAGCTCATGCGGGGTCCCCGTTCGAAGCGGAGCGAAGCGAGCATTCGAATGGGGTGTTCATGCGGGGTCCCCGTTCGAAGCGGAGCGAAGCGAGCATTCGAATGTGGTGTTCATGCCAGCTCCTTGAGCACGTTCTTCGCCAACTCGGCCTCGACCGTCTTGGTGAGCTGCTCCTCGATGCTGGGCACGCCGATCTTGCGGATCAGGTCGGTGAAGAAGCCGCGCACGACGAGGCGCTGGGCCTCCTTCTCGGAGATGCCCCGCGAGCGCAGGTAGAACAACTGCTCGTCGTCGAACCGCGCGGTCGCCGAGGCGTGACCGGCGCCCTCGATCTCGCCGGTCTCGATCTCGAGGTTGGGCACCGAATCGGCCTGGCAGCCGTCGGTGAGCACGAGGTTGCGGTTCTCCTCGTAGGTCTCGATGCCCTCGGCGATCTTGCGGATCAAGACGTTGCCGATCCAGACGGTGTGTGCCCCGTCGCCTTGCAGCGCGCCCTTGTAGAGCACGTGCGACTTGGTGCGCGGCGCGGTGTGGTCGGCGAACAGCCTGTGCTCGATGTGCTGGCCCTCGTCGGCGAAGTAGAGGCCGAGCAGTTCGGCTTCGCCGCCGGGGCCGGAGTACTCGACGTTGGCGTGCATGCGCACGACGTCGCCGCCGAAGGAGATCGCGGTGTGCTTGACCGACGCGTCGCGGCCGACCCGGATCGAGTCACGGCCGAGGTGGACGGCGTCGTCCGACCAGTCCTGCAGGCTCAGCACGTTGACCTGGGCGCCGTCGCCGACGAGGAAGCTCTGGATGGCGCAGTAGCGCGCGGAGCCCTCGTGGACGAGCACGATGGTGGCCTTGGCATGGGCACCGATGCGGAAGAGCACCCGGCCCCAGACGAGGTCGTCGACGCTCGCGCCGGTCAGCCGGATCACGACGGGCTCGTCGATCTCGGCCTCGGCCGGGACGTCGAGCAGGAGTGCTCCGCGAGCGAGCGCGGCGGCGAGCGCGGCGGGGCGCTCGTTGGGGGCGAGCTCGAGGGCACGCGCCTCGTCCGCGGAGATCTCGGTGAGGGTCGCGCCGCCGGGCAGGGTGGTCTCCCACTTCAGCTCCGCGTCGGAGGCCTCGCCGTCGAGCACCCCGAGCAGACGCTTGAGCGGGGTGAACCGCCACACCTCCTCGCGCCCGGTCGGCACCGGGTGGTCTGCCAGGTCGTAGGAGGGCGGGGGGTTGAGGTGCGACTCGACGGACTCGACCTCGAGAAGGTTCGCGATCGTCCCGGCAGCGTCGACCGGGGTGGCCTCGGGGACCACCGTGTCTGTGCCTGGCATCAGCCGACGGCTCCTTCCATCTGCAGCTCGATCAGGCGGTTGAGCTCGAGGGCGTACTCCATCGGAAGCTCCTTGGCGATCGGCTCGACGAAGCCGCGCACGATCATCGCCATCGCCTCGTCCTCGGCCAGGCCGCGGCTCATCAGGTAGAAGAGCTGGTCGGCGGAGACGCGGGAGACGGTGGCCTCGTGGCCCATGGAGACGTCGTCCTCGCGGATGTCGACGTAGGGGTAGGTGTCCGAGCGGCTGATCTGGTCGACGAGCAGCGCGTCGCACAGCACGTTGGACTTGGAGCCGTGCGCGCCCTCGTTGATCTGGATCAGGCCGCGGTAGGACGACCGACCGCCACCGCGGGCGACCGACTTGCTCAGGATCGAGCTCGACGTGTGCGGCGCCGCGTGCACCATCTTGGCGCCGGCGTCCTGGTGCTGGCCCTCGCCGGCGAACGCGATCGACAGCGTCTCGCCCTTGGCGTGCTCGCCCATGAGGTAGACGGCGGGGTACTTCATCGTCACCTTGGAGCCGATGTTGCCGTCGACCCACTCCATCGTCGCGCCCTCCTCGCAGACGGCGCGCTTGGTGACGAGGTTGTAGACGTTGTTGGACCAGTTCTGGATCGTCGTGTAGCGGCAGCGACCGCCCTTCTTCACGATGATCTCCACGACCGCGGAGTGCAGCGAGTCGGAGCTGTAGATCGGCGCGGTGCAGCCCTCGACGTAGTGCACGTACGCACCCTCGTCGACGATGATCAGGGTCCGCTCGAACTGGCCCATGTTCTCGGTGTTGATCCGGAAGTACGCCTGCAGCGGGATCTCGACGTGCACGCCCGGGGGCACGTAGACGAACGAGCCACCGGACCACACACTCGTGTTGAGCGCGGCGAACTTGTTGTCGCCGACCGGAATGATGGTGCCGAAGTACTCCTTGAAGAGCTCCTCGTGCTCCTTCAGCGCGCTGTCGGTGTCGAGGAAGATGACGCCCTGCTCCTCCAGGTCCTCGCGGATCTGGTGGTAGACGACCTCGGACTCGTACTGCGCGGCGACACCGGCGACGAGGCGCTGCTTCTCGGCCTCGGGGATGCCGAGCTTGTCGTAGGTGTTCTTGATGTCCTCGGGGAGTTCCTCCCACGAGGTCGCCTGCTTCTCGGTCGAGCGGACGAAGTACTTGATGTTGTCGAAGTCGATGGCCGACAGGTCCGAACCCCACGTCGGCATCGGCTTGCGATCGAAGAGCTTGAGGCCCTTGAGGCGCAGGTCGAGCATCCACTGCGGCTCGGACTTCTTCGCCGAGATGTCACGCACGACGGCCTCGTTGAGACCACGCTGCGCGACCGCGCCGGCGTCGTCGCTGTCGGACCAACCGAATTCGTACCGGCCGATGCCCTTGAGCTCCGGGTTGAGTTCCTCGATGGAGGTCATCGCTGCCTCTCCTTCTTGTCGACGGTCATGGTCTGCGAGCCGGCGGCCGCGCCCGCTGCGGTGGTCGAGCCCGCGGGGACGGGGATGCACGTGGTGCACACCCCGTCGCCGTGCGCGATGGTGGCCAGCCGCTGGACGTGGCTGCCGAGCACCTTCGCGATCGCCTCGGTCTCCGCCTCGCACAGTTGCGGGAACTCGTGCGCGACATGGGAGACCGGGCAGTGTTGCTGGCACAACTGCTCGCCGACGGGCACCGAGCGCACGCCGGCGGCGTAGCCCTCGTCGCTGAGCACCCGCGCGAGCACCTCGACCGGAGTCGCCGACGGATCGGCGGTCGAGATCTCGTGGAAGCGGTCGCCGATGAAGGAGACCCGGCGCTCGGCGAACGCCTTGACGGCAGCGTCCCCGCCGGTCTCGGCGAGGAACCGCAGTGCCTCGACCGCGAGGTCGTCGTACTGCTGCTCGAACTGGTTGCGACCCGAGTCGGTCAGCACGAACGTCTTCGCGGGACGACCCCGGCCGCGGTGGCCCGGCGTGGGCCGGTTGCGGACCTCGATCACGCCGTCGTGCAGCAGTTGGTCGAGGTGGCGGCGCACCGCGGCGGGCGTCAGATCGAGCCGGTCGGCCAGATCGGCGGCCGTCGAGGGCCCCTCGATCAGGATCGAGCGAGCCACCCGCGAACGGGTCGACTGCTCGGAACCGGCGATTTCCACAACACAAGTGTGCGTTTATTACGCGTACGGTTCAACGAAGGCAACCCTTACCCGTGACCGACCCCGAGCCGGCACTGGGCCAGGATCCGCCCGGAGTTGCCGCGCACGCGGTCGTGCGTACGCCGCCACGCGTCCCCGAAGCCGACCCGCACGGGGATGCCCCCGCCCCCGATCTCGATGACGCTCCCCGGCGGCTGCAGCCGCAACCCCGGCGCGCAGTCGGGGAAGCGCTCGGCCAGCGTGGAGGTCCAGGCCACGGCGTGCGATGTGGGGCGCTGCGCCCAGACCGTGTTCGTCGAGGTCGGGCCCGCGACGGTGGTGCCGGTGACGACGAGCAGGGCCCCGGTCACCAGCACGACACGCACCAACGACGTGCCCCAGGACAGCCAGGACGCCACCGAGGCCCAGCGGGGCGGCGCGGTGACGTGCGGCGAGAACATGCCTCACCAACGAGGGTCGGGCAAACCGGTCACGGCGTGACGACCCGGACCTCGGTCACAGCGGCGCGGACGCGGCTCCGTAGACTCCGCAGCGTGCCCGCTTCCCCCGCAGCCGCCGTCGAGGTGCGCGACCTGGTGATGCGCTACGGCGACAAGACCGCGGTCGACGGCCTCGACCTCGACGTGGCCCGGGAGTCGATCACCGCCGTGCTCGGCCCGAACGGCGCGGGCAAGACCACGACGCTGGAGACCTGCGAGGGGTACCGCCGACCGCAGCAGGGGACCGTACGCGTCCTCGGCCTCGACCCGGTCGCGGACCGGGCCGGGTTGCTGCCTCGGATCGGCGTGATGCTGCAGGCCGGCGGTGCCTGGAGCGGCGTCCGTGCCGTGGAGATGCTGCGGCACATCGCGTCCCTGCACGCCCATCCGCTGCCGGTCGCGATGCTCGTCGAGCGGCTCGGCCTCGACTCGTGCGGCCGTACCCCCTACCGCCGGCTGTCCGGCGGCCAGCAGCAGCGGTTGTCCCTGGCGATGGCCGTCGTGGGACGGCCCGACGTGGTCTTCATCGACGAGCCCACCGCCGGGATGGACCCGCAGGCGCGACGCACGACGTGGGAGCTGCTGCGCGAGTTGCGCGCCGACGGGGTGACCGTCGTGCTCACCACCCATTACATGGACGAGGCCGAACAGCTCGCCGACCACATCCACATCATCGACCGCGGCCGCCTCATCGCCAGCGGGAGTCCGGTCGAGCTCACCCGCGGCAACAGTGCGACGATCCGGCTGGTGGTGACCGAGCCGTTCCCCGCGGATGCGCCCGCATCCTTGCAGCAGGCGCTCGGCGGCGGCGTCGAGGTGCGCCCGATCGACGCCCGCAGCCTGCTGATCACCGGCACCGCGGACTCGACCACGCTCGCCAAGGTGTCCGCCTGGTGCGAGCAGCACCGTGTGCTCCCCGAGTCGCTCAACCTCGGCCAGCGCAACCTCGAGGACGTGTTCCTCGAGCTCACCGGCCGCGGGCTCACGGAGGCGACCTCGTGAGCGGCACGTTCGCTCCGGCGCCCGGCGCGGCGCCGTTCTGGCGCCAGGTCGGAGCCCAGGCGCGGATGGAGGCCCGGTTGATGCTGCGCAACGGCGAGCAGCTGTTGCTCGCCGTGGTGATCCCGGTGATCGTGCTCATCGGTGGCGTCGAGGGCGCCAAGCACGTGACCCTGCACATCTCACACCGACCGATCGACGAGTTCGCGCCCGGTGTCCTCGCGCTGGCGATCATGTCGACCGCGTTCACCTCGCTCGCCATCGCCACCGGATTCGAGCGCCGCTACGGCGTGATCAAGCGCCTCGGGAGCTCGCCGCTCCCCCGGTCCGGGCTGCTCCTCGGCAAGGTCGGTGCGCTCCTGCTCGTCGAGTTGTTCCAGGTGATCGTCGTCGGCGTCGTCGCGTTCGCCCTCGGCTGGGAGCCGACGACCGATCCGGGCACGGTCGCCGGGTTCGTGCTGGCGATCGTCCTCGGGACCGCCGCATTCGGCTCGCTCGGCCTGCTGATGGCCGGCGCGCTGCGCGCCGAGGCGACGCTCGCCGCCGCCAACCTCGTCTACCTGCTGCTGATGGCGGCCGGAGCCGTCGTCCTGCCGACCAGCTCGTACGGGGCGTGGGGCGACGTCGCGCGCTGGCTGCCGTCGGGAGCGCTCGGCAACGCCATGCGTGCGGCGTTCCTGCACGCGCACGTCGACGCCGCCTCGCTCCTGGTCCTCGCCGGCTGGGCGATCCTGGGCACCCTCCTCACGGCGCGGACGTTCCGATGGGAGTGAATTCGACGCCTTCTGCGACCGGCATGGGCGGCCGCACCTGGCTCCGGTGGACCGGGTGGGCCAGCCTGCTCGGCAACTGTCTGCTCGTCGTGACCGGCGGCGCTGTCCGCCTGACCGGATCCGGCCTCGGCTGCCCGACGTGGCCCAAGTGCTATCAGGGTTCGCTGACGCCGCGGCACGAGTTGAACGTCCACTCCGCGATCGAGTTCGGCAACCGCACGCTGACGTTCCTGCTCGCCGCGATCGCCGTGATCACCTTCGTCGCCGCCTGGCGCTCGGGCCGGCGCGAACTGCGCTGGCTGGCGTTCGGACTCGGCATGTTCATCCCGGCCCAAGCGGTCATCGGCGGCATCACCGTGCTCACCGACCTCAACCCGTGGGTCGTCTCCTTCCACCTGATCTCCTCGATGGTGATCATCGGGCTCGCGGTCGTGTTCTTGTGGCGCATCGACCACCCGTTCCCGCGGCCGAGCACGATCGCCTGGCTCACGTTCGCCGCGGCGGCCGCAGTGCTCTACATCGGCACGGTGGTCACCGGCGCCGGTCCGCACGCCGGCGACAAGGCGTCCGCGCGCAACGGACTCTCGCCCCTGCAGACCGCACAACTGCACGCCGACCTGGTCTTCCTGCTCGTCGGCCTCACCGTCGCGATGCTCGTCCTGCGTCGCACTCACGCGGTGATCTGGCTGTTCGCGATCGAGATCAGCCAGGGCGCGGTGGGCTTCGTCCAGTACTTCACCCATCTGCCGATCGCGCTGGTCGCGCTGCACATGCTCGGCGCGGCCGCGCTCTCGGCCGCGGTCACCTGGGTGCTCTTGGACAGTCCCGGAAGCGCGACCCGCTCCGCCGGCTAAGCCGCCAACGCCTTCTGGCGGCGCCGGTTGTTGATCTCCCCGGCCGCCACGATCACCAACGCGACCAGGAACATCACCGTGCCGACGACGTTGACCTGCATCGGGACACCGCGCTGCGACGCGCCCCAGACGAACATCGGGAACGTGACCGTCTGGCCGGCGTTGAGGTTCGTGATGATGAAGTCGTCGAAGGACAACGACAGGCTCAGCAGCGCGGCGCCGAGGATGCCGGGAAGGACGAGCGGGAAGGTGATCCGCCAGAACGTCTGCGACTCCGTGGCGTAGAGATCCATCGCAGCCTGCTCGAGATTCTCGTCCAGGCCCGCCAGCCGCGCCTTGACCGTGACGATCACGAACGACAGACAGAACATCACGTGCGCGATGAAGATCGTCCAGAAGCCGAGCTGCCCGCCCAGGCCCGCGGAGAGGAAAAGGGCCAACAGCGATGAGCCCATCACGATCTCGGGCGAGGCCATGGGCAAGAAGATGATCGTGTTGGCGAACGAGCGACCGACGAAGTCGTGCCGGACGAGGGCGAACGCGGCCATCGTGCCGATCGCGGTCGCGACCACGGTCGCGAGCAGCGCGATGAGGATGCTCGTCCGGACCGCGTCGCACATGCCCGCCGGGCCGCACGGGTGCGTCCAGTTGTCCATCGTGAAGCTGCGGAAGGCATAGACGTTCTTGGACTTGCCGGGGTCGTTGAAGCTCATCAGCACCACGACCGCGATCGGCACGAACATGTAGACGAGGACCAGCAGGCCCAGGAAGAGGACGACGTGCTCGCCGATCCAGCGGCGTACGCCTGCAAGGCCGCTCACAGCAACTCCTCCGTCCCCGCCTTGCGGATATAGACCATCACCATCGCCACGATGATCACCATCAGGATCACCGACATCGCCCCCGCGGCGGCGTAGTCGCTGGTCGTGGTGAACAGGCTCTGGATCACGTTGCCGACCATGCGTTGCTCGGGACTGCCGAGCAGCTGGGCGTTGATGTAGTCACCGGCCGCCGGGATGAAGGTGAGCAGCGTGCCGGCGACGACACCGGGCAGCGAGAGCGGGAACGTGACCTTGAAGAACGCCCGGGACGGTGATGCGTAGAGGTCGCTCGCGGCTTCGACGAGCCGGCCGTCGATCTTCTCCAGGCTCGCGTAGAGCGGCAACACCATGAACGGCAGGAAGTTGTAGACGATGCCCGCGATCACCGCGACGGACGTGTTCAGCAACCGCCCGTCCTGACCGAGGATGTGCAGGTCCCGAAGCACGCTGACCACCCATCCGCGGTCGGCGAGGATCAGCTTCCACGACAGGGTCCGCAGCAGGAAGCTGGTGAAGAACGGTGCGATCACCAGCACCAGCAGCAGCGTGCGCCAGCGGCCGGCCTTGAACGCGATCGCGTACGCCAGCACGTAGCCCAGCACCAGGCAGATCAACGTGGCGACGCCCGCGTAGATCAGCGACCGCACCAGCGGGTGCCAGTAGTCCTGCAGCGCGTGCCAGAAGTTCGCCAGATGGTAGGAGACGTCGTATCCGGTCAGCACCGAGCCGTCGGGGTTGTAGAGGCTGGTCGCGATCAGGGAGTAGAACGGGATGACGAAGAACAGCCCCAGCCAGAGAGCGGCCGGCAGCATCAGCCAATAGCCGGTGGAGCGGCGATGGATCGCCATCACTCCTCCTCGATGCCCGCGTTCACGTCCTGGCTCGCGTCGAGCAGGAAGGCGAACTCAGGTCGCCACGAGACGTCGACCTTGGTCCCCGGGGTGATGATCCCTCGAGAGCCGGTGTTCTGCTCGAAGGAGATTAGCTCCTGACCCCAGGGCATCCGCACCTGGTACTGCGTCGAGACGCCGATGAAGCTCACGTCGGTCACGACGGCCCCGCTCATGTGGTTTCCGGGAGCGTCGATCGCCTCGCCCTCGGGCGCGATCAGCACCTTCTCGGGTCGGATGCCGACCCAGCCCTTGCCCTGGCTGGCGTGGGCGCGGTCGGCCGGGATCGAGACCGTGGTGCCCTCCATGTCGACCCTGACCACGCCACCGTCGGTACCGACGATCGTGCCGGCGATGAGGTTGGACTGGCCGAGGAAGTTCGCGACGAAGGTCGTCGCCGGATTGTCGTAGAGCTCGGTCGGCGAGCCCATCTGTTCGATGACGCCCGCGTTCATCACCGCGATGGTGTCGGCCATCGTCATGGCCTCCTCCTGATCGTGGGTGACGTGGATGAACGTGAGCCCGACCTCGGTCTGGATGCGCTTGAGCTCCAACTGCATCGCCCGGCGCAGCTTCAGGTCGAGCGCGCCGAGCGGCTCGTCGAGGAGCAGCACGTCGGGGCGGTTGATCAGCGCCCGGGCCAGGGCGACCCGCTGCTGCTGGCCGCCGGAGAGCTGCGGCGGCTTCTTGCGGGCCTGCGACTCGAGCTCGACGAGCGCGAGCATGTCGTTGACCTGCTTGTTGACGTCACCACTCCGGCGCCGGCGCAGCCCGAACGCGACGTTCTCGTAGATGTCCAGGTGCGGGAACAGTGCGTAGCTCTGGAAGACGGTGTTGACCGGACGTTTGTACGGCTTGGCGTAGGTGATGTCGTTGTCGCCGATCCGGATGGTGCCCGACGTCGGCGTCTCGAGGCCGGCGACCATGCGCAACGTCGTCGTCTTGCCGCACCCAGAGGGCCCGAGCAGCGCGAAGAAGGTACCGTGCGGGACCTCGAGATCGAGGGACTTCACGGCCGTGAAGTTCGCGAACTCCTTGGTGAGCTGGGAGAGATGCAGACTGCGGGAGCCGGCAGTCACCCGCTCGGTCGTCTGCTCAGACACCTGTGACATCGGAGAACGCTCCTTCGTATTCGCGCATCTGGAACTCCTCGAGCGCCATGAAGGCGTGGCTCTCGGACAGGGTCTTCTCGTCGGGGAAGATCAGCGGGTTGTCGACCGCGTCCGGATCGATCTTCTCCATCGCCTCGCGGGCGCCCTTCACCGGGCAGATGTAGAAGTTGTAGTCGGCCAGCCGGGCGGCGTTCTCCGGCTCGTAGTAGAAGTTGATCCACTTCTCCGCGGTCTCCTTGTGCTCCGCGAGGTTGGGGATCAGCATGTTGTCGGCCCAGATCATCATCCCCTCCTCGGGCGGGACGAAGACCAGGTCCTTGGCGTCGGCATTGGCCACGTCACCCGACCACGCCTCGCAGGCGAGCACGTTCCCGGACTTGAGGTCCTGGATGTAGTCGTTGCCGGTGAACCGGCGGATCTGCTGGTCGGCGGTCGCCTTCTTGAGGGCGTCCATCGCGTTCTCCCACTGCGTCTGCGTGAACTTCGACGGGTCGGCGCCCTGGGCGAGCATGATCAGGCCCATCGTGTCGCGCATCTCGGTGAGCAGCGTGACCTTGCCCTTGAGCTCGGGGTCGGTGAGCAGGTCGTTGAAGGACTTGACTCCCTTGGGGAAGTACTTCTTGTTGTAGGCCATCCCGGTCAGGCCGCTCTGCCACGGAGCGGAGAACTCCCGCTTCGGATCCCAGTCGACGTGCAGCGAGTCGATCAGGTTCGCATGCAGGTTGGGCACCGTGGCCGGATCGAGCTTCTGGATCCAGCCCATCTGGATCATCCGCGCGGCCATCCAGTCCGTGAGCATGAACATGTCGCGCTTCGTCGGCTGGCAGGAACCCAGCTGGTTGACGACCTTGGCGAAGAACTCGCTGTTGTCGTTGATGTCGGCGGTGTAGCTGACGCTCACCCCGGCCTGCTTCTCGAACCGCTGCAGCGTCGACGGGTTCTTCTTGCTGTTCGGGTCGATGTATTCGGGCCAGTTCGACACGATCAGGCGCGGGTCGCTCGCCGAGCGATCCCTCGTCGTGCACTTCGACGGATCCTCCTTGCGATCGGGGGTGCCGAACAACGGCAGGACGGCGACGCTGGCCACGGCGAAGGCGGCGCCGGCGCCCCCACGCAGCAGGGTGCGGCGGCTCACGCCGGGCGGCGCGACGGGCGGCGAGGGTTCCATCCGACTCCCTTCCAACCGAGGTGGATTCACGGATCGAAGCACGACAGCCGGTCCTTGACAAGCAAAACCGTCGAAAAGTCTCCGATTCACAACGAAATCATTCGGGCGCACACGCGCGCAGGCCCTTTGACCGGAACCCCGCGGCCTGTCACGATTCCGCACATGGCGCGCAGCTCATCTCGGTCCGCGATACACCTCGACGACGTCTCCCGGCGCATCATCGAGCAGCTCCAGCAGGACGGCCGGAGGTCGTACGCCGCGATCGGCAAGGAGGTCGGCCTCTCCGAGGCGGCCGTGCGCCAGCGCGTGCAGAAGTTGATCGACGCGGGTGTGATGCAGGTCGTCGCAGTCACCGATCCGTTGCAGCTCGGGTTCGCCCGGCAGGCGATGGTCGGCGTGCGTACGACGGGGGCGCTGGAGGACGTCGCGGCCCAGCTCTCGGAGTTCGAAGAGGTCGACTACGTCGTCATCACCGCCGGCTCGTTCGACCTGCTCGTCGAGATCGTGTGCCCCGGCGACGACGAACTGCTCGACCTCCTCTCGCGGCGGATCCGGCAGGTCGAGGGAGTGGTGAGCACCGAGACGTTCGTCTATCTCAAGCTCGTCAAACAGACCTACAGCTGGGGCACCCACTGACGAGCGGTCCGTACGCCGGGGTCTCTCTGTGGCTGGAGACGTGCCACGACGATCTCACGCCGCGCCCGTCGCTCCCCGGTGACGCGTCCGCGGACGTCGTGATCGTCGGTGCCGGCTTCACCGGCCTGTGGACCGCGCACTACCTGCTGGAGCAGGAACCCTCACTGGACATCGTCGTCGTCGATGCCGAGATCGCGGGCTTCGGCGCGTCCGGTCGCAACGGCGGCTGGTGCTCGGCGCTCTTCCCCACCGCCTGGGACCGTGTCGCCCGGCGCAGCACCGACGACCGCGCCCGTGCGCTCGCCGCGGCGATGCGGGACTCGGTCGACGAGGTCGGGCGCGCGGCACGTGCGGCCGGGATCGACGCACACTTCGCGAAGGGCGGGACGATCTCGCTCGCGCGCACCGCCGTCCAGGTCGGCCGGGCCCGCGCGAGCGTCGCCGACGACCGGAGCTGGGGCGGTGCGAGCACGTGGTGGGACGCCGAGGAGACCTCGCGCCGGCTGGACGCGACCGACGCCCTCGGCGCCGTCTACACCCACGACTGCGCCTCCCTCCACCCGGGACGCCTGGTCCGCGGCCTCGCCCGCACCCTCGACGACCGTGCCCGGGTCTTCGAGCACACCCGGGTGCGTTCGATCGATCCGGGAAGGGTCGTGACCGAGCACGGCGTCGTATGCGCGCCGCTCGTGGTGCGGGCGACCGAGGGCTACACGCCGTCGATCGCCCGGTCCAGACGCGTGCTCGCGCCGGTCTACTCCCTGATCATCGCGACCGAGCCGCTGCCCGCGTCCGTGTGGGCCGGCATCGGGCTGCACGAGCGCGAGACGTTCACCGACCTGCGCCACCTGATCGTCTACGGCCAACGCACCGCCGACGACCGCATGGTCTTCGGCGGCCGCGGCGCACCGTACCACTTCGGATCCCGGATCCGGCCCGGCTTCGATCGTGAGCCGCGGGTCTTCGAGCACCTCCGCGAGACCCTCGTCGAGCTGTTCCCGCCGCTGCGCGACGCGCGGATCACCCATCGCTGGGGCGGCCCGTTGGGAATCCCTCGGGACTGGCATCCCTCCGTCGGGCTCGACCGCGGCACCGGGATCGCCTGGGCGGGTGGGTACGTCGGCGACGGGGTGAGCACCACCAACCTCGCCGGTCGCACCCTCGCCGACCTGCTCCTGGGCCACGACACCGAACTCACCCGGCTGCCCTGGGTGGGGCACCACTCGCCACGTTGGGAGCCCGAACCGTTGCGCTGGCTCGGCGTCAACGCAGGGCTGCGCGTGATGACGATCGCGGACGCGGAGGAGCGCCGCACGGGCCGGTCGAGCCTCGCGGCACGGGCGATGTCGCGCTTCGTCGGCGGGCACTGAGACCCGACCGCCCTATGCTCGATCGGTGCGCGCGATCGAGATCGAGGATCTGGAGGAGTTCGACGACCGAGCCGCCGGTGCGACGAGCATGCGGGGCTGGCAGTTGCAGGACCTCGACCTGACCGGTCGTGAGGGCGTCCTCGCCGGCCTCGACCCCGCAGGAGCGCTGCTCCTCGGCTGCACCCTCTCCCCCGATGCCGAGGACGACCTCCGCCGCCGCGGCGCCCTGGTGTTCCCGGCCCTTCCGGACGTGCCGTTCGACGCCTACCGGAGCGCGCTCTACACCGCCGCCGAGCTCTACGACGGCCTCGACGGCGGCTACGACCGCACGCCCGACGCGACGGTCTACGCGTGGTCGCTGGCGGCGAACCATCCGAGGGTCGGCGGCACGAGCATGCGCGACAGCCTGGCGATGGCGCTGCACGACAACGCGATCGACGACGCCCTGGCGGAGTACGTCGACGGGCGCCGCATCGTCGGCGTCATGGGCGGCCACGACCTCTCCCGCGCCGATCCCGCGTACGCCGACGCCGCCCGCCTCGGTGCCGAGCTCGTCGGCGCGGGCCTGACCGTCGCGACCGGTGGCGGTCCGGGCGCGATGGAGGCGGCGAACCTGGGTGCCCGGTTCCCCGGCGCCGGCGACGCGCTGACCGACGCACTCGCGTCGCTGGCGCAGGTGCCGGGCTTCACGGACGACATCGGGGCGTGGGCACGACGGGGCATCGACGTCGCGGCGACCGCGACCGATGCCGGCCACAGCCTCGGCATCCCGACGTGGTTCTACGGCCACGAGCCGCCCAACCCGTTTCCCGACCGGATCGCGAAGTACTTCCGCAACGCGATCCGAGAGGACGTCCTGCTGCGCGTGTGCAACGCGGGCATCGTGTTCCTGCCCGGCGCGGCCGGGACCGTCCAGGAGGTCTTCCAGGCCGCCTGCGAGGACTACTACGCGCCACCGGAGCAGCGGGTGCGGTTCGTGTTCGTCGGCACGGCGTACTGGACCGAGGAGCTGCCGGTGTGGCCGCTAATCCGATCCCTCGGCGTCCGGGCCGGGTTCGACGCCGCCCTGACCCTCCTCGACGGCACGGAGGAGGTTGCGGCCGCGCTCGGCGAGGAACTGTGATGCCGGGCCAGGCAGGTTCTCCACGTCGAACTCGGGGTCGTCGCCGACCGGACGGCGCAGGAGGTACGGCTCGAGACGCCGATAGCCCTTGACCGACGTGCGCCGCAGCCGGCGTACGCGGAATCCCGGGTCACCCTCGAGCGCCTCGGCCATCGCCCGGTCGACCATCACCCGTCCGGGGCGCACGGTCGAGGTCAGCCGGGAGGCGATGTTGACCACCGGGCCGAAGACGTCGCCCAGGCGCGAGAGCACCGGGCCGTACGCGACCCCGACGCGCAGCTCGGGGAACTCCTCGTCCTCGACATGGCGCTCGGCGAGCTCGAGCGCGATCTGCGCACCCGCACGCGCGGTGTCGGCGACGAAGAG
>Ga0164242_10004606_pt1 | contig 15464 bp, 8 predicted proteins | sample OricomgcompostMG_FD_108783 | JGI IMG/M metagenome (GOLD analysis project Ga0164242, IMG submission 108783) | Miracle-Growth compost microbial communities from Emeryville, California, USA - Original compost - Miracle growth compost (MG) ... | reverse complement strand
GCTGGGCTACGGCGGCGTCTAGATATTCAAGGCAGACGCTGTGTACTGAAGTGGTGGACTTGCGTCGATGGACGTCCGACTTGGACTTGGTACTGTGTCGTCGGAGCATCTTCGATCGCTGTCGAATAGGGGAAGGGGGACAAGGCGGGAATGTATAGGATCCTGGGTTGTAACCGCCAGACTCCCCCCAGGTAGAATGTCTCGTAGAGGAGCTGTAAACGGATGGGATACTGCTGGGTAGAAAACCAAGTATAAGTCCAGCTTCTGAGCAAAATTCGGATGATTGATATACTGGTTGCGTAAGCGCTGGACGGGGGAGTACCATGGAGAGTCAGGCCGTAAATCGAGGGGTGACCGTTGGGGTGGGAAGCTCTCACGCTTGCTCCCTCCCTGGCACCGGAAGGGTAAAGAGGGTTGGCTGGGACCGAGTTTCTTGAATCTTGTCGACGGAAGTCGGGACCCAAGACCGGGATTGGGTGCTTCCATTACGTAGGTATGTGACGGAAAACGAGAAGGAGCGGGTGATGCCTTGAACAGCGATAACATCCACGATATAGTATTCACATGTCACACGGGAAAAAAGGGGGTCTTATCACTGGAACGAGTCCCCTGGTCGAGGGCGTAGGTAGCATCGAATTCTGGAGACGGAAATAAGATGCCATTTCATTTATATGAGAAACCAAAAGATTGTAGCTAGAGAGCCTATGCAGCCCAACCCACCTCAACCATCCTCAACGAGCCCAGTTGCGTGTACAATACAAGGAAATCGAAACCCTGTGAGCGGCGTTGATGCTCGCTCAGTATGCCAAAACAAAACGCAAATGCCTAATCCGTTAACACCCGGCAGACATGAGCCCCCGCCGATTCGCTCCCCCGTGACATGATAAATGCTTAGGAAGGAGAACAGAACCCGGCAAGCTTTACATGGCAACATCCTCAAGGAACTCGTGAAGCTCCTTCTCCACGATGTCGTGGATCTTCTTGGAGAACCTCTCGGCCTTGCCAGAGAAGGAGGAAACACCGTGCACGATCTTGCCAGAGACAACCTCGAAGTCATGCTCGATAGCCTTCTCAAGCTCCGAGACAGAGGCGGCGACGTCGGACTTGGGCTTGGCCTTGTAGCTGCCAGCTGCGATGATATCCGAGTAGTTGCTGCAGCCACCACCGTTCCAGGCGAGCAGGTTGGGGGTGTCCTCGGGGATGTCGGTGAGGGCATCGACGGTGGCGATGCTGAGCATGTTGGCCTTCATCTTCTCGGGGGTGATGGGGGCAACGGAGAACTCGGAGTCACCAGCGGGCTGGAGGGAGAGGTAGTAGGCGAGGAGACCGCAGATGTGGGGAGAGGCCATCGAGGTACCAGAGATGGTGTTGGTGGCGTAGTTGCTGCCGATCCAGGTGGACAGGATGCTGAGGCCGGGGCCGAAGATGTCAGTGCACTTTCCGTAGTTGGAGAAGTAGGCACGGCTGTCATCGATGCCAGAAGCACCGACGGTGATGGCCTTGGCGGCAGAGGCAGGCGAGTAGTTGCAGGCGTCGGCATTGTCGTTTCCGGCAGCCACGGCGAAGTGGATACCAGCAGCGACGGCAGCATTGACAACATCATCTAGCGCCTGGGTCTTGCCACCACCGAGAGACATGTTGGCGGCGGAGCCCTTGAAGCCCTTTCGCTTGCCGTCCTTGGCAGCCTTGACCTGCTCAATATGGGACTTGGCAGCAAACTCAACACCGGCAACAACATCGGCCATGGAGCCGGAGCCGTTAGACCGGAGAACCTTGACGGCGTAGACCTTGGCCTTCTTGGCCACACCGTACTTCTTGCCGGCGATGGTGCCGGAGCAGTGAGTGCCGTGGCCGTTGCCATCGACATCCTCGTCACCAGAGGGGATAGTCTTGCCCCAGTGAGCACGGCCCTCGAAGTCAACGTGGTCGACGTTTGTGCCGGTATCAATGACATAGACATCGACGCCCTCGCCACCATCGGCAGCATAGAGGTACTTGTTGAAGGTGCCGAAGTTCAGGGCATCACGGTGGGAGACACGGGCCAAGCCCCATGGGGACATCTTCTCGGTCTCACCATTGCACTTGCCGTCTTTTACAGACTCCTTGACGGACATGGTATGAACCATGCTATCCCTCTCGATGTACTCGACCTGTGGCGAGAATGATTAGCATCAGGCTAGCTGATTGATTTTGGATAGGCGGAATATCCCGCCCTTGCAGAGGCAACCCCGGAATCGCCACCAGGGAGCAAAATTTGAATCTCCTCCAATAGATTCAACGGGCGGGGGTTTGACGAGTAGAACGAAATCAACTTACATCTGGGTGCCTCCGGACCTGCTCGATGACTGACTCGTCAAAGTGGCCAGAATAGCCCATGAAGTGCTCGCCAATCTTGTATGTGTGCTTCAGGCCGCGGAAGACGTCATCAATAAGGGGGATCTGGCCGCGCTTCCTCAGCTCCATCCGCTCCTCCTCACCGGCGGTGTGGATCTGCTGGATCCAGCTCTGGTGGTGCTGGGCGGACTGCTCGGAGACGTGCGTCTTGAACTTGACTAGGTAGGAGTTGGGAATGACCTCGGCGTTGGATGATGAGAGAATGGGTGCGGCATCGCCGTGGATGGTCTCATGGCTGAAGGAGGGTGCCGCCGCAGCGCAGGCTGCGAGCGAGAGGGTGATGAGGCCTCTCATTGTGAAACGAAAGGAGGGGGCGAGATCGGATAACCCTGCGACCTCGAAAATAGTGGCAAATAAAAGGTTAAGAAAGGAAAAAAAAGAATCAGAACCCAGCTGCGATTCCTTGGGCGTTGGTGATGACGAAGACGTTTGTTGAGGGGGATGATGGATGATAGGATTGGAGAGATGGGGGAGATGGAAGAGGAGAAGGAGCTTTGGGGAGGATGGGGGGGAGCTGGCTAGATAAGCACATCATCAGTCATCGGAGGACGGAAGGCGATAGAGACAGTGTTGAGCGGGCAAGAGGTACTGTCCGAAGTACACCGCCATATCTAACCGAAAACAGCTAAGACAGGTCGCTCAACAGCCAATGGGAGCTGCTGGATCTTGCCTAGCGCCGAATGCAGGGCGATAAGAGGTCACGATGCTTCAATCCCCCAGGTACCTGGTCGAAGCTTATGTACACTGCCATTGAGCAAGGCTAACTGCGGCACCGGACTGGAGCCTTGGACAGCGTCGGCCATCAGGAGGCAGAGCATAGTGCGGAAGATAGAGGCGGATAGCGGCTTGTTTAATTGACAGACAATCCGTGATAATTGATAGTTGAGCCCATTAGTCAAACAACAACTGTGTGCCGAGGCCCTCGATTCCCGTCATTCTCGAGGCCCCGATTCTCGAGGTCTGGGTTGAGTGATTCGGCCATAGAGGTACCTACGTTGCCTGGCGACTGACGTGGCTGGGATTCAGCCCGTCTCATCGGCAGCCCTGCCAAGGTTTGGCCATCAGCAGCCAATAACTCTCTCATCAAACCTTGTAAGCAGCCCCCGGGATGATTCTCAACATTACTGCTCAAACAAGGTTTGGCTACTGGCTCCGGAGGTTATTATGCATCTCCTGCATTGCAACTTTGCTGCACTTCACAAGTGTTGAATCGTTGCCGCGCAACTTTGGTCAGAGCTCAAAGTCACCAGGCTGGGGCACGTGCCTAAAACATTCCCCACAGTGCCAGTTAGCCAAACAGGGGGAATGATCCACGGTCTGACGCAGGTCCCGGTGCCTGTTGGCTCGTGACTCGAGTCCTTGTGCCCAGAACCTTGAATCCAGAACCCTGAATCCAGAACTGTTGAGGGTCTTGAGGATGTGCCATATGCCACGCCTTTGTCTCCGCAACAGGCTGGAGGGTGGTATTAATGGCGTTAGGGTAGCATCTAATTAAGCACTCCTAGCAATCGAGTCACCTGCGTATCGCCGCCGTATCTCTTGGAAGCCTCCGTAGTGTCGTCCTGCCTCACCCTCTCCTGGCGGCATTTATGCTTAAACCATCCGAGATTGAATCAAAATATCCAACGTACGAATTGTGCTTACGGCTTCAGATCCCTTGGATCTCTTCCATTCCCGCAGGATTACCTGTGGTTGTCTTTAGGGATCAAGGGCAGCGGGAAACGGGAAAGAGGAAACCGTAAAGGCAGGGTAACATCTTTAATAGCCGCCATGATGGAGACACACAAAGACGATCCATATTGTCTTGGTCTTGTATGCAGCCGTGGACCACCCCGCAATGTTTGGGTGTCGGCATAGGTATTGCTTAGCCCACGGAACGCGTAGCAAACGGGCATCACCCATAACAATTTAGTTCCAGACCCAAGACTGGACGAGAATTGAGTCGCCTTCGAAGGGAGCCTTCTACACGTATAGACAGTCTCCCCGATATCGGAAGACCGCTTTGCTTGTCACATAATACATTTCAATCTCAGCTCCTCAACCTAACCTAGTGTTTGTTAGTGTGCGAGCTGTTGCAACCGGCAAGCTTGAAAGAAGGCCTGACGTCTGCACCCTCGAGCTCGGGATTACATCATAGCTCCCCGGGTACCTTGTTGAACGGATTCCATGGTTCAACATGGCACTGCTTTTGGTAGGAAGCACGATGTAGTGCACCGGGCCACTGCATCGGACCAAGAACCGTTACTAATATATTGATAGTGAGATCGGTTCAACCTGTTAGGCTGCTCGAATGAACTGTTTCTCTATCTTTGGCACTTGACCCGACCAAGTCACCTAGGATACGTAGGTGCCAAAGCAGCGTCCCCTCCATCAAGTAAGCCGGATATTCAGCCCGATTATTAGGAGCTACTATGGTTGGTAACTAGTCCAAAGTCAGTAGCCACGGAGAGGGCACGCTGTTCGTCGTGTATGTACATTGGTGACTCTGAGTCGTAGGTAGGGTTAGGGTCTAACCAACCCAGGCATTTGAACTAAGGCCGCGTCTCACCACCTGCGCCTGGGAGGTTTCCAGAGAATGCCTGGCGTTTTCCATCATTGTCCACCACGGCTATGGAATCGAAAGACCTAACGGAGCCTGGCCTCCAGCCTAGGTAGCTATGCATCCCCGCCGCCTTCTGTGCTACGTTGGCGTCACCATGGAGCTAATGTTGCTGCTTCGAGCAACAGTGATCCTGCAAGGTCTCGCGTCTCCACTCTTGGTTCGAACAGAATATGGAGGGACTCTGCATGAATGTTGGACCATTACCGCTTTCATCGAGCTTTGCGAGCGAGGCCGCGTGGCAGCCCTAGACGGTATACACGCACGATCGTTGTCTTGTCCAGGGAGTCGAATGTGTTATAATAGCCATTACGGACCGTCCCCATTCTTACCTTGCCGTTGGTGTTTAGGGACGACGTAGTCAAAAAAGCGTCGGCCCCTGGGAAAGAGGTTAACGATTTAGAAATCGCAGCTTGATGTTGAGATTTGAGTGCTCTTTATGCGGCTCAGTCGTCTCCAGCGAATGATGCACTGTAACCAATTGGGCGGGCCCGCTTCTGCGTTTGGGATTTGGTAGCTTCGCTGCCAACGACAGCTGAGTCATCAGAACCTCAAGCTCTGGAAATACGACGTTGGCAGCGAGTAGGGATTCTAGTAGGCAGCAGCTGAAGCAGCCAAAAATAGGTGGAGAACTGCGCCTTGCCTTTGTCGTTTACGAGACTTCTTTAATACGATACCCCACGAAGCTGCCCACAATACAGATTGCAACATCCGGACATGCTGGTCTAAGCTCGCCCGCCGAGAGAAAGCTCCAAAGCTCCGCGCTCGTCGCCCTCCCATGAGGTCATCTGCCCGCACGAACCTAGACCCTCGATGGGTGCTGGGAACATCCAACCAAAGCTGGTTTCTTGATATGAACAGAAGAGCACACGAGCTCTGAGAGCCTACCGCCCGACCATGTCTTCCACCTTCCGCCGCTATCGATCGTCGACCTCGGCGTCGAACCAAGCCGTGTCTAAGGCGACGGAGGTGCTGCAGAGCCTCCTCGACCGCCTCTCCTCGACCCTACGAGCCCCTACAAGCAACGACTTTCCTAACCTCGGGGCACTTGTGGACGAGTCTCGCAGGATACACCAACACATATCTGCGACGGAGCCACCGTCCCCGCCTCAAGAAGACTTCCGACGTCTGCATGGCTTCCAGCTTCTGCTAGACGTGCTACGATCCTTCTCCGGCTTCTACAACCCCCTAAAGAGGAGCACCTCGGAGAAGAAGAGCTTCTTTGAGCTTCTACACATTATCCTAGCCATCCTCTCCGCGGCATTTCGGCGGCATAGTGGGAATCGGCGGTACTTCCAGCATAGGGTCGAGGGCGGCGGATGGGAGTCCCTGGAGCAGATAATCGCCAGCATTGGCCTAGGGGGGAGCGACTCGGACCTCTGGACTAACTGCCAATTGTTTGGGAAGCTGCTGTCGTTCTCACTGGATGACCAGAGGATTGATGAAGTTTGCCAGTCGGTTGCTTCGGCCGCTACGAGGCGTGAGCTTGCTTTGGCAGAGAAAGAAGGGGCTGGCCAAGACGAGCATGCCAACAGGGCCGAGGACGGTGATGATGATGATGATGATGCTCTCCAAGCGTGGCATATTGAGAAACGATTGCGTGAGATTATCGCACCGAGTACCATTATTCAAACCCCTGAAATCATCCGGACGGTCGTCGGCTTCTGGGAGTCCATCCCTCGGAATGAGGATGGAGACGTCAGCCCCGCATCGTTGGTAGTCCTTACCACGCTGACATCCGTGGCGTCCGCCTCCTTTTACAACCTGACGGCCCTCCATGGCACCGGAGTATTATCGCGATTTTTGCGCCTGGCTTTCTCCCCGGACTCGAACCTGGCAGAGGCCGAGATTGGAAAGATTTTGCCCCTGTGCAGGTCCTTGATGTCCCTTGGTATTGACAAACTGGCGGATGCCCAATTTCTCCTGTCGCTCCAGGACCCAGAAGCCTCGGAGTTCTGTTTGAGCATGGCCCAGAAGTGCAATGGGCCTCCCTTCATTCAGTTTGACCTCTCTCTACACGGCCATTCATCCATAGAGCTACCTGGTCTCGGAAGGCCATTTCCTCCTCAGTCTTCTGCCGGGTATTCCTTTACCGCCTGGGTCCGTATCGACAGGTTCGATTCGGCCTCGCATACCACCATTTTCGGAGTGTTTGACTCAACCCAAACATGCTTCCTTTTAGCGTATCTGGAGAGAGATACCCACAACTTTATTCTCCAGACCTCGGTGACATCACAGAGACCGAGTGTCAGGTTCAAATCCGTCACGTTCAAGGAGAAACAATGGTACCACATCGCCATTGTTCATCGAAGACCGAAGGCGTTGACTGCGAGCAAAGCCTCGCTCTACGTCAACGGGGAATTCGCCGAGCAGGTCAAGTCCTCGTATCCATCTCCGCCTCCATTGTCAAATGCAAGTACGGAGAGCTTTGCCTCCTTCTCGTCGAACAAGTCAAATCCGGTGCAAGCATTTCTCGGCACTCCTCGGGACCTGTCTACAAACATTGGGCCCGGTCTTGTGTTTTCCAAGTGGTCCCTTGCATCCGCCCATCTGTTCGAAGATGTGCTCAGTGATGACCTTCTTGCCGTCCACTTCCGTTTAGGTCCACGCTACCAGGGCAACTTCCAGGACTGCCTTGGTGGCTTCCAAACCTATGAGGCATCCGCTGCGCTGGGCCTACGGAACGAAGTATTCCATCCAGGAAAAGACGAATCATCTGATATTCTGAAGGCTATCCGGGACAAGGCCAGCTCTATCGTTCCAGAGAGTAAGGTGCTAATGAGCACACTGCCGAGGGCTGTCTTTCGTAGTGACGGACAATTCCTCGACAGCCTGCTATTCCGCTCACTTTCCCGGACCTCGGCTAGCAACCTCCTCCAGCTTACGACAAAAGCCGGAACGGCGATTGCGGTCAACGTAGCTGTGCCATGCGTCAACGACGCCCTTATTAGATCCAACGGCGTTTCCGTCATGACGGGTGACCCGATCCTCGCCATTCCATACTATTTTGATGACAATCTATGGCGTCTTGGCGGTTTCACCCCGGTTGCGCTTAAACTCGTCGAGAGGGCGCCCTCTGGGGAGGAGCTCCTACGTTCTGTGGAGCTAATGCTACACTGCATCAACAATAGTTGGAGAAACAGCGAGGCCATGGAGAGGGACAACGGATATGCCATCCTGAGTATGCTTCTGCGTGCGAAAATGGGATATGGGCTCTCGGCATCAGACCAAGCTTCATCCAGGCTCCCTCTAACCAACGATGAGAGGGACAAGCTGAGCTTCCGGCTGCTGAGCCTAGTCCTCGGCTTCGTTGGCTACAACCATTCCCACCCAATCGACTCCTTCATCGTGAACCCCCTCGCATACCGTATATTGTTGATTGACCACGACACGTGGAGGAAATCTGCACCTATAACCCAGGAGTTATATTACAAACAGTTCATTACCTTTGCTGTTCTGAGCAAGTATCATCAGTTTAATAGCCGCAGGTTGCTCAGAATGCGTAAGTAACTTGCTTGTCCCCAACAAGTCCAGATGCCGCGGTTTTTTTAATCCCCGAGTTTACAAATTCCCACTAACGACTATCTCTTGATTCAGGAATTATAAAGAGATTGCTAGATGCCCTGAAAGGGGAGACTATCTCTGAGGACATTCTGCCACATTTCATGGCCTCCTTTGAAAGCTTGGTGAAGTCCAACTATACCGCCGAGGTTCATCGCTCCCTAGCGCTCTTCGCGACCTACGCCTTCCACACAACTTGGAGCTCCGTGTCTCGCACTCCGAAACCTCTTCTATTACCAAGTAGATCAAGCACGCCTAGCATTGCTCGGCGCCCAACTCTCGAACCTGTCGGCTCAGCCTCGGCAAACTCGTCCAAGTTTCTCAGGAAGAAACAGCTCGGTGTTAAGATTCTCGAGATGTACACGGGCCTGCTTTGCGTCAAGGGGAACTTGACCGACATACGGAAGTTTGCCAAAACTGTGACTAACAAGGTGATAATAGCCGGCACACCAAAACAACCAAGTATTTGCGCTAACGACAGGCCAGTGGCTTCTCTACCTCCTTGCAGAAGATGACCCGGAGATCGTTGTATACGGTACGAAGATCCTCGCAAGGCTCCTCGTCACCCAGCCGCCGGGATACACGTCCAAATTCTCCAGTAAGACTGGTGGGTTCTGGATTATGGCACACCGGCTCAAGCAGTGGTGGGACATCCCCACTCTATGGTCAATACTCTTCAGCGTCATGTTTGGCGTTGATGTTGCCGATATCGACTTTGATAGGCCATTTGAGTTCTTCAGCTTGTTGGAGATCTTCGGTGACCGCCAAGTCGTGTTCCCTGATGTTTTACCCGTCATAACAGCCCTGCTACAGCACGGACTTAGGGACATCCTCAAGTATCAGGACGACCCCGACTCACCAGCTCCTGATAAATTTGCAACAGAAAATCAACCGCAGACTTTTGAGGCGAGCATTTCCAGACCATCGGCAAGGTCGATGGAACTAGCTAAGGAGCTCGCATCGCGGCGTAAGTCGGCTGTTTGTTTCGAATAAGCACCTGCTAACTTAAGGGTTAGAAACATCTTTGCCGGATAGGGAGAGAGTTACTAGTCATGCCGGCATTCTTCAAACAGTCGTCCGGTTCCTAGCTGATATGCATTACCGCTCGTCTAGCTTTAGGGACTTCGCTTTATCTTCCGACTATGTTCGGCTCCTCCTCTCGGCCCTCTATCCCATTGTTGTTAGCGCCGATCCAGTTACGCCAGAGACGGAGCTCAATTCAAAGGACTCATCACTCACATTTGAGGGCGGCGATGTCATTATTCGTCCGGTCCCAGGATCATCGTCAACGGCAACGCCCATCGTCCGAACCGCAAACGCGACTCCGTCCGAACCGTACCCGGCATCGCCAACTGTCGGGCGAGGGACCCCTTTCCGCAGGCCGTCGTCCTTCATCCTGGTCGCGTCACAGAACTCCCCACAGACTCCGAGTCCAGCGCGTTTGACGCATGTGATGTCTCCGAAGAAGAAGGTCACCGCGCAGCAGACTAGCAATGTCGTCCTAGATGGTCTCCTAGAGTTGGTCGTCGGCGTGTTTACGGATCAGATCTTGGCCCGAAAAGAATTTCCAGGCTTTGGCCTATTCCTAAAAGTGCCGCCTGGGTTTCAAGAACACCAAGCCTACTTTGAGTCGTACATCTTGCGCAACACCATCACCCATCTCGGAAGCGCCGTCCAGTTGAACAACAAGCTTCTTGTAGAACCGAAAATCCTGCAGAACATGGCTCGCTTCAATCTTCATATGGTTGAGGCCACCTTCGAAGGATGGTTCATCAACGGAGCAGAGGCCATGCTAGATTTCACAGGCATGCTACTGGAATATCTGCAACGGCCCGAAGTGGCGTCGATGAAGGCTGTCCGCCTCTGCAGCTCGGCAGTGTCTACAATCCGGATATCTTTCCTCAAATTGGTACTCCTAAGGCTTTCAGATATGGATGATCCCCAGACCACAGACACCGAAGCGACCTCGATAATGGGGAAGATGTTATACTGGCAAACAGTCCTGCTTGGCTGCTTATCGACTGATGATGACTACATGAAGCTGCTATGGTATCAACTGTATAACAAACTCATCGACTCTCGGGAACCCATTAGGCTTGTTGCTGCAAGCCTGTGGCGGATTATGCTAGTGCAGAAACCCGAAGAGTCGGCCATCCTGTTCCGGCAATGCATGACACAGGATCGGCAACAGCTCACGAAAGGTTTCGGCCAACTAACAGAGTTGGATGACGGCACGTTTGTGGAATGGGTTGACCAGCACAGGCCGTCGCTCGACGTTTCCTTCTTCGGCGGCATGTCCAAGACATGGGAAGAATTTGTCGCCGCCGAGAACCAGCGAACATCCGACACGGCTAGATCCCGGGTGAAGAATCGCAAGGAGAAACTGCGACAGTGGCATGCAGAACGTCTCGAGCGCGAAAATATCCTCCTTAGGCACGAGATGGCAAACAGCGCTTGGATGAAGAGTATTTACTTTTCCGAGCACTTCAAGCACCAACGGTTGCTGCAAGATCAGCAAGACGATGGCATATTCTTAGGCTCAGCATTTGCCAAGATGGACAGAGACTTGCGTCGCCCCGGCGCGGTCTTTAGCGAGCCTCAGTCAATCAAATGTAAGCTCGATCGGACGGAGGGGCGGAACCGTATGCGGCTCAGATTGCTACCCGAGTATCCATCTCAACAGCAAGACTATCGACCAAAACGGAAAACCATGGATATAGCGTCCTCCACACCCCCGTTGAAGCTAACCACCGCAGTTGGCCACCTTTCCTCTGGTCAGGGGCTCTCGGCAACAGCGACTGCGACTCCTGTCGACATGGCGACCGACGGGGGCAAAGACGGCCACGATCTAGCCGCCGAGCCCGAAGAACCTGAACTAACGTCCGAGTCACAAGGCGTTGCTCCAGAGGACGACTTCGAATTGGTGGATGATCCCAATGACCCAGATGGTGACGACGCCTTCGAGGACAAAAACAGAAAGGTCATGCGACGGCTTGAGCAGGGTGATGTGGTTATGCAAGTCTACAACATATCTCGTATCATTGGCCTCGAGGCCTGTGAAGGGATCCTCATCATCGGGAAGGGGGCTCTTTACATTATGGATAACGTATTCCGGAATGCGGATGGGGAGATTATCAACGTCTGGCAAGCACCCGCCGAGGAACGCGATCCATTCTCCATCATTATTCAAGATTCCGGGGACAAGAACGCACAAGAACGGAAGCAAAATACCAATATTAGCGAGCAGGAGTCGCGCAGCTGGAGATGGCACGACGTACTCAGCATCTCCAAGAGGCGCTTCCTTTTCCGAGATGTGGCGATCGAGGTTTTCTTCACCGATGGCCGCAGCTATTTGCTCACTGTTATGCACGCGGCTCTCAGGGACGAGATTTACTTGAGGTTAATAGGCAAGACACCGCATACGAGCGGACCCCATTCCTTGCCCAACCCGGAGGATGGCTGGCGTCTCGACGCGCTGAAGTTCCACGAAGACGGTCCGCAGACCTTGGGGTCCAAGTTCGGCAGCATCTTCAACGCATCCCCGTGGAATCCTATGATGCGGCGCTGGCAGAAGGGGGAGATTTCCAACTTCCACTACCTCATGCTCGTCAATACACTGGCGGGTAGGACGTTCAATGACCTCACCCAGTATCCGGTCTTCCCTTGGGTGTTGGCCGACTACACCAGCGAGGAGCTTGACCTCAACGACCCAGCCACGTTCAGGGATCTCTCAAAGCCCATGGGCGCGCAGTCCGCCAGCCGCCACGCAGACTTCACAATGCGGTACAACAGCTTGGCCGAGATTGGCGAGACGCCGTTCCATTATGGTACACACTACTCGTCCGCCATGATTGTTTCGTCGTATTTGATTCGGCTACCGCCATTTGTGAAGTCTTTCATCCTCTTGCAGGGCGGCAGTTTCGATCACCCCGACAGACTCTTCTTCTCGATCGAAGGGGCATGGACCTCTGCCTCGAGGGAGAACGGGTCGGATGTTCGCGAACTGATCCCCGAGTTCTTCTACCTGCCGGAGTTCCTCACCAACATGAATGGGTACGACTTTGGCGTCCGCCAAGGGAAAGGTGGCAAGGTTGACAACGTCGAGCTTCCGCCGTGGGCAAAGGGAGATCCCAAGATCTTCATCGCAAAACACCGCGAAGCGTTAGAAAGCCCCTACGTCACCCAGCATCTTCACGAGTGGATTGACCTCGTCTTCGGCTACAAGCAACGGGGAGAGGCGGCTGTTGAGAACCTGAACGTTTTCCATCATCTGTCGTACAGGGGCGCCAAGGATCTCGACAACATCACCGACCCCCAGGAGAGGAGGATCATCACCGGCATTATCCACAATTTCGGGCAGACGCCTCACCAGGTATTCACACGCCCTCATCCAGCGAGGGAGCATGATTGGTGTCCTATCAAGCGACTCGATTCATCTATCCAGTCCCTCATGAAATTGCCACATCCTCTTCTAGAGAGCCACGAGCGAGTGTCATCCCTCATCTATGTGCCGAAACTCGACCGTCTGCTATGCGCATCACCATTCCGACTAAATCTGCCGCCGCAGTATGACAAATTCCTTGAATGGGGGTATGCAGACAACAGCGTCCGGTTCTTCTTTAGCGATAATAGGAAGCCTGCGGGCCTTTTTGAGAACCTACACATCGGACAGATCTCGACCTTGACATTTGCCGACTCCAAAACCCTCGTCACCGCTGGAGAGGATTGTGTTGTGTCCGTCTACAGGGTACACTCGGCGCCAGGCAAAGCCGTTGAACTTGTTCCCCGCTCATCGCTCTTCGGGCATAAAACGCCGGTGACCACGATCGCAGTGTCTAAGTCTCTCAGCACCTTCGTTACGGTGTCCCAGGACGGGATCGCCTTCATTTGGGATCTCAACCGTCTCGAATTCATCCGAAAGCTGCCATTAGCACGCCCTGTTGAGTGTGCTCGAATCCACGACGTCAGCGGGGAGATCATGCTTTGCAGCGGACCGAATGTGTTGCTGTACAGCCTCAACGGCGATCTGATCCTCGACCAGAACGTGTGCGGAGCCGAGGGCCCCGATGATTTCGTCCACTCGTGCGCTTTTTATGAGGGCGCTAACAACGAGTGGCTTGAGACGTTCCTCGTCTTCACCGGACACAAGCGAGGACGGGTTAACGTCTGGCGGAAGACCGTAGGGAAGGATGGACGCTGGGTCCTAGAATTCTTGAGGAGGCTGGACCACGTCGACCCGAAGAGTGAATCGGGCGCTAACTTTGACGCCCCTATCACTTGCATCACGCCCATGGCCCAGATGGTCTATACGGGAGACGACGACGGACGAGTAGTAAGTTTCCGATTCGATTTCCCTGGCTACCTGAATACAATTCCCTGACTGGACTTTTAGTACGAATGGAACTTGGTACAGAGAGAACGGTAGAGCCGTTCCTCAGAGAAGGCCCTTTTCTGCTTTCGAACAGACGCAAGCTGAAACCGCGTATGGAACCTGATCTAGAATTCTCGGCCCCCGTAGAGAGGGTCGATAGTAGGTACACCTGGAAACGATTGAAACGGCATGGGAAGCGGCGTTTGGGTCACTGTCATTTTTAAGCACCAATCGTGGGGGCTTGCTAGCGAACATGGACATCTAGACTATCAGCAAACAAGGAATAGAATCCGATCATCTTCATTTCCAGGAGGACGCTCGTCCTCGGCGGCATGGTTTGTGGCCTAGTCGAACTTGGCCTGACCCCTCAACTAACCGGGTTGAAGCCACTGGTAACTTTTGCAGCTTCGACCACACCTTGCACAAGCACTATTGGCGATATATGCGCTATGCTTTTCTAATTGTTTCCCAACGCCGGCCTATGTACAGTTTGGTACAGTCCTTGCTCGCCCAACATTTCCTCGCCCGTCCAACTGCGTCGCTACTCCTGGTCGTCGCCGTAACCCGTTAACTTCTTCCTCGGTCCGGACGGAACTGCAAAGCGGTTGAGTCAGTAATCGAGAGATACAAAAGACACCGGGGGGGGTGTAGAAGCCATACTAGGATATGTCATCGGAATCGGCGGCGCATCAAGGTCTCCGAGCGCATGACGTATGGGTGGCACCGTCACTAGCATGACCGGGCCAGCAGCCCCAACCACCACGGACCAGAAGTATGCGGGCCTTTCGCGCGCTGCCCATCGGCAGTATCGGATGGGGCCTGCCCAGAAGCGTGGGAGGCCGGTGGACATGGCTGTTGCAGAGAGGGGGAGGGTGGTCGAGACTGAGGTCAGGAGAATGGTGGGTTAGCTCTAGGTCGGCAGATTGAAGATTTAACCCAGACTCACTCAATTGGGGCTTCTTCTTGTGTTGAGGGTGTGAATTGGCTGTCCTCGAGCGGCGTAATGCTCCGAAGAATGGGCGACGTTTTGAGCTGTGAAGTTGGTGATGTTAGCCAGAGCTTCGAATTGGTCGGCAGAAGCCCGGCAATTAATCCGATCCACCCCACACCTCGGAGAAACATCCCTGTCACAGGTTGGCCTATCCCAAGTCTTGGCAAAGGGCTACGTATGCTGAAAGCTCCAGAAGGCTGAGAGAGGTTAACGGTGGCATGAACTTTGTCTTTGGAGCCGTGAATGTCGATAACTCCTCCGCCGTGAATTCCCCCCTTCCCAATTGGTCTTCCCTCTTTTTTTCCCTTCGCTCTCAAAGAAAAAGGAGAGAGACAAGAGGAGAGCGGCACCACGTTTTGCGCATTCTTAAAAATGAAGTCGCTCCTTAGTCTTTTTGTTGTCCTGCTGGCATCGTTGGTCTCCGCCATAAGTTCTACCGGCGATCGGCTGCTGGCTGTTTTCGACGATGTCGCCGACAAGACTAGCTATTCCAAGTTTCTGGGAGACTTAGAAAGTCAGTCCATCTCAATTGCCCCTAGGGATCCTCT